>Ga0126381_100002499_pt1 | contig 19881 bp, 21 predicted proteins | sample PanSoiMetPlot_28_FD_96465 | JGI IMG/M metagenome (GOLD analysis project Ga0126381, IMG submission 96465) | Tropical forest soil microbial communities from Panama - MetaG Plot_28 | ecosystem: Environmental > Terrestrial > Soil > Tropical forest > Bulk soil | place: Panama | collected 2016-02-17
TCGAGCGGCAAACTCTGCCAAAAGTGGACCGAGAAGCCGTGGCGGTTGTGGCATGTGAAAACCCGCGATGTCACAGTCACCCCTTGCTAGGCTGTCCAGGCTGTGGAGGCTACCTTCGAAGGAAAGATCCACTGCAAGATGCCGTTCGAGCCGCTCCTTTAGCTTGAGCAAGGCAATGTCATGGCTCGCGTGTATGCGAACGATTTGCTTGGCGGCATCAGCCGGGACATCGAGGTAGCGAGCGAGTTCGCCGCCTAGGCGGTCGAACTTCTGATTGACCCGGGACTCCAGCCAGTCGCTAACCCCTGCGAGGCGAACGCCGAATGGGGTTAGTCCGGTGCCTTGCCCGCGAACAAGCACCACGAGTTTGTGCCCGGTAATGGCCCCCCATCGTCCGAGCATGCCTGATGCGTGCCGATGGGAGATTCCGACTTCCTTGATCGCATAGATTAGCGACCCGTGCTGCCGGATGGAACGCAAGAGAGCAAGCAGTTCCAGTGGCACCGGATAGAGAGCGTCCCTGCCGAGCCGCAGGCTCGCATCGAGTTTGACTTTGAGCATCAGAACACGGCCAGGGCGTAGACATTTGCCGGGCGATGAATATAACTACGAGCGGGTAGGGGCCGCCCGGCCTGGATGCCCGCGCTTCTCAAGCCAACACTAGCTGTGCTTCCCGCTCATGCGTAGTAGCTCCGCCGATCGGCCGAAGCTGGCCAAAGACTGCTTTAACAAGCGGCGCACCCGGTGAAGTTCAGCTCAAGGCTGGCTGCACCGGAATGCCTAGGCAGCCCGAAGCGTTAGCGCCTTGAGCCACTTCACATGGCGTGCCGGACGTATGTCGGTGAGCACAATCAAGGCAATCCGACCTTCGTCGTCTGGCAGCGCTGCGCCATCACGCTCGTAGACGATGAAAACGCTGTCTCCGAGCGGCGAAATAAACAACTCCGCCCACGAGAATACAACTTCGTATCCATCACTCGCGGTTGCGATAATGTAGCTTTTTCTGAGTTCGCGCGGATTGTTCTCGAGGGGCTTAGCCGCGGCCAAGACATCACGCAAAAGGCATCCCGTGTATCGACGCGCCGGTTCTGCTCCAGCCTTGTGCTCGCCACGTCCTGGAGTGTATTCAACCTCACGAGCGGGATAGCGCTTCAGATCGGCGACACTCAATGACATAGGTTGGCCGACATTTCCTCCAACGGTGATAGTCGACGTTACGGCCGCCGCCGTTTGCGCTCCGATGGTTTCGCTCCAGCACAATGCAGCAAGCGCTAGTACCGCTGGCCAGCGAGCGAGCAGAGCCATCTAGTCGACCCCGACCAAGACGCTGCTGGCCTTGATTAATACGTGAGCCGGTTTCCCCGCCGCGATCCCTAGTCTTTCTGCCGAGCCGGTGCTGATAACCGCAACGACATCGATACTTGGGCCAACCGTCACCGTCACTTCTGTGCTGACGGGGCCTTTGACGATGCTCTTAACTGTTCCCGAAAACTGATTACGAGCACTTATGTTCACTTGGATCTCCTGGGGTTAATAGACTACTGCCGACCGAGCCGTTAGCGCATGCGGTCGTCGGCGCGGAACGATTGAGCGCGGTCCAGCTTCCCGGCATACCAGCCGATTCGACAGTCCGGGCGACTGTCAAAGACTGGAACGTAGGGTTTGATATCGATGACTGGCGTGCCGGAGACTATATCGACATCGCCAAGATCGAGTAAGTTGCCTCTGATCCCGAGTAAGCGGACTACCGAAAGTCCGATTCGATTCGGACGCGTCGGTGCGCGCGTGGCAAAGACACCTCGAGGCTCATCGTCAAGGAAGGGTTTCACCCGTAACGGCTCGTTAAGAGCCAGGTGAAAGCGATATAGCAGAATAAGGTATTCGAACCCCGCGAGGTCGCGCAGCCCTTCGACATAATCGGCGTAGATTTCCAGGGTGCCAATCGCATCGCTAAATGCTGCCTGGATTGGCATGCCCTCAGGGGTCTGATACGGCGAATGCAGGACGCCAATCGGGGTGACAGAAATATCCATGGGTCCGCTCTACTTCTCGGTGTGACGCCGCCGCTGAATATCGCGCAATAAGAACCTGAGTTGGTGCCTTACCGCCGAGCCTGTCTGGCGTTCCACCGCGCGATATCTGCGTACCAGTTCCACGCCCGCGGGGGTCAGCGACGTACCCCCACCGCGTTTACCGCCCGCGAGAGTCACCACGGCGGGTCGGACGAGGCAGCGATTTGTCTCTTCAACGAGCAGCCAGGCTCGGCGATAGGACATACCGAGCAGCTTAGCAGCCGAAGTGATCGAGCCGGCGCTGCCAATGGCCTCCAGAAGCGCGATCTTTCCAGGGCCGATTGCGGGATCGCTTCTTTGCACTCGGTCGCGTATATGGAAGCGCACGCCAGGCTTTATGCCAGCCCTCATAATCACGCGTAGCCGACACTGGGTCGATTGAAGGAGACCGCCTTTATCAGAGCAAAGACATCCTGGCCAACATGCAAGTGCAATTCGCGCTGCGAACGCCTGGTGATCCTGGCGATCAGGCCTGCCGCACCGACGGAGAGTTCCACGTCCACCGTCGAGTCGCCACCACTGCCAATAGCGGTTACTCGCCCGGACAGGATGTTAAGAATGCTTATCTCGGTAGGCCTTCGCAAAGCAACCGATACGTCGCGTGCCTGAATTCGAGCCCGTACGCGTTCCCCGAGTCTTTCTGCGAGCAACGGGACGAGCAGCTTGCCGCCATCGAAGGCAAGAGTTGTCAACTTCTCGTTGATATCGTGCTTCACCACTCGTGTTTCGATCAGCGACCCCATTTCGTCACGATCGGCAGCGGACCTGAGTTCAGCGCGCTGCATGACTTGTCTGGGTTCCCCAACCGCGACACACTTGCCGTCCGAGAGCAGGACTACTGTGTCCGCGAGGCGTGCGATCTCGGGCACCGAGTGGCTGACGTAGACTATCGGAATGCGTAGCTCATCGCGGAGGCGCTCGATATACGCGAGAATCTCGGTTTTGCGCGAAGCATCGAGTGACGCCAGCGGTTCGTCCAACAGCATGATCCGGGGCTGAGCGAGCAGCGCCCGGCCGATTGCGACCCGCTGCTTCTCGCCTCCCGACAATGCGAACGGTCTTCGCGAAAGCAACGAGCCGATGCCAAGCAGGTCGATGACTTTTTCCTGGTCGATGAAATGCTCGGTCGCTGCCCGTAACCGCTGGCCATAGAGGAGATTGGCCTTCACGTCGAGGTGCGGGAAAAGCAAAGCATCTTGGAAAACGTAGCCCACTCGCCGAACTTCCGGCGGAAGATCGATGCCACGCGCAGCATCGAAAAGAGATTTGCCGTCGATCGATATCGAGCCGCGGTGCGGGGTGGTGATCCCGGCGATTGCATTGATTACGCTGGTCTTGCCTGCACCCGAGCGGCCGAACAGGCCAACGATCGGCGCCTCGGCACGGAACGCCACGGAAAGATGAAACGTTCCGAGCTGTTGCTCGATGTCAACTTCGATCATGGCCTTGCCGCTCGCTCGACACGCTGGGTCAACGACTCCGACGTGGCAAGAGCGACGATAGACAGAAGGACCGCTACGATGCTCAAACGCAGGGCGCCGGCATCGCCCGTCGGGACCTGGGTGAATGTATAGATTGCGAGCGGCAGTGTTTGCGTTTGCCCCGGAATGTTCGAGACGAATGTGATGGTTGCGCCGAATTCCCCGAGCCCTCGGGCGAAAGACAGGAGCATTCCTGTGATGATGCCTGGAAGGGCCAGCGGCAACGTAATCGATGCAAAGACCCATGAGCGGGACCCGCCCAACGTTCGCGCTGCAACTTCGAGACGCCAATCGATGGCAGCGATCGATAGGCGGATAGCGCGAACCATGAGTGGAAAGCCCATGATAGCCGAGGCAAGCGCCGCGCCGGTCCAACGAAAAGCGAAGACGATGCCGAACCACTCATCGAGTAGGCTGCCGATAGGGCCGTGCTTGCCAAATAGGACGAGCAACGCAAAGCCTACGACGACAGGCGGCAGGACCAATGGGAGATGGACGAGCGCGTCGAACAGCATCTTCCCTGGAAACGAAAACCGGGCCAGCACATAGGCGACCAGAATGGCGAGGGGAAGGCTAAAGGCTACGCTCACGAAGGCGACCCGCAGGCTCAGCGCAATGATGCCTACCTCGTCTGGCGTCACGCCGAGCATGTACTATTGCGCCAGCGCAAAGCCGTACTTTTCCCAGGTCGGCTGGGCGGGAGCCGAGCGCACGTATTCCACGAAGGCCTTGGCCGCCATCGACTTTGCGTTCGCAACAACCGCGATAGGGTAGACGATCGGCGGGTAACTGCTGCTCGGGAAAGTGTCAACGACTTTGACGCCTTTGTCGGCCAAGGCATCGGTTTTGTAAACAATGCCAAAGGGTGACTCGCTGCGCGATACGAGCGCTAATGCAGCTCGAACGGTTTCTGCGCGCGCGATGTGGTTCTCGACGGACTTCCATACCCCAAGGTTTTCGAGAGCGCTCTTGCCATATTTGCCTGCAGGGACGCTATCTGGATTAGCCATAGCCAACCTCTCCGATCCAAGCGCTTGGGCGAGCCCAAAATTTGGAGCGATCTTAAGTGTCGAAGAGCTGGACGCGGGAGCGATAAGCACCAGCGTGTTATGCAACAGATTGGCACGTGTGTTCGGAGCTAGCAGCTTGTGCTGGTCGAGGTAGTCCATCCAATCGAGATCCGCCGAGATGAACACATCGGCGGGGGCTCCAGCTTCGATCTGCTTTGCTAGCGCGTTGCTTGCGCCGTAGGAGACGATCACTTTGTTGCCTGTGCCAGCCTCGAAGTGACGGGCTTGCTCATCCATCGACTCTTTCAGGCTCGCGGCCGCGAAGATGGTCACTTCCGCCGCCACAACGTCCTGCGATAAAACCAAGACAGAGCACGACAGAGCCAGCGTAGCAAACAGCGTTCGAAGTAAGGGCATAGTCTCTCCCAGACTGGCGGCGAAGCCACCTGGCAATATACAGCAAAATATAACGACCCAGAACCGCCAGCCCGAATGGTCGGTTTCAGGTCGCTCGCATCCGCCTCTCGCATGCGACGCGCAATCGACCTAAAATTATGTTTCCGGCAATCGTCGGATGCGTCACTTAGGAGATGATATGCAGGGCAAAGAGCTCCCTTTGCGTGACGTGCGAATGCACGGCTTCAGGGAGCGAAGCGAGGTGCGCGATGTTCTGGCCTGGATCGATTCGCACGCACCGCGTCTAGCTGCCGAGATCGTGTCGCTCGAAGAGGCATGCGGACGCGTACTTGCCAGCGACGTCATTGCGCCGCTTAATGTTCCGGGGTTTGATCGCGCAGCCATGGACGGCTATGCATTACGCGGATCGCAAACCGCAGGTGCAAGCGAATACAACCCGCTCGCGTTTCCGGTCTTTGGCCAAGCCCTGCCGGGTAAACCTCTGGACGCTACCATCGCCCCAGGTTCAGCGGTCCGAATCATGACCGGAGCGCCTATACCGGAGGGCACCGACGCCGTGGTGCCTGCCGAGTACGCGTCGGAGCGCGGAGGCGAAATGATCGTTACGCGTCCAATCGCTCCCGGCCAGCACGTCGGCCACTGCGGGGAGGATATCAAGCAGGGATCGACTGCCTTGAGCGCCGGCCGACACCTGCGTCCGCAGGACGTCGGTTTGGTCGCCTCGTTGGGCTTATCGCAAGTGAGCGTCGTAATGAAACCGCGGGTGCGGATCCTCGTCACCGGAGACGAGGTGGTCGCGCCAGGGACGCCGAAGCATCTGTATCAGATTTACGACGCAAATTCCTACATGCTGCGAGGTCTGCTCGACCGCGATGGAGGAATCCTCGAGGCCCAATGGAGGTTGGCTGACGATGCGGAGCGAATCCGGGCGGCTCTTGTTGCATCGGGCGCAGATGTGATCCTCGTCTCTGGCGGGTCAAGCGTCGGAAGCGAAGACCACGCGCCGCCGCTCATCGCGCAGGTTGGCGAGCTGGCCATTCACGGGGTGGCTATGCGGCCGTCGAGTCCCGCTGGAATCGGCAGGATCGGCGATGCCCTGGTGTTCCTCTTGCCGGGCAATCCGGTCTCATGTCTGTGTGCGTATGATTTCTTTGCCGGCCGCGCCATTCGTCTTCGGGGAGGCAGGAGCGCCGACTGGCCGCACCGCACCCTTCGCGCTGTCGTCGCGCGAAAGGTCGTTTCGGCTATCGGTCGCGTCGATTATTGCCGGATCCGCCTCGTCGATGAAAAGGTAGAACCCATCGCGCTTAGCGGAGCGTCCATCCTGTCTTCGACGACGCGCGCCGACGGTTTCGTCATCGTGCCTTCGGAAAGTGAGGGCTACGGTCCGGGCACCGAAGTCACGGTCTATTTGTACGACTGAAGACGCACTCCAAGCTCATGGCTGACCGACGTGTTGGTTTAGACGTTAAGGAGGCTTCCGCGCAGAAGCAATTCCTCGATGTCGTAACGCGCGACGAGGCGACGGCTCGCTTTCGCACGCACCTTCGCCTCGCGCCTCTGGGCAAGGAGACCGTGCCGTTGAGCGAGGCGCTCCGTCGCACGCTGTCCGAGGATGTTGTGTCGACGGTCGATGTTCCTGGCTTCGACCGTTCCAATGTCGACGGTTTCGCTGTGCAGGCAAAAGACACCTTTGGTGCAATGGAGGAAACGCCTCAAACGACACGATTGAACGCGGAAGTGCTTGCGCCAGGCATCGTGCCCCGAGGGATAGTTGAAGCTGGCACTGCTACGCCGATTGCAACCGGAGGCATGCTCCCTCGTGGCGCAGACGCGGTTTTGATGGTCGAGTATTCAGACCATGTTGAATCGAGCGATGGGGCGCAGCTCGAAATCAAACGACCCGTCACGCCGGGCGAGAACGTCACCTACGCAGGCACGGACATCGCGCGAGGCGAAACGGTGCTTCGTGCAGGGCAACAGATTACCTCGCGTGAGGTTGGAGTGCTGGCCGCGATCGGACTCTCTGAAGTGCCGGTTTACCGGAGACCAAAGGTCGCGATCTTTTCGACTGGCGACGAGATCGTAGCGCCAGGCGACCCGTTGCGCCCGGGTGCAGTCTATGACTCCAACGCTGCCATCATCGGCGCGGCAGTCGAGGAGCTTGGCGGTACGCCGGTGCACCTTGGCGTCGTCCCGGACGACGAACCGGCGCTGCGAGCGGCACTCAAACAGGGCTTGGAATTCGACGTCGTCGTGTTTTCGGGGGGCACATCGAAAGGCGCAGGCGACATTTCTTATCGCGTTGTGCACGACCTGCGAAACCCTGGCGTCATCGCGCACGGCGTGGCGCTCAAGCCGGGCAAACCAATCTGCCTCGCGGTGACAGACGGCAAGCCGGTCGTGATTCTGCCTGGCTTTCCAACGTCAGCGATCTTCACTTTTCATGAATTCCTCGCGCCGGTAATCCGCGCCTACGCGGGCCTGCCGGCGGAGCGGCAGCAAGGTGTTACCGCGACGCTGCCTATGCGTGTGAATTCCGAGCGGGGGCGAACCGAATATCTGCTTGTCGGATTGGTCCAAGGCGAGCATGGGCTGTCCGCTTACCCGATGGGGAAGGGTTCCGGCTCAGTGACCACATTCAGCACCGCGGATGGTTTCATCACGATTGACCAACATACGGAAATTCTCGATGCAGGTGAAACGGTCTCGGTGCGACTCCTCGGGCAAGGACTGGAGCCCGCGGACCTGATCGTCATCGGTAGCCAGTGCGTAGGTCTCGACCTCTTGATCGGCAAATTGATTCGTCAGGGGTTTCGAACCAAAGCGATGTACGTGGGAAGCACTGGGGGTCTCGCAGCGGCCAAACGCGGAGAGTGCGACATCGCCGGCATTCATCTGATGGATCCGTCGACCGGTGAATATAACCGGCCCATGCTTACGGACTCGCTGTCTCTTATTCGTGGCTACGGCCGTATGCAGGGGATCGTATTTCGCCGGGATGACCCGCGCTTTAGTGGCAAGGACACGGACGCTGCAGTGATGGTGGCACTACATGATGCCAATTGCGTAATGGTCAATCGCAATGCCGGCAGCGGCACTCGAATCATCATCGACCGCCTGCTAGGCGAGTACCGACCAACGGGCTATGGATCGCAGACGAAGTCGCACAATGCGGTGGCAGCAGCCGTCGCCCAAGGACGAGCAGATTGGGGCGTGGCGATCGATACTGTCGCCAGGCTATACGGATTGGGATTCATCCCGCTCCAGGGAGAGCACTACGACTTCGTCGTCCCGAAGAGCCGGTTGCAGCGTGCGCCGGTTCGTGCGTTTGTCACCTTGCTGGATGATTCGAAGACACGCCAAGAGCTGTCCGCACTGGGCTTTCATATTCCCAACACGTCCCAGAGCGTGCCTGCGGAATGAGGTTCGCTGAAGACTGTAGCTTCCCGCGCGAGCACGCCAAGCACTAAGCTGAAGCGACGCGGGAGCGATGGCTCCAGGGCCGTCGCCCTGCATGGGTGATGGGAACAGGACTTCCTATTTGAAATTCCGCTCTGGAAGCCCATGATTCGCATTTCACCTAGGGCTTTACTTGTACGCGCGGCATAGATGTTCAGTCTCTCATATTGGCGTGCTAGATCACCGGACGCTAGTGTCAGACGATAAATAAGTTCCGCCGTCGGTCACATAGCCATAACGGTACATGTAGATGTTTGGACGAGTAGTCGCTCTCGGGTCGGTTTTAAACTTCCAGCGGAGTTAAACAAATGACAATCGGACGATCCTCGATTCTTTCGCTTACTGCAGCTGTCGCTCTCCTCACCGCGGCGACTGCGGAGGCGCAAACCTGTGCACCCGGTTCGCCGCAGCTCATCATCTATCACGCGGGAAGCTTGACGGCCGCCTTCTCGGCGGTCGAGAAGCTGTTTACGCAGCAAACCGGCGTCTGCGTGAAGGACGTGTCGGCGGGTAGCGTCGATGCCGCCCGAAGAGTGACCGCTGGTCAGGAGCCGTGTGACATTTATGCGAGCGCGGACGCGGTCGACATTGATGCTTTCCTGAAGCCCAATGGCTATACCAACTGGAACATCGTATTTGCGGAAGGCGCGATGGTCCTCGCCTATACCACGAACAGCAAAAACGCCGCTACGATCGCGATGCCAAATAGTACTTTCAACCCTCCGGACACGATTCCCGATGCTGCCGTCGACTGGTATGCCCAGCTGATACAGCCGGGTGTCGCTATTGCCGGCTCGCATCCATTCCTGGATCCCAGTGGGTACCGAGCCGATATGATCTTCCAGCTAACGCAGCAGACCTACGGTGTACCCAATCTTTACGACACGTTGCTCTCGCACTATTCGATTACTAAATCGACGGATGCGCTCGGGAAGACCTACGACTATCAGTTCATTTACGAACACAGCGCTTTTGCCGCTTACACGGCCGATGCTACAAAGAGCTATCGGTACGTCCATCTGCCGCAGGCAATCGGGCTGTCGGTGTCCGACCTCAATCCGACCTATAGCGCCGCCAGCGTAACAATGCCGAATCTGCAACCGCCAGCTTTTGCAAAGCTAGTGACCGTTCCCGCAACGCGAGTGACTTGGGGACTCACGATTTTAGAAACCGCGCCCAATCCAGCCAACGCGATTCTATTTCTGCAACTGCTGTTTGGCCCTCAAGGAGTTGCTCTACAAACTGCTTCGGGCCCTACGCCGATTAGTCCACCTGTCGTAACCCACCACGACTACGCACACCTGCCGAATGCGCTGAAGCCACTCGTCGTCGTCCAAAGTCACTAAGCCAACGGAATCGGCGTTGCGAGCGAACCTAAAGCGACGCTGAAACGATGGCTAGAGTGCTGTCGTCCGGCAAGTGGGTGGTCGGAATAGGGGTTCCTATTGGGAATTCCGTCCTGCACGCCCATGATTGTCTGATTCTTGCCTTAGGGAATGACAACGATGAGACGTAAGTCACAGTTCTATGTCAATGGCCGTTGGATTTCTCCGTCCGACGAGAAGGTCATCGACGTGCATTGCCCGACTGATGGTTCGCTGCTTGCTCAGATCCCGCGCGGATGCCCGGAGGACGCAGATGCTGCGATTGCTGCTGCCAGGGAAGCATTCGAGCCGTGGGCGACTACACCGCCAGCGCAACGCGCCGAGGCTCTCAAAAGGATTCAGGAGGGCCTCAAGGCGCGCGCGGACGAAATTGCCCGCGACATCACACTCGAAATGGGGATGCCCTACAAGCTGTCGCAGCGCATTCAAGTGGGATCGCCGGTGGCTATCTTCGGCATGTATGCGCGCATCGTTGGCGACTTCTCGTTCCAGGAGCAGGTTGCGCATTCCAAAGTTCTCCGCGAGCCGATCGGCGTCGTGGCGGCGATCACGCCTTGGAATTACCCCCTGCATCAGATAGCGGCCAAGGTGGCCGCGGCTCTGGCTGCCGGGTGCACGGTCGTGTTGAAGCCATCCGAGGTCGCGCCGCTCAATGCCTTCCACCTCGCGGAGATCATTCGTGCTGTGGGGCTGCCTCCTGGCGTCTTCAATCTGGTGACCGGCTACGGCCCCGAAATCGGCGAGGCTCTGGTGAAACACCCCGGGGTCGACATGGTCTCCTTCACCGGGTCCACGGCTGCGGGCAAGCAAATTGCGGCGCTAGCGGCTCCCACAGTTAAGCGCGTCGCACTGGAACTCGGCGGTAAGTCCGCGGCGATCGTTTTGGATGACGCCGATTTGGGCATCGCCATCAAGGGCGTGGTAGGCAATTGCTTCCTCAACTCGGGGCAGACTTGCACTGCGCACACGAGACTGCTCGTGCCGGAGTCGCGTTACGACGAAGCGGCGCGGCTCGCCGTTGCCACGGCCACCGGGTATCGCCCAGGTGACCCCTTGGCACCGGAAACGACGCTCGGCCCGCTGGCATCGAAGGCCCAGCTTGATCGCGTGCGGACTTACATCGCCACCGGCGTTAGCGAAGGCGCCGAGCTTCTCACGGGCGGGCTAGATCTCCCTCAGGGGGTGGATCCCAGCGGGTACTTCGTTGCTCCCACAGTATTCGGTCGGGTAAAGCCTGATGCCAAGATCGCTAGAGACGAGATTTTTGGGCCTGTGCTCTCGATGATCACCTATGAGGATGAGGACGATGCCGTGCGGATCGCCAACGGTACGCCTTACGGCCTCGCCGGCGGGGTCTGGTCTGCGAGCGAAGAACGCGCCGAGCGGGTTGCCCGCCGGGTGCGCGCGGGGCAAATCGATATCAATGGCGCGCCATTCAACCTTTACGCGCCGTTCGGTGGCTACAAACAGTCGGGTAAGGGCCGCGAGCTCGGCCGGTACGGCATGGAGGAGTTCCTCGAGTTCAAGGCGATTCAATTCAGGCCGCCGTCGAAGGCGTGACTTGGGGCGACGAGCGGAGGGGATCGCGACGCGTATCAGTGAAGAACACGCGCTTGGATGCGAGCCACGCCGAGCGCGCCGCGCGGGGTATCCGCTGTCACTGCACGCAGGGAGCGATAGCCCGGTATATCGTCTACCGAGTCGAAGAACCCACTTGACGTGGCAATAGCGAGAAGTGACTTGATGTCGTGCCGAGCCAGGTTCGAAGCGCCCATTGCAAGAAAGTAACGCTCAGAGACGACCGGAACAAAATCTAGGTTAAATCGCTTCGCGGCCGCTTCGACTCCAAACCCGACATCGGCTTGCCGACCCGCGACGAGTGCCGCGATGGCGGAATGCGTTACTTCTTCGTTATCGTAACCAGTGATCGATCGACGGTCGACGGCGGCAGCGCTAAGCAATACCTCGAGCAGGGCACGCGTGCCCGAGCCCCGCTGCCTGTTGATGAACCGCACGCCGCGCCTAGCGAGATCAGAAACTGAGTGCATCTTCTTGGGGTTGCCGCGAGCTACGATGAATCCCTGCTGGCGCCGGGCCAATGGAAACAATCTAATGTCGTGTCCCGACAGGATCTCGGAGAAGCGTGCTGCCAGTCGCTCCCCGAACTCGCCTTCACCGACGTGAAAGCCCGCAACTGCGCAGTCGCCGCGGATGAGCGAGGCCAACGCGTCAAAGCTGCCGCGGGTCTGCAGGTCAACCGTGATCCCCGCCTTGAGCAAGCGCTCTCTGAGCAGCGTAACCGCGAAGTCATGGCTCGCATGAATGACGAGCGGTGCGTCCGTGATGCCGCGAGCTTCGTTTATGCTGTGGGCGAAGTCGGCCGCCAATCCACCGAGCTCGGGCGCGAGGCGCGACTCAATCCGGCGTCCTGCCCAGAGAATGCGCTCACCAAGCGAGGTCAGCGTGGTTCCTTTGCCGCGCTTCATCCCGACCAAGGGCGCACCTAGGAAGTCGCTCCACCCCTTGATCAGGTTGCGAGCGTGCCGATGGGTTATGCCGGCTGCACGCGCTGCGTGCGTCAGTTTGCAGTGCTCCGCGATGCCCGCGAGTATCGCGACAAGAATGTGGTCCATCTCGCGCAGCTGACCGTTGACAGCGATCCGCCACACGGGCGAGAGCTCCACCTCGATGATCGGTATTATCTCTGGGAGTGGTTTAACGTCCATTAAGCGTCCGTGCTTATTATCGCGCCGTGCCCGACGCGAATCCGTAGCGCACCAGAATGGCCTGCGCCTCGGGAGATAAGATGAAGGCGGCAAAGCGCGCAGCGCCGGGAGGCGCTTGATTGATCGTCGTCAGCCCATAGTCTGCGCCCACCGCCAAAGCTTCTGGCACGGCTACCATGCGCGCGCCAGCAACCTCTCGTGCCGCCTGCATGACATTAGTGCAATAGGTGAGAACGATGTCGGCCTTGCGCTCGTGGATCAACACGCCATAGACGGATCGGTCGAGTGGAGGCTGCGGCGAATTCGGCCCGCCAGTCAATTTCAGTGCCTTCTCATCGAGCATCTTGTAAGCTCCGGGCCGCTGCTTTTCCGCTTTTTCAAACAGAATCCACGCGTAATCGCCTGACGGATCAGCCTTAGGCGTTGACGTTCCAAGCTTTATGTTCGGATCCAGGATACGATCCAGCAGCGTTTCGGTATTTGCGTCGACACCGGGAGCAACCAGGGCGCAAAGCCGATTGCGCGCGAACACAACCGGTGGACTCGCACGGCCCGCCTTCGCCAGCGCCTCCGGGTTGCCCATGTCGGCCGACGCAAATACATCTGCAGGCTCGCCTTTCTCGATCCGCTCCCGTAACAATCCCGACGCTCCGAACGTCGGGTTGATTTGCGTGCCTCCGGCCGCGGTGAATGATTGAGCAACGTCTGTCATGGCTGCACGCAGACTGCCCGCGGCGTATAAACGGACCGGAGCCTCTTGAGCCACTGGGATGGCGCTTACCATGAAGGCCATCGCGCCCAATGCAACACGCAGCCTCATGCGCCCGGTTGCCCAGCGTTCGGGAAAAATAGCTGCTCACCGTTGATCTTGTAGCCGGCTATCGCCTTCTGACCATCAGGCGAGATGAGCCAGTCCACGAAGGTCTGACCAAGGTCCTTCTTCACGTTCGGATGCTTCTCGGGGTTTACCAGCATCACGCCATACTGGTTGAACAGGCGCTTGTCGCCCTGCACCAAGATGTCAAGATCGCCACGATTCTTGAACGCAAGCCACGTTCCGCGATCAGCCAGGATATACGCATTCATCGATGCCGCCGTGTTCAACGCCGGTCCCATGCCCTGGCCTGTGTCCCGATACCAGGGACCTTTGACCTTGTCGAGATCGACCCCGGCGTTCTTCCACAATTCCAGCTCCGCAATGTTCGTACCGCTGTTGTCGCCACGCGAGACGAACGGTGCCTGCGACTGCTGTATCTTTCGGAACGCCTCGAGGATGTCCTTGCTTCCCGCGATCTTGGCGGGATCGCTCTTGGGTCCGATGAGCACAAAGTCGTTGTACATCACGGGAAAGCGCTTCACACCCTGGCCTTCGGCGAGAAATTTTTCCTCCGCTGACTTGGCATGAACGAATACGACGTCCGCATCGCCGCGACGAGCAAGATCGAGAGCCTGCCCGGTGCCCACCGCGACGACCCGTACCTGAATGCCCGTCTTTTTCTCGAATATCGGCAAGAGGTAGCCAAACAAGCCGGATTGCTCGGTTGAGGTGGTCGAAGCCACCGTGATAAAGCGTTCCTGCGCACTGATGGGGAATGCGGCGAACGCGAGGAACAGGACAATTAGGCTGCGACGAGTGATCACCACGGCAGTTCTCCTTCCAAAAATTGTGCTGCTTCGGGCGAAGCAGGTCGTCTCAAAAAGCTTTCTGTTGGCGCCCGTTCCACGAGTTGGCCCTGGTGTAGGAACCATATTTCGTCCCCAAGTCGACGTGCTTGGCCCAGGTTGTGTGTCACCAGGACGATTTTCGTGCCGGCAGCGTGAAGGGCGGCTATGATTTTTTCGATTTCGTGAGTGGCACCGGGGTCCAGACTTGCGGTGGGCTCATCGAGGAAGAGCACCTCCGGTCTTAACGCCCAGACCCGAGCTAGGGCCAGGCGTTGTTGCTCGCCACCGGAAAGGACGCGTGCCGCATGACCGGCAAGGGTCGTAAGTCCGACCTTGCGTAGTGCTTCCATGGCTTGCTCCTGTCGCTGCCGCGCCGGAACAGCCGCCACGTTCAATGCGTAAATGACGTTTCCGAGCACCGAACGTCGGAGCATGACCGGACGCTGAAAAACCATCGCCTGCCGGCGCGGAGCGCCAGCGATCTCCGGTGAGTGCCAGTTGATGCTCCCGGCAGTCGGCTTAAGCAACCCATGACAAAGCCGTAACAGCACGCTCTTACCCGCACCGTTCGGACCAATGACGATCGTGCGAGAACCAGCCTCGAGCGTCGCCGAGATGCCACGAATGATCCGGCGCGATCCGACTTCGAAGACCACGTCCTCAAGACGCAAGGGTAGGAGGCGAAGCGGGGCACGCATGTGTACGCCAGCAGTCACCCGTAGTGTCGCTGCGCCGTCTCTTTGATCACGTACGCGCTTGCATTAAGGGCAAGCACGATGGCAAGCAAGATGAAGCCGAGCCCGAGGGCCAGTGGCAGGTCACCCTTGCTTGTTTCAAGCGCGATCGTGGTCGTCATGACGCGCGTCACGCCGTCGATATTGCCGCCCACAATGATGACCGCACCGACCTCGGACGCCGCTCGGCCGAAGCCGGCCATAATGAGCGTCACCAGGCTAAAGCGCAGATCCCAAAGAAGCGTCGCGGCAGCGCCGAGCTTGGTTTCGCCCAGCGAGCGTAGTTGCTCGCGATATTCGGACCAAGCGTCTCCGACTGCTTGTCGCGACAGAGCGGCCATCAGAGGAGCAATCAGGATTGTCTGCGCAATTACCATCGCGGTCGGCGTAAAAAGTATTCCTAGGGGACCCAGCGGACCGGCGCGCGATAGCATGAGGTAGACAAACAAGCCGACCACAACGGGCGGCAACCCCATCAGTGCGTTGAGCACGACAATAACCGCCCGTTTGCCTGGAAACTCGCTTACTGCAATCGCAGCACCGAGCGGCAACCCTACGAGGCACGCCATCGTGACCGATGTCAGACTGACCTCGAGGCTCAAGCGCACAATCCCGACGAGGTTCGGGTCAGCAACCCCCATCAGGTGGAGTGCCTGTGCCCCCGCTTGCGCAATGCTGTTCACGATCGTCTATCGCTGCCAGGCTCGAGCCCCCATAAATATGCCGGGGATTGCAGGATCTGACGCAGCGTCTGGACTTGTTTTATAGCTTATGATAGCCAAGAAACAATGAGCATCAAACATGCGCAGGTTTGCATAATGCGGGTCGTTCCGACATTGACCTGGGCGCTCGAGGGCGAGCCGTTTGAAATATTGGACAATCGGCTACTGCCATTGCTCGATGCAATCCAAGCGTCGGATTCGCTCGCGACTGCTGTCGTGGAGCGCGGTATCTCTTATCGTGCCGCTTGGGGACTTTTGAGAGAGTACCAGCGCAAATTCGGCGTCCCATTGGTGTCATTGGAACGCGGCCGGGGAGCGTCCCTCACGGCGATGGGTGAACGCCTGGTTGCAGGGCAAAGGGCGGCTAATCGGCGGCTGGCGCGGACGCTGTCAACGCTCGCTGTGGAGATCGGCCATAAATCGCGGCAACGCGACGTAGCCGCAACGTTTCGATTGCGCGTCGCTGCCAGCCACGATTTGTTGTTACCGGCGCTGTCCGAGGTGCTACCCGCCGCTATGGGTCTAACTCTGGAACTCTCGTTCATGGGCAGCTTGTTTGCAATCACAGAATTTGCCGAAGGTCGAGCGGACATCAGCGGATTTCATGTACCGATCGAGGGCCGCTTAACCCTGGTCCGGACGCCATTTCTCGAGCAGTTGCGGGGGCGTCGCTATCGGTTGATAAGTTTCGCAAAGCGTGACCAAGGACTGATGCTCGCGCCCGGCAACCCGGTACACGTGAGAAAGCTGCGTGACATCGCCACGAAAGGTCTCAGGTTCGTCAATCGTCAGCGAGGGTCCGGGACACGCCTCCTTATCGATCAGATGCTCGCGGACCAGAGGATTGATATAGCCAAGATCAATGGCTACAGAACAGAGGAATTTACGCACGCCGCTGTGGCAGCGACGGTAGCATCGGGCGGCGCGGACGCAGGCGTTGGCCTGCGCGCGGCCGCAGCCGAGCATCACCTCGCGTTCATTCCTCTCGTGCGGGAGCAGTATTTCCTTGCTGTCCGAGCAAAGGCATTGGCCTCGCCGGCGGTGATACGGCTTATTGAGGCGTTGCGAAGCAGAACGTTCCGGAGCATCGCGAAGCGCTTCGTTGGGTACCAAACAACCGGAGCAGGGTCTGTGTTGGAAATCGACGCGCTAAGCAGCCGGCTCTCCTAAAGGAAACTACCATGGGAACGGCTCGCCGCCTTTTCCTGGCTTTACTAATTGCTTGCGTCACTTTCAGTTCGCAAGCCCAGGAGCGCTTTATCACGGTGGCCTCGACCACAGAGCCGCAAGATTCCGGTCTTTACGGTTACATACTTCCGATCTTCGAGAAGAAGACGGGCATTAAGGTGCGCGTCGTCGCAGTGGGCACCGGGCAGGCACTTGATGCCGCCCGCCAGGGCTACGCCGATGTGGTGTTCGTCCACGCCAAAGCAGCGGAAGAAAAGTTCGTTGCTGAAGGCGAAGGTGTCAAGCGCCTCGCCGTCATGTACAACGACTTTGTACTGGTCGGGCCGAAGAGCGACCCGGCAAGCGTCGGCGGGATCAAGGACATTCTGGAGGCGTTCAAGAAGATTCAACAGTCGCAGGCGCTATTCATCTCGCGCGGCGATCGGAGCGGTACGAACATGGCCGAACTCGAGTTGTGGAAGGTGGCCGGTATCGACATCGACAGAAGGAAAGGCCCCTGGTATCGAGAAACTGGGCAGGGTATGGGTCCGGCGCTGTACAACGCGTCGTGGATGAATGCGTATATTCTAGCCGATCGCGCGACATGGATCGCCTTAAGGAATCGCGGCGATCTCACCATCCTGGTCGAAGGCGATAAGCGACTCTTTAATCAGTACAGCGTGATACTGGTCAATCCGGAGAAGCATCCGAACGTGAAGAAGGACCTTGGTCAGACGTTCGTGGACTGGCTCATCTCGTCGGACGGTCAGAAGGCCATTGCCAACTACAAAATAAACGGCAAGCAGCTCTTTTTTCCCAACGCGACCCAACCTGGCGTATGAGCCTGCGCGTCAGAGGTGGGCGAGCGGTACCGCCTCCTCGAACCGCGCCGGCGTCGCGGCGACGCACGCCGTGGTCGCGACGCTCCGCAAGACCAGGCCGCAGTGCGCGCGGTATCAGCGCTTCGGCAGCGTAGTGATCGAATCGACCTTATCGGGGTAGAAAGCAAGCAGGTCCTTGAGCGCAGCCATCTCGTCGTAGGGTTGCTCGTAGCTCCACACCACGTTCTCGGGACCGTCCTTCAGGGAGAAGTACGAAGCCTCCCCCTTGAACGGACAGTAGCTGTGGTGCGAGGTGCGCACCAGGCGCTCCATCTTCACGTCCTTTCGCGGGATATAGTAGACGATGGGCGCAACCGTACTCTTTCCGCTTCCCATCGCTTCCTGCATTTGGACCGCGTCCCGCGTGTCGGCGATGACTTCGCCCCGGAATGTCACCGTCACACGGGCGTCGGCGGGCTTGGTGGTAATGCTGTGCTCCGGATATTTCTTGAAACCGGGTGCGCTGTTGGTGCTCAAGGCAGTCTCCTGTGTCGTAGCCAATCGAATACCCCGTGGCCGCCGATGGGCTCGCACGGTGACGGGCGCCTACTCGCGCTTTAATAGCTATGAGAACTGCCGTCTACGAGGCGAGCGTCGAAGACGCAGGCACTCCCGGCCAACTGCTTCCGTCTGAGCGCTTCATAGATGGGCAGATTTATGCCTTCTCAGAGGAACTGTCGGAGCGTGAAGTTCCCGTCATCGCCCCGCAACGGATCAACGACGGAAGGGCAGCTCCGGCGTCGGGCGCAAACTCCACTGGCAGGTCTTGGCGGTACTGCAAATACCGCCGCAAGGACGCGCGATAGAACGAGCTTTTGGCGAGCGCGCCTTGAGACGGGGGCGGCCGTGTCCCGGCTAGAAGCGATTCTTTTCGTACTCAGCCATCACTCGCATTCTGTCGCAAAGCAGCGAATGCCGGCGTAGGTAGCACGCCTTGTAACCAGCACCGGAGCGCGTGGACATGAAATCGCGGTGCTGCAATTTCACCCTTCTGTGCTGCGCCAAACCTTGTGCAGACCGGCGTTTCCCCTCGGCCAGTGCCGGCCGAGTCTATCTTGCCCTCCAGTTTTTCGCTGCGCTCACCGCTCGCTCGATGCCGCATCGTCGGCGTTGCGTTGTTGATGCTGCTTCGCCGGCTCATCTTCCTGACGGGCGCCAAGTCTGCTTCGGATTCTTTCCAACGACGCACGCATCTCGTTGGGAAGCCGGCTGATGACCGTCTCGAAATGCGACGCTGAGGTCCCGAAGCTTTGGCGTTGCGGGATCTCGCGAGGTTGCGAATGCACGTGCTTCTCTGCCGCCGAACCTCCTGGTTGCACTCTCCTTTCGCGGCGCTTCCAACGATTGACTAGCGCAGCGCAGTATCGAGCCGGGTACTTGATCTGTGCCAGACGCATGCGTTTACCGAGCTCATTAAGTACCTGCTGAGCCGTTTCTGGCACCAGGGTGGATACACATTCGCCCAGCGCTTCTCTTTCACGATCATTGAGACCATGAGGAAATACCAGGCTCCGAATGCGCTCCGGTCTGGGTGGTTGCGATTGCTGTTTGTCCGCACAACGTTGTTGTGATGATTTGATAGATGGTTCATTGGTGGTTCCAGGGGTGACATCGGTGTCACCACCTCCTGTCACTAGTGTCACCACCCCCTGACACCGGTGTCCGCACCCCCTGACAATTTGTCCGGGGGGTAGGGCATCGATCGCTAGCCGGTAGCGATTGCTCGTTCGGGAACCGTCCTTTCGGAGCCGTGGTTCAATGGAGAGCAGGTGTTGCAATTGGAGGGACTGCAGAATCCGCTGTACCGACCGTGCTGAGAGCGAGCATTTGCGCGCCATGGCCTTAACGCTTGGCCAACAGACGCCTTGATCGTCGGCGATATCGGCAAGCGCCGTGAGAACAAGCTTGGGCGTTGGCGGAAGCGTGGTCGACCACGCCCAGGCCATGGCGCGAATGCTCAGCTTTCGTCTCCAAATGGGCCGGCGGGAGAAGCCCGGCGAGCGACTCAGGAGTCAAAGGCTAAGCGTTTATATGCTGCGAAAACCAATTGCAGCGAACCAGGGCGTATTAGAGCGTGCTCGGTAGGGCCTTTTAGGCGACCTTAGCCATCGTGTGGGCGATAATGGTGGGGATAGCAACTGATCCCCGTGGGGACGCCA
>Ga0126381_100002500_pt1 | contig 19879 bp, 15 predicted proteins | sample PanSoiMetPlot_28_FD_96465 | JGI IMG/M metagenome (GOLD analysis project Ga0126381, IMG submission 96465) | Tropical forest soil microbial communities from Panama - MetaG Plot_28 | ecosystem: Environmental > Terrestrial > Soil > Tropical forest > Bulk soil | place: Panama | collected 2016-02-17
CGATTGGCGATTTCGGTTGCACGGTTACCTGGTCGGAACGGTTTTTCGACCCCCCGACCGGCGGTTGCGCGGCGTACGCAAAGCCCGGGCGGTTATCCCGGCACGTGGTGGGACCGGCAGAATAATCAGCGAGATTCGCCGGCAGGAGCGAAGCCGCGAAAGGAGCCTGACGGGAAATCCTGCAAACGAGTGATGGATTGGTTGAAGACCAGCGCGAGAGCGGTTCGGCCGGCGCGACGGCTACAAACAGAACCGCGTAGGTAACGGTCAGCAACAGCCCGAAGGTTCTAGCGATTCCCGAGCTCGAAATGAATCGAGGCTGTAACTTCTTTTCCGAATTGCACATCCACATCAATGAGCGCAATGTGTAAGATCCCTGCTCGAAGTCGCGTTATCTATTTTAGGTTAAGCGAGCCTGGCGCGCATCCATTTCTAGCCGTCAAGGGGCTATTAAGACCCACATCGCGTTTAGGGAGTTGCCGCCGCCCGCCGGAACAAGATCCGGCAGATGAATGGATCTGCGGCGGCCGGGCCGCGCAAACCGTTCGGGCGTAATTCATAGGCGGCAGCGGTAGTTCCTGCCATTGCGCCGCGTGTTTTCCCGGCGTATGTTGCTCATATAGACCCTCAAGAAGGAACCACTCCATGGTGAAAAAGAGCACCCGCTACCCATTCATCGCCGTCGTGATTACCGGTTTGACGCTGACGGCCTGGTGCGCCGCGGCATCGCTGCAATCGCCAAGCGACAACGCCCCTTCGGTGGCGGAAGCAGCCCGCCGCGCACGTGAACAGAAAAAGAATTCCAGCAAACCGGTGCGAACGCTGACCAACGACGATTTGCCCGCTGCGCCGGCACCCGGTGCGAACGGAGCGGTCGAACCGGCCACTTCTGCTGCGACCGACGAAAATACTGTTTCGGCTACGGGCGAAGGGAACCCGGCACCGGCCCATGTCGAGAGCGACGAAAGCTCCAAGCAAAAAAAGGCGGAAAATGCAGCCAAGCTGGAGCGTGCAAGAAAGGAACTGGCGCAAGCGCAGAGTGAATTGGACGTAATGCAGCGAAAATTGATTCTGGATAGCGACAGCTACTATTCCAAAACCGATTTCGCCAGCGACAAAGACGGCAAGGCTGCTCTGGACGCCGAAGCGCAGCAGATCAACGACAAAAAGCAGGCTGTCGAGGCGCTCAAAGCGAAAGTCGCAGACTTGGAAGCGCTGGTTGGCGAGACAACAACTCCACCGGCGGACAAAGACCAGCCGCAACCTTAAGCTCAGGAAAACCTAGGCCTGTAATCCGCTGCTTTTTAGGCAACGACGCGAAAAATTGGATCCCTGCACTCCACAGCTCACTCATTTACTTCGGCTCCAGCACCAGCGGTAAACCATTCTTGGGGTTGCCAATCACCACGACCTTCGAGTTGTTGCTCAACGCCAGCTTTTCGGTGGCCTCGATACCCTTCCATTCCAGCAATTGCGGGCTGATTCCTTGCGCCACGATTTTCTGAAAATCGGCGATGCCCTGTGCTTCGATTCGCTTGCGTTCGGCTTCCTGCTTTTCTTTCTGCAGGATGAAGTTCATTCGTAGCGCGTCTTGCTCGGCTTGCTGTTTGGCTTCAATGGAACTCTTGAGCATGGCGGGCAATCGCACATCGCGAAGCAGGACCGCTTCAACGATGACCCCTCGCGCGGCAAGTTGTTTCGTCAATTCTTCGGTTAATTGCTGTTGCACCAACTCACGGGCGTTGGTGTAAAGAGCGTTTGCGGTGTGCGCGGAAGTTGACGAGCGAATGGCAGCGCGCAACGTGGGTTCGACAATTTTTTCCGCGTAGTTTTCACCTACCGTTTGATAAACCTCGGCAGCCTTGCTTCGATCCAAGCGGAACAGCAGCGACGTGTCGAGCTCCAGAATCAGACCCTCATTGGAGGGTGTATTCGCGGTTTCCTTCACCGACTGCGTTTGAACAGAAAGTTTCTGCACCGATTTCAGTGGGTTCACCAAATGAATGCCCTCACCAAGCACGTCGCCGGTAACTTTTCCGAATAGCGTAAGCACGCCGACGTTCCCGGTGGGGATCGAGGTAACGCTGGCAAACAGCAAGATCAGCAGCAGAATCGCCAGCCCCAGCCGTAGTACTCGGCTTCGGAAGCCCGCGAAATTCGGCATCGCGTTCAGCGAGCCGCCTAAATCAAAACTGCCACGCCCCGTAGTGGTCATCATTTCATCTCCGTCCCAGGCTGGGTCGAACTGAGTACCGCGCTGCGATGATGCTAAGGATGATGGTAGAACGAAACTTCGGATTCGGTGGAAGGAAACTGGTTGTTTGCCTCCCTGCGAACCTGCCCGGTATAGCTTGTCGCTAATCGTTCACAGGAAATCCACACCGCGGCAACCCAACCCCTATATCTTGTATGGTTTGTTCTTGACACCACTGGCTTCCCGCATCACAATTCGGCATCTTGGCTGCTTCGGCCGCCCGGCGACTCGAAACTCGCTTGTCTCGGCCACTGGGGGAAGCAACATGCAATATTTGCCCGGCTGGACCGTGCAATGCATCAATCAAGACTGTTCCGCGCGAGGCCACTGGCTGCGCGCACACCTTACCGGCCCCAACGCAGGCTTGCAGTTCTGCCCCAGCTGCGGAAGCACTTTACAGGCGGTTCCTCCCCCGATTGGACCGCGTCTGCGCATGCGCCCGCGAGCCCTGGCGGCGCGTCCGCCCCTCCGCCCGCGTCCGCGCTAGGAATTTTGATTTTGTTACCGAAAGAGGCACTTTCTCTTGTGGTGTGGAATAGAGGGCAGTACTGCTCGAACTTCTTGTGGCCTTGCTCTTTGGGAACTTGATTGCGCTACTGGCTGTCGCAATTCCGGTGCGCCTGCTTTATTCAGCCGTCGCCGGCCCGAACTGTCGCTAAGACTTAGCATGCCCGCTGCTTGCCGCCGCTAGCCTTCTACCAAACCCTTTTCGAGCATCTCTTCGTCGCTCAGCCATAGGTCGGGAATATTCGCCGACCCCAGCCGAAGAATATCTTCCAGTGCGCCGCGCACTTCGCTCAGGCGGAAATCGACGCCAATGCGGTCCAAAAGATCCAGTAATGGCTGGGCGCCTTCTGCCAAAAGCGGCCTGGATTTCGTGGCCGCGCGATCCAGGCGGTGATAGGTCAACACATAGACTGCGCCAGGCCCGGTTCCATGACGAACAATGTGAAGGAAGCCCTTGGTTTGGGGAATCGTTGTGGCCGGTGAAAACGCTGAACGGGGGGCGGAAGCGCTCATTGCGGGTCTCGCTCCTCTAGTCCCGGCACCCTTAACTGCACCCGCTGGTACTGCCGCAGTTCTCGCACTTGTAGCATGCGCCGTTCGGCACCATCAACATACCGCACTCGCTGCAGGTTGGTGCGCCTTCATGGGCATTGCTGGGAGTCCGCGAACCCGCTGGCTCCGACGGTTTAATCGCAGGCGGCATGGCTAAATTCGTTTGCATTGGCGCGGTGGCGATTACTTCCGGAGCTGCGCCGTTGAGCTTCAGATAATCGGAAGAGATGAAGCGTCCGCCGAGCCAGCGCGCGATGTAATCGAGCACCGAGGAAACGAAACGAATGTTGGCGTTGGCAGTGATGCCGCTCGGTTCGAAGCGCGTGTTCAGCAGCTTGTCAACGAACACCTTGAGTGGCACCCCGTATTGCAGACCGATCGAAACGGTCAGCGCCAGACCGTCCATCACGCCCGAGAGCGTCGAGCCTTCCTTGGACATCTTGATGAACACTTCGCCGGGCCGGCCGTCTTCGTACAGGCCGACGGTGATGTAGCCTTCGTGGCCCCCGACGCTGAATTTGTGGGTGACGGATGCGCGTTCCGCCGGCATCTTTTCGCGCTGCGCGCGGGCAAATAGTTCGCGTTGCATGGGTTCAACCACCGCCGCCAGGACCTCGGCGGCTTTATTCTTCTTTTCGCCACCGGCATTCAGCGGCTGCGATTTCTTGGAATTATCGCGGTAGATCGCTACCGCCTTCAGTCCAAGTTTCCACGACTCCAGATACGCGTTCATGATGTCTTCAATCGTGGATTCCTCGGGCATGTTGATGGTTTTGGAGATCGCGCCCGACAGGAAAGGCTGCGCCGCGGCCATCATCTTCACGTGACCGGTCCAGGTAATCGAACGCCCGCCGCCGGCAGGAGCCAGCGAGCAATCGAACACCGGCAGGTGCCCCGGATTGAAATGAGGCGCGCCTTCGACCGTGCTGTGCTTGTCAACGTAGGCAACAATTTCACTGGTCTGTTCCGGCGTATATCCCAACTTCATCATCGCTTGCGGCACGGTGTTGTTGACAATCTTAATCAATCCGCCGCCGACCAGTTTCTTGTACTTTACCAGGGCCAGATCGGGCTCGATGCCGGTCGTGTCGCAATCCATCATGAAGCCGATGGTGCCGGTGGGAGCCAGCACGGTGACCTGGGAATTCTTGAAACCATGCTGTTCACCGAGCGACAAAGCGTCGTCCCAGGAATGCTGAGCCGCCGCGAGGAGGTCCGGCTGGACGTGCGCGGGATTGATTCCACGCATGGAATCCCGATGCAGGCGGATCACGTCGATCATCGCGTCGCGGTTTACGGCATAACCCGGGAATGGACCCATTCTTTCCGCGATGCGGGCGGACTGCGCATACGCCTCGCCGCACATCAGCGCGGTGACTGCTCCGGCCACGTCGCGGCCTTCATCGGAGTCGTACGGCAGCGCCATGGACATCAGCAGCGCGCCAAGATTGGCGTAGCCCAAACCCAATGGCCGGAAATTATGCGAATTTTCGGCGATTTTCGGCGTCGGGTAGCTGGCAAAGTCCACCAGGATTTCCTGCGCGGTAATGGTGACATCCACCGCGTGCTGATACGCCTGCACGTCAAACTGGCCGTTGGGACTGACGTACTTCATCAGATTCAGCGAAGCCAGGTTGCAGGCCGTGTCGTCCAAGAACATGTACTCCGAGCAAGGATTGCTGGCGTTGATGCGAGCGGTGGTCTTAGAGGTGTGCCAGCGATTTACCGTGGTGTCGAACTGCATGCCCGGATCGCCGCAGTGCCAAGTGGATTCCGCCATCTTGTAGATCAGATCGCGCGCGCGTAGTTTCTCGGCCGGCTGACCATTCGTGACGTTCTTGGTCCACCAGTCCTTATCCTGCTCGACCGCGCGCATGAAATCGTCGGTCACGCGCACCGAGTGGTTCGCATTCTGGAAGAAAATTGACGTGTAAGCTTCCCCGTCGATTGCCGGATCGTATCCTTGGCGGATCAGCGCGTGAGCCTTCTGCTCTTCCTTGTATTTGCATTCGATAAACTCAACGATGTCCGGGTGATCCACGTTCAGGATAACCATCTTGGCCGCGCGGCGCGTTTTGCCACCGCTCTTGATCACGCCCGCAAAAGCGTCAAAGCCCTTCATAAAGCTGACCGGGCCGGAAGCGATCCCGCCGCCTGATAGCGTCTCTTTGCTCCCGCGCAGCGCCGAAAAATTCGTGCCCGTGCCCGAGCCCCACTTGAACAACATGCCTTCGGTCCGGGTCAGCCCCATGATCGACTCCATGTCGTCATGTACCGAATTGATGAAACACGCCGAGCACTGCGGCTTGGGTTGCACTCCGACGTTGAACCACACCGGTGAATTGAAAGCCATCTTTTGCTCGACGAGCAGATGGGTCAATTCGTCCTTGAACGCATCGCGCGACGCATGGTCCGCGAAGTAGCCGCCTTCTGTGCCCCAGCGGACAATTGTGTGCACTACGCGGCTGATCAATTGGCGCACCGATCCTTCGCGTTCGGCGCTGCCGGGTTTGCCATGAAAATATTTGCTGGCGACGATATTGGTCGCCGTCTGCGACCAGTTTTTCGGCACCTCCACGTCGTCCTGGCGGAAAATTGTGACGCCTTTCTCGTTGCCAATCACCGCCGCGCGCTTTTCCCATTCCACCGCGTCAAACGGCGATGTCTTGCCATCGGTAAAGTAGCGCTCAAACACCAAGCCGGCGCGCGTCTCCGGATTCTCGGGTGCTCCCGCTTCCACTGATTTGCCATGCAGTGCCGGCTTCACCGTTGCCATCCTGTTCCTCCGAGCGCTGGGTTTCCTTCCCTGAAAAGAGGAACCCCTTATTTTACTCCTCCGCAGTCGCGAAGGTCATGCGCTTCCCGTCTCAATTCTGCGGTTCGTAGTTTCGTGCAAGCCCGGGATTCGTCTTCATCGCAGCACGAAATAAGCGGCGCCGTCTCTGGCGTCCGCGAACCAAAATGACCTGCTATCGGCTCTTTCCAAATGCCAGCCGCATAGCAAGTCCGCCGCTTCGCGCTAACAATGCGCGGAGCAGTTACCTCCCGCTGGATTGTGTTGCGAAAACCCGGTCAGTTTCGTGGATTAGACACTCCGTCATCCTCGACTGAGTCCCTCTGGCGCTTCCACGATCCACCGAATCTGGATTTGCAGTATCAACGCCGGCGATTTTCCTGTCAAGAAAAAAACACAAAATCTAGACAATTTTTTCCAAGAGCGCCCATATCTAGTGGTGGATTTTCCATGGCGCGCCTGCTCGTCGAAAACTTTCCTCACAATTTTTCCGCTCTTTTCAGCATCTAAGTCATTGAGAAGCCACGTCCTATGATTTTTTTTCGGTGCGCTCTTTCGCCTGCATCTTCTGTTTTGCGTTTTCCACCGGCTGCGCTCGATGAAAACCTGTATTCGGAATTTTTCTGTCCATTTCGCTCACTCTCCTGCTTTTGCTCCCGTTCGAGTCCGTTTTTCCTGAACCAGCCGCTTTGCGCCGTTTTGAAGTTGCGCTTTCAGGTGTCTTTCCTTCCGGGCAACCCTGCGGTAGGCTAGAATTCTCCCAATGTTTGTGCTCTCAACGCGCTACATGGCCATCGGGTTGGCCCTTTTCACTCTGGCTCTCTCACCGCATCGATCTGCTGCGCAGTCTTCTGCGTCGCCCACTCCCCCGTCAATGCGCTCCGCTTACGGGGACAAACTCAAGTTGCCCGGCCTCCCGAACGGCGGCCACATAAATGACAATCTGTATCGCGGCGCGCAACCGCACACGGAAGGATTGCGCGAGCTGAAAAAACTTGGCGTTACCACCATCGTGGATTTGCGCGGCGAGAATCCTCAGCTCAGAGACACGGAACGCCAGCAAGCCGAAAAATTGGGAATCCGCTTCATTAACATCCCCGTCAGTGGCTGGGCTCCTCCCAGTAACGAACAAGTCGCACAGTTTCTGTCGCTCTTTCGCGACCACCCCAAGGAAAAGGTTTTTGTTCATTGCCGCTTTGGCGATGACCGCACCGGAGTCTTTGTCGCCACCTATCGCATGGCCTACGAAAATTGGCCGGCCCAGCAGGCCATGAACGAAATGTATTTCTTCGGCTTCAACGGCTTTTGGCATCCTTCCATGAAGTCGTTCATCCGCGATTTTCCCGCTCGGCTAAAAACAGCGCCGGCCCTGGCTTTGTACAAGCCTAGCGAAATCATCGTAACAAAATGTAACAGCCCCTCGGCCAGTACCTCATGCTCCAATTAACTTATTTAATTTCTGCGGCTTAGCATTTACGTCCTAGTACCTTGGTTTGTCCGCACGGAACCTTTGCTTCATTTCCCAATACACCTTGCCCATCCTAAATTATCGTTCGAACGGAAGGTCCCTATGCAAGTCGTTGGACGCTATCAGCTGTTTGAAACTTTGGGAGTCGGCGCCACCAGCCGCGTCCTTCGCGGCTTCGACCCCATGATCGGTCGCCCGGTGGCGGTCAAAATCTTCCCTTCAGAGCTGGCTAAGGGCGAAGCCCGCGATCGCTTCTTGCGCGAAGCTCGTGTCGTCGGCCAACTCTCTCATCCGAACGTCATCGTGGTGCACGACATGGGAATCGATCAGTCCACGCAAACTCCCTACTTGGTAATGGAGTTTATTGACGGTACGCCGCTTGATCGTCTGCTCGAAAAGGGTACTCTACCTCTTCCCCGAGCGTGTGCCTGGGCCGCGCATGCCGCGGAAGCTCTTGAAGCCGCGCACCACCGCGGCGTCATCCACGGCGACGTCAAGCCGGCAAACATCCTGACCACAGCCGACGGCAAAGTGAAACTCACCGACTTCGGCATGGCGCGCGTCGCCAAACGCGACGCTGGCGATACGCCGCTGCTCGGCACCCCCGCTTACTGGTGCCCGGAACAGATCATGGGCCGTCCGCAGGACGCGCGCTCCGATATTTTCTCTCTTGGTGTTGTTCTCTACGAAATGGTCACCGGAACCAATCCCTTTGCAGCCGATACCCTGCAAGGAGTCTGCAATCGCGTGCTGTCTTCCGCGGTCACTCCTCCCTCGCGCTTGCAGCCTTCGGCCCCGGCCAGCTTCGATGAAATCATTTCCGCCTGCCTGGCGAAAAACCCCGACACCCGCATGGCGTCCGGCAACTCGCTGGCGCAAATGCTATATCCCTTGGCAAGACGCAAGGCGGCAGCCGCGCCCGCATCCGCCCAAGTCAAAGCACCCATGCCAGCGACGCTGCGCGACCGCGCATCCCGGCTCCTGCGCTCTGCATAAGCTTCCTTTTGTTCTGGTGACCCAAGTTGCTTTCCGCATACATGGACAGCGTCGGCGCTCTGAAGAATATTTTCGAAGCTCAATACCCAGTCTTTACTTCATGCCGGTTTAATCCGGCGCACCCATGATTTATTCGTAGCGCAGTGCTTCGACCGGATCGAGTTTGGCCGCTTTCATCGCCGGCCACACACCAAAGATGAGTCCGATGGATACGCTGACGCTCACGCCGAGAATCGCCGCCCAGGCCGGCACGATACCGTGCCATTGCAGTGTGGTACGTACCAGCAGTACCAATGCGTTCACCAATACCAGAGAAATCAGTCCGCCGGTGCCGGTCAGGGTCATGGCTTCCAGCAGGAACTGCCAGGTAATATCTTTGCTCTTGGCCCCAATGGCTTTGCGGACGCCGATCTCTCTGGTGCGCTCGGTCACGCTTACCAGCATGATGTTCATCACGCCGACTCCGCCAATCAGCAAACCAATGCTGCTGATCACAATCGTGGCCAGATAAACCATCAGCATGATGTTGTGGAACTCTTCCACTTCCTGCGCCGCGGTGCCGACCGAGAAATTATTTTTCGCGTTGTACGCCACGTTACGCCGCCGCCGCAGGATTTCCGTGATTTCGTCCACCATCGCGTCCAATCGCCCCGGATAAGCTTGCACCCGCATGTTTAATTCCTCGGCTGCCGGATACGTTTTCTTGAATGTATTAAAAGGAATGAGAACCCGCCGGTCCTCGTCGCCCATTCCAAAGCCGCCTTTGGGTTTCTCCACCACTCCGATCACTTGAAAATCCGTGCCGTCAATCATTACGTCTTTTCCGACCGGGTGGCCTTCGGGAAACAGCACCGGCGCAACGTTCTCGCCCAGCATCACTACTTTTTCCCGGTGCAGGTCATCGCCCTCGCTGATGAACCGTCCATCGACGGTTGCTGCGTTTGCGTACACTTGTCCAAAATTCGGCTGCACGCCGCGGAAATCGATCGCCGTCACTTCCCCCGCCTTGGTGCGCACCGTATGCGCCTGCATCCAGGTCGTCTGGATGAATGCGGTCACGCTTTTTACGTCCCGCCCGCCTTCCTGGATGGCGTTGGCATCCTCGATCGTCAGCGGCTTGCGCAGCCGCTCCTCGAGCGGTGCGCTGCCGCCATGGAATCCCTGATCCCACTTGGAAACAAACGCCGTGTCCGCGCCGAACTGCTTGATGTTTTCCTGGATCGTGTAATCGAAACCGGTGATCAGTGCCGCCACTAGCATGATCACGCTGACGCCGAGAACCACTCCAAATACCGTTAGTCCGCTGCGCATTTTGTGGGCGCGCAGCGTGTCCATAGCTTGTTTCAGATTTTCTCCGTATGCCTGGGCCATCCGCTCTTCCTACCCGTCCGCTCTCAAGGCTTCAATGGGATCCAGCTTCGCCGCTCGCATCGCTGGGTGAATCCCAAAAAACAAACCGACGGCCGTGGAAACACCCAACGAAAGAACAACCGCGTTCAAGGGAACCTGCAGCGGGATGGACGTTGTGGCGCGGCCGATGCTGACCAGCGCGTAAGCCGCCACGATTCCGATCATTCCACCCACCGCCGCCAGTACTGCCGACTCGGTCACAAATTGCATCAGAATGTGTATCTTGCGGGCCCCCAGCGACCTGCGCACTCCAATTTCCCGGGTTCGTTCCGTCACGCTGGCCAGCATGATGTTCATGATCACGATGCCGCCAACCACCAGGAAAATGCTGACCAACCCAACCGCCACCGCCGCAAGTCTTCCGGTTAAGTCGTGCCACAGCGCCATAATCGAGTCCGATCCGAGGATGGCGAAATTGTCGGGCGCGTCGTAGGCCAGATGCCGCCGCGCGCGCATCAACATACGGGCTTCATCCTTCGATGGCTCCATCATCTCCGCATTCGGTGCTTGAACGAAAATTCCTACCCAGTCGTTCTGCTTGTGAAATTCTCTTTGGTAAGTGTGAATCGGCATGATCACGAAATTATCCTGCGATTGTCCGAACGCGCTGCCGATGGGCGTCGCCACTCCCACCACCTGATACTCGTGCGTCTCGGCGTGAAGCGTCTTGCCGATGGGATCGACATTAGGAAACAATTTGGCCGCTACGTCGGTGCCGATAAACACGATTTGCGCCCGGTGCTCATCGTCGGCCTCGGTGATCATGCGCCCTTGCGCAACGCCGATATTGCGGACGTCGGTATAGTTCGGCGTGACCCCCATGACGTCGGTGCGCTCCAGCCGTTCATTCCCCGCTTTCAAGTCCATGTTGCGATCGTCGAGCGCGGCCACCGCATTCGCGATTTTCATGTTGTCGCGCACATACTCAAATTCGTCCATGGTCAGCAGCGGGCGCTTCTGCGCCTTCACCCAAGCATCGTGGCTGGTGATAATTCCGAACCGGTCCACAATAAATACATTCGCACCAAGGTTGGCGATGCGGTCGGCTACATAAAAGTTCATGCCCGCCACAAAACTCATCACCACCACCAGCGTGGTCACCGCTAGAATCACTCCCAGCAGGGTTAGGAAACTGCGCAGTTTGTGCGCGCGAAGAGAGTCCAGCGCCAAGCGGGAAGTCTCCGAAAACGCCACCAGCGATCGCCGGGCCCGGCTGAGCCGTGTGCTGCGCTCCGTTGCGCCCACGGCGATTCCCACCTGATTCAATCCTTCCAGTGGCGTCACACCCAAGGTCTGGTCTCCTGTTTGACTGCCGTCAAAGAGTCCGTGCCTTTAATACGCGCGAGTACGCCCTTTCGTTCCTTGTTAGACGTGGAAAAGGGGCTATTTGCTTCCTGCGGCCATGAATATATTATGACAGTTTGCCAGGGTCCGCCCGAGATCGAGAAATCGCTTCCCGACTTCGGAGCGGAGTAACACCTGTATTGGTAAGGGCTTAGCTGGATTCTCAGCTGGGCTGGCCGACCCGTCCGCGGACCGCCATCCTTAATGGATGCAACACCGGCGATGGCGGCAGAATCCAAAAAGTCTCAGCCGTTTCGGTAAAGTTTCCTTATAAGGACAGCGAGTTGTTCCTCTCGACAAAATCCGTGATCAGTCTGGCTGGCTTGGCAATTGCCACGGGAGCGCTTTGCCAGGAGTCCATTCTGAAAGCGGGTCCATCAGAGTCTGTGCCTGCGGCCCTGTCCCACGACATCATGAACCACGTTATCGACGGCCTGAAGGACGCCGAACACGCGCAGTATCTCTACGAACGAGTCGAGCGTGTCGAATACCGCAGACTCGCGGGGGACGCTGATCCGCAGAGCGTAAAAGTCGCTCGGGTGGTTCCTGCCGGAACTGGGATAGCAAAGATCGGATTGGGTCCGGACGGCAAGCCAACCGACGCCGATGCCTATCGTGCGGAATTAGACAGGCTGCTGAAAACCCTAATCTGGGCGGTCGAATCCGGACAGCCGCAGCGCGAAGCTTATCAAAAAATCCAGAAAAAGCAGAAGGAGCGCGACGAACTGATCGACGCCACACGCAACGCGTTTATCTTTACCTTGGTGGGCCACGAATCGCGGGGCGAACGCATGCTCACCAAATATCGCATGGAGCCGAATTCTTCCTTCAAGCCCACCAATCGGGCCACATCGATTTTTGCCAAGATAAGAGGATTTTTGTGGGTGGACGACGAATCGCAACAACTGGCGCGGGTGCAAGGCGAAGTCACTGAAGATATTTCGCTGGGAGTTTTTCTGGCCAGAATTTATAAGGGCAGCCATTTCTTGCAGGACCGCTACGAAATGGCGCCGGGACTGTGGCTGCCTACGTTTTCACAGTACGATTTTGACGGCAGAAAGTTTTTCTCCAGCTTTGGCGTGCACGAGAAAACTTTTTACAGCGAATACAAAAGAGTCGGACCGCCGGCCGAAGCCATTCCGCAGATTCAGTCCGAACTCGCGCGGCTGAGCGAGGCCAAGGTCAAGCCGTCCTCGGAACGCTAGGAAATTTCTCTTGCTTTCGGGGCAGACGAAGAAAGAGGTCCGCCCACGTCTCTGGTGACCTGGAACCGGATAGATCTTTGCGGTGTAGCGCTTTCTACATCCCTGATTCTGGCCGCTGCGGCGACAGTAACGAGCGCGCAGCAACCCGCGGATAGTTCCGCCACCCGACCGGGTCGGAAACCGAAGAAGGTCTGGACCAACGATGATCTCGCGCCGGGGAACCCGGCGCTCGCACCGATAGCCAACACCGCCACGGCAAAAGCAGAAACTGTGCCAACGCCTTCGGCAAAGAACGCCACCCCGCAACCCGCCAACCAGCTGCGCCCCAGGCTGGAAAGGCTGCAGGCGCAATGGAAAGACGCGAAAGCGCAACTCGAGAAACTGAAGCAATTCCAATCTGGCGACGCAGGAAGACAGTTGCACCAGGGTTACAACATGGAGCCGATTCCGGACCAGATCGCCAAGCTGGAAGCGAAAATGCGCCGGCTACAACTTCAAATCGATGCGATTCATGACCAAGCTCGGAAAAAGGAAATTCTGCCCGGCCGGCTTGGTTGACTTTGCATCTGTCGCGCGCCGCGTAGCCCAGTTACAAAATGATCTGCCCATGGAGAATTCCGCGTTACCTTGCGCGGAATTTATCCTGGCCACTCGCCTGCTGGATTTCCTGTATGGACGCTAGGCCTGCGCGTGCTTAGCCTGAATCTTTGACCAGCCAAAAGGACCCTATTATGCAATTCGGAAAATTCCACGGAATCGTGCTGCTCGGTTTTGGGTTTTTCCTTCTTGCGTTGCAGGCATGGCTAGTTCTGGAAAACACCACGCCGCCGGTGGAAAATCCTGGCAACCGACCGGAAGCAACATCGCGAATCGGAGAAGAACGCGTGCGGACAAATTCCATCACTTACTTGCCAGCGGTAATTGGAGGGATCGCCGTGACGCTCGGCGGAACTTTGCTGTTGGTGCACCACGAGAAAAAAATCGAAGCGCAAATGCGGCGAGAGGATGCGAGTTCGCACGGGCACGCTTGACAGTTTTAATCGTGTCCCTTGGCATTTTTTCCGCCTTCCGTGGCGGCGAGCAATCGAGATATCTTTTTATTCCGCGGAAATTTCCGTCCAGGGATAGGCCTTCAAGTCGCGCAATTCGGATTTTTGCCAGGCAAGTTCCGGATGCGCGGCAAGATGTTCGGCGGCGATGAAATGACCGCCGCAGGCGTGACCGGCTGCGGCAGTGAAAGAAAGTTTCGCCGCCATGGTTGCGTCGGTGGCTTTGTTCTGTACCGCGCCGGCGGTGCCGAATGGCGGCTGCCAGGCTCCCATGCCGCGCGGCGAGAGATCAACGTGACCGCAGAGAGTGCGTTCGCTGGGCTCGGTTTTTCCGGTGAGTGAATCCACGTGGTCGGCTAGAAATTTCTGCGCTGCAGCCACATCGATTTTTCCTTTGTTCTCCTGCATCAGTTGTTCCCAGCGTTTGTGGCGGGCGTTGGCGCTGAGGCCAGCATTGTGCAGATCGAATGTGGTCTCCTGCCTAGCTAGCATTGGATTGATGGGGAAATTTGCGCCGACAAAGTAGCCGTCGGTCTTGCGCTCGAGAGTGACGTTTTTCAGGCCGAGTTCGAGACTGGCGATTTCATTTTTCTTGGTGTCCGCGATCAGCCAGTCGTTCGCGTAGCCGCCGTTGTTTCCTTCCTTGAAAATCCTGGCGACGTCGTCGATGGAGGCGGAGTACTGCATGGCTTTGCGGGCGCGAACGAATTCCGGGATACCGTTGAAGTCATAGCCAGAAAATCCGGTGATTGTGGTTTCGGTAATGACCATTCCGGCAGAGTTGATTCCGAAATCGTCGCCGCTGTGAATCAGGCCCGGCAAGCCGTCCATCACAAAGCGGTAGCCTTTCGTGGGTTTGATGTCGAAAGCGATGGTCCAGCGAGCGCCGTCCATGTAGGCGGTCCAATCGTTGTGGGCGATGACGACTTTGCCGTCCTTGGTGTATTGGCCGGTGGCCACGAAAGCGCTGCAATGATCGGGCGCGGTGACGGTCGCGGGCGAAGCGATCTTGTGATCCTGGTCGTATTGCGCCACATAGTAGCTCCACTCCATGGCGGCATTCATCGCCACCACGTCCCAAACGTCGAGCTCGACGCCGTGAGCTTTTACGCCGTCGGCGATGCCCTGCATTTCGTCGCGATATTCCTGTTCAATGCGCGGCCACATGACGTTTTTCGCGGCGTCACGGAAAAAGTTCCAATCCTTGCCGTTGTCATGCGTCAGTTCGAGCTGGAAGACTTTCTGCAGATCGGCGATTTCCGGAGCGAGTAGATAGCCGTGCTGATAGCCGATTTGCGCCGGGCTTCCGGCGAGGTGAACCATGGTCCATCCGCTGACGGGAGGTTTGCGGTACGAACCGGCGAGCAAGGTTTCCTTGGGCGCGGTCGCCGAAGAAGGTTGCGCGGAACTGCGCGAGAGAGCAACCGCGGCGAAGCAGACTACTACAAGCAGCAAGATGAGGGACAAGGTGCGACGCATTGGAACCTCCGAATTCGGTGACATGGAACATAGCCTTTGGAGTGGCGTTTGACAAGCGATTGGCGGAAGGCACACCCGAGGAGGAAAGAAATGACGCTTGGAAGTTCAACTAATGTTGGGTTGGTCGAGAGTAGATGCGATTGTGGCCAGGGCGGAGAGTCTTGGTGTGGCTAGACCTGCTGAAGGATAGGGCAAAGAAGGCGGCTGGAATGGAGCCACAGTGACAATTATTTGTTGCTGGCCGGGTTACGAAAGTTTTTGAAAGACGAATTTCTTTTTCCTGTACTTTCATCGGACGGTGCAGCTTAAAGGGTGGCGAGCGTCGGGCCGACGAGCACCAGGTGGGTAATGGTCTGCCGGAAGAAGTCTAACGCCGACGACGACGTGAACGGCGAGCCAGGCGATGAGCAGCCAGCGCGCCTGAGTTGTAACCCTTGAGCAAAAAAACCGCCAACCACGGCGAGGATGCGAACAAGCGAGATCAGAACGATCCAGCGATCGTGTGGCCGGTCTTTCAGGTCGATAGACGAGACCCGGACCCCGTAAAACCCACAACAATAAACAGAAGGCCGAGCAACGTGACCTGCCAGGGTCGTTTCATAGCTGGCGGAGCGCCGGCATCGGTATGGGAATGCTGTAAGTGGTGGCGCCCACCCCGACTCCGCCCTGGCAAGTGTTTGGCGGAGTGGTACAGACCGTATGTGTGCCCTGACACTCGGCAGCCCAGAACATATAACCGAGCAAGCCGCTGGTGGAGCCGGCGCCGGCTGGCGCGACCGTTTGTACATAGGTGCCGGTGGAATTCTGCAGCGAGCTGCTGAAGGTCGTACACTCGGGCGCGGGATTTCTGCCGGTGACGAGGTAAATGCTCGCGGTCATCTTGGCGGGAGCGAGAGGCGGCACCGGCGGAGTGATGCGCGGATATCCGCTAATGTGCTGTTGCCAGTTGGATTCCGCGGCGGAAGTGTTGGGCTGTTTGTTGGGGACCATGGCGTTGGCGTAGTCGAGGACCGGATTGGATAGCTGCAGCCAGTTGGCAGTGGCGGTAGCGGCGAGCTGTACCAAGTACTGGTCGCCGGCCGCCAGATCGATGGTCAACCGCGCGGCGGGATTTGCGCCCGTAGCGTCATACGGCAACACCGAGCGATAGGCGGTGATAAAATTCTGCAGGCCGGTAAGATTGGGGTTGCTGTTGTTCTCGTAGTCGATCTCGATGCCGGCCCCTAGACTCTTGGCGAGTTGCGCGGCGTTGAGTCCCAATTGCGTTCCGTTGGCAGCCAGGGCTTGATCCCAGAAGCTGGTATAGGTGATGCCGCCGATGGAAAGCATGACGCGAATGTTATGGCCGGTGAAATAGTTGACCACGGCGGCGTTCATGCCGATCGGCACGCCGTTCGCGGTGCCGGAATCGTTGGTCTGGTTGAGCAATTTGAGGGGATCAACGAAACTGAGCACGACCAGATTTACCGAAGGCGTTCCGTTACCGCGGTCGATGAGCCAGTGATTCTTGGTATCGAAGTCGGTCATGTTGCGCACCGTGGCCCAGGTGCAAAAGTCGTTGCCACAATGCCACGCGCCGTAGATTTCGATTGGCGTGGCCCGGACGGGCACGCCGCCTAACCAGCAAATCAAAAAGACTGCCAATGCACCTTTTCTCCACATCGGGCACCTCCACCGGCCTTACTCATACTGATTGGTATCAAATTCGTCGAATGAATTTAAGTAGGAAAAACCGGTATGGCCGCAGGTCGTTTGGGTCGAATGGAGTTGTAAGTTAAGGCGACTTGCAGGGGAGGGCGGCTTGCCAATCGTGTGTTTTTTGAGACATTGGAAAGAAGCGGGCCCCTTGCGGGGCCACAATGGCGGGTCGGTATCGGGCTTGGAGAGAAAATGAGAAATGCAAACCTGCTCATGATGGGATGCTTGTTGTCGTACACGGCGGCAGCCGCGCAGGAGCAGCCACGGGTGTTGAAGGGCGGCGGCCACCTGCTGGGTGAAACCGTCGAACAGTTTTACTCCGAAGGATATGTTGGGGAGTTGCTGCGCGCCTGCCAGGCAGGAGATTGGAAAAGCGTGAACCACATGTACAACAGCTCAGACCATTCCTCCAAATCCGCGGCGAAGGACATTTGCGCGAAACAGATGCTGGTCAAGCGGCGGGCGGCGGGCGGAGAACGCGTGGAATACCAAGGCGGCGGGGACCAGGAGACCCTGAGGGCGGATAAGTTTCTGCTGGATGGCGGCCGGCTGGTCAGGATTGCCATGGTCTATAACGCACCGCTGGCGAACATTGAAGGATCCCATGCGAAATCCTATGCGGAACTACTGGCTGGATTGCAAGAAGCTTACGGGGCGCCGACCAAAAGCTACGCCGAAGAGGTGGTCAATGCATACGGCGTGAAGTACGACGCACGCCGCGCGGTGTGGATGGGAAAACAGGACGTCATCAGCATGACCGAACAGCCCGGCGCTAACGGCTGGACCGAAATCGTCGCGGAAACCGTCGCTGAATTTAACCGCGCGGCACAAGCGCCGAAGAGTGCGAATCCTCTGCAGTGACGTCCACTTCCGGTCTGTAACTGACGATGAACGGCTAGTCGTGCAAGCCGGTTTCCAGGCCGCGGCGGGCTGCTGCGGAGCGACTACAAGTTTCGGGCGCGAACGTCCGAATCTCGTACCCGTTGTCGATTCTGCCGGGATAGAAGAGTTTTCCGGACGCGTCGAACACCGCGCTTTCGGGAGTGGTGGCTTGTTCGGCTTTACCAGAGTGTGATGGACGTCGCGCAAAGCTGGAATGGAATAGCGAAATTGCGCGAGGTGTGCGCGAACGCGCGCGGCAGATTCATGGGCATCGGGATACACCAACCAGAAATATGCCTTGTGGTGGAATTTCTCGCTGAGATTTTGAATGGTGGGGGCGTAGCGATTCGAAATGGGGCAGTCGGTTCGAACCGCGGCAAGCGATGGTTGGCCTGGCTAGCGCATGGCAGCGGAACAGTGTTTCTTCTACACTTCCGCAGGTTCGCTGACTTGGGTTATGAGCGGCGAAGCATGGGCAAGCAGAGAGCGAAGACTCGGAGAAGAACCCACTCTGGCAGGGATTCTTCCCCGGTCTCCTGAAGCAGCAAGATCCCGAAGACCTGGAGTTCCGGGCTCAAGTCTGCTAACCGTGAGCGCAGGATGCGGGAAATACCGACAACGGTCAAACGAACTATGTCTTAAGGAAGAGTGATCTGCTAAGCTATGGCAAATACTAAGGTTGAAGAAACTTATCAACCAATTTTTGCGAGCATGCAAGAGCGACTGATGCCGTTGCATGTGGCGACCTGGCGCAAGAATCGATGAGCCCAGAAACTTCCGAACACCGCGTTTGTCGCTTCGGCCTATACGAGGTTGATCTCGAAGTCGGCATTCTAAAGCGTCACGGCATCCCGCTGAGGCTGCAGGAACAACCGTTTCGAATCCTGGCGTTTCTTCTGGAGCGTCCGGGACAGATCCTGACGCGGGAAGAGCTGCGAAACCGGTTATGGCCCGAAGGCACGTTTGTCGAGTTTGACGGCAGCTTGAATACCGCGCTGATGAAGTTGCGCGCCGCGCTGAACGACGACCCTGACAATCCGCGTTTTGTCGAAACGGTACCCAAGAAGGGCTATCGATTTATCGCGCCCGTGCAGATGCTGCGAGGCAGCGAAGAACCCGCCGCCAGCCTGGCCGAAAGCGGGGCTGCCGTGCGCAGCGAGGTTGCCGCCGATGAGGACTACCTGCCAGGCTCCGCAGAGCGCGCGAATCGAGCGACTCCGGCGCCTGCGACCGGCAGCCAGCGGCTACCGACATTGCTTGCAGCGGCGGCGCTGTTTCTGGCGGGAGCAGCGGTCGCCGCGATGGCGCTGTGGCGCTATTGGCCGTTACCTGAACCCCAGGTGTCCAAGATTACTCAGTTGACCCACACCGGGCGTGTAAGTCCGGACAGCCATCTGGTGACCGATGGAGCGCGGTTATATTTTGTGTCACGAGAGGGCGGGCAGTGGGCGCTGATGACCACATCGGTCAACGGCGGCAGTGTCGAAAGGCTTTCTTCACCGTTCGAAAATACGGTGATCTTCGATGTTTCCCCGGATCGCACACAGCTGCTGATTGGCCCGTACACCTACGAGGGCGAGGAAAGTCCGGTGTGGATCTGGCCGGCGCACGGCGGGGTTCCGCATCGCCTAGGTGACGTCGTGGCCGGCGAAGCGGTGTGGGCACCCTCAGGCGACGTCATCGCCATCATTCAGAAAAATGCTCTCCTGACCGTGCATCGCGACGGTTCGGGAACGCGTGAATTGCAAAAATTTTCAACCAGTCCGCACTCGCTGGTGTGGTCCGGCGACGGCAAAAGGCTGCGGTTTACATTGCCCAATCGAGAGCGGGGCACCGATGAAATGTGGGAAGTCCGCGCGGATGGCAAGAATTTGCGGCGAGTGCTGCCCGGCGTCACGGAAGAAAGGCACGATGCCAGCGGAACCTGGAGCACCGACGAACGCTATTTCCTTTTTACCGGCGGCTCCGATGCGCAACTCAGCCCCGTTACCAACTCGGTTTCGAATGTGTGGGCGTTTCGCGATCCGATCGGTCTGTTTTCGCGGGCGTCGAATCATGCCAGCGAACTTAGCCACGGTCCCATATCTTTCCGCAATCTCGCGGCAACCGGAGACTCCGATCGATTTTTTGCGCTGGGCACTCACCCCGAATACCAGCTCATCCGGGTGAAGGCATCGTCGAAAGACTACGAAGTGGTGCTCCCCGATGCTGGCGCGACCGATGTGGATGTGACCCCGGACG
>Ga0126381_100002501_pt1 | contig 19878 bp, 15 predicted proteins | sample PanSoiMetPlot_28_FD_96465 | JGI IMG/M metagenome (GOLD analysis project Ga0126381, IMG submission 96465) | Tropical forest soil microbial communities from Panama - MetaG Plot_28 | ecosystem: Environmental > Terrestrial > Soil > Tropical forest > Bulk soil | place: Panama | collected 2016-02-17
AACGACTGTGCCGTTCAGCGTGCCCTTGGATGCGGATTCTTGCGTCGACAAGCATGGCGCTGCGGGCACCGCAAAGGCCAAGGCCAGAATTCCTAAGAACCACCTCAACCTCATACTTATCTCAATCGTTCATCGCACTCGAGATTTGGAATGCGCGTGTTATTCGGCGTCTCGGGCAGCGCAAAGGTCGTAACCGGGATTCCCCGATTTGAATCTCTAGTTCGGCCATCGTACGCTTCTCCAGCCTTGGCCACAATGGGACGATAGTGTTAGACTCGCAGAACTAACTGCTTCGTATAGAATGACCATGGTATCGCCCGCGCCCGTGCCAACCAGGATCCGCTTTGACACGTTCGAGCTGGACTCAGCATCCGGCGAATTGCGCAAATCCGGCATTCTGCTCAAGCTCCAGCCGCAGCCCTTCCGGGTCCTATTGCTCCTGGTTGAGCGAGCTGGACAAGTCGTGACGCGCGAAGAAATTCAGCGGTGCCTCTGGACGGATTCTACGTTTGTTGATTTCGAACACGGAATCAATTTCTCGGTTAACCAGATTCGCGGCGCGCTCGTAGACAATGCGGAAAATCCTCGATACGTAGAAACAATCCCTAGACGGGGCTACCGCTTTATCGGCACCGTTGCCTGTCCCAAGCCCGCCCCGAAATCCGCTCGGTCTCTATGGGCCGCAGTTATGGGAGCATCGGTATTAGTGGTAGGACTAGCGGCGGGCGGCTTGTGGTGGCTGAATGGGCGCGAGGCGCACGCACTGAGGGCGAAAGACACCATTGTCGTAGCTGATTTCACAAACTCGACGAGCGATCCGGTGTTCGACAACGCACTGAAGACGGCGCTCAACGTTTCCCTGCGGCAATCGCCTTTCATGAGTGTGCTCTCCGACGAGCAAGTCGAAGCGACGTTGCAACAGATGACCCGTCCGGCCAGCACGAAACTCACACCCGATGTGGTCCGCGAGCTTTGCCTGCGCGCGGGCAGCAAAGCCTACATCGCCGGATCAATTAGCAGTCTAGGCAACGAATATGTGATAGCGCTCAAGGCAGTGAATTGCCAGAGCGGAGACACGATGGCCGAGAAGCAGGTCACCGCGGCGGCCAAGGAGGGGGTACTGGACGCACTGGGCGGAGCGACGACCAAGCTACGCGAGGAACTGGGCGAATCGTTAGCTACGGTCCAGAAGTTTGATGTTCCGCTTATGCAAGCGACCACATCCTCGCTGGAGGCCCTCCAAGCATTCAGTCTAGGGCAACAACAACAACACTATTCTGCCGCTTTGCCTTTTTACCATCGAGCCATCCAGCTCGACCCGAATTTCGCTTCGGCCTACAACGCGCTTGGCTGTACGTATTTCAATCTAGCGGAGAACTATTTGGGGGCTGAGAGCGTGAAGAAGGCCTACGATCTGCGGGGGCGGGTTGCGGCGTGGGAGAGGAACAGTATTGAATTAAATTACCAGTCCCTAGTCACTGGAAACTTGGAAAAGGTTCTCGAGGTCCTTAAGGTATCGGCGGAGCAATATCCGCGATCCGGTGGGGTGCAAACCGCGTTGGCTATCATCTATAGCTTCTTTGGCCAGTACGACAAATACCTTTCCGAAACCCGCGCCGCCCATCGCAATTCTCCGGACGACGGAGAAGGCTACGCCAACCTCATGAGCGCCTATCTTTCTCTGAATCGTCTGCCGGAAGCGAAGACCACGGCAGAAGAGGCCTTCACGAAGAAGCTCGATTCCCCTTTGCTGCACTTCCTGCTCTACCAGCTCGCTTTCTTGCAGAACGAATCGGCAGGGATGGCGCAGCAGGTGGACTGGGCTGAGGGCCAGTCTGGAGTGGAAGACGTTCTTCTCAGCTTGGAGGCGGACACAGCCGCCTTCTCCGGGCGACTCGGCGAAGCCAGGGAGTTTTCTCGCCAGGCCACCGCTTCGGCCCAGCGCGCGGAGAAAAAGGAAACGGCGGCGACCTACGAAACCGAGGCCGCGATTCGCGAGGCCTTGTTCGGCAAGCCGGCCGGCGCCCAGCAGAAAGCTGCAACGGCGCTCAGTCTCTCTACGGGTCGTGATGTGCAGTTTGAAGCGGCGCTCGCGCTGGCCTTGATAGGCGATGCGCTGCGAGCACAGGCTCTGGCTGATAATATGGCCAAGGAGTTTCCAGAGAACACTCTCGTACAGTTGAACTATCTACCCACCGTTCGGGCTCAGCTCGCTCTCAGTCGGAAGGATTTTTCAAAGGCTATCGAGATTCTTCAGGTGGCTGTTCCCTACGAGCTGGGGGCACCTGGCACCCCCGGACTCCCGCCTGCTCTATATCCCGTATATGTTCGCGCGGGAGCATACCTCGCCGGCCATCAAGGCAGCGAAGCCGTCGCTGAGTTTCAGAAAATCATCGACCATCGCGGATTGGTAGTCAATGAACCCATCGGTGTGCTCGCGCATCTCCAAATCGGAAGAGCCTATGCCATGCAGGGCGACACCACCAAAGCCCGCGCCGCTTATCAGGATTTCCTCACGCTGTGGAAAGACGCCGACCCTGACATTCCCATCTTGAAACGAGCCAAAGCCGAGTATTCGAAACTACAGTAGTCCCTGAAAATCTTTAGCTTGCCGATGTTCTCTGTGGGGCGCCGCGTCATTGACTGTTTCCTGCGGCGCGAATACAGCAATTTGCTAGTTGATAGCAATCTCGGCAGGCCACCATCGTACCGCGCAGATCTGGTTTCTGCGCCTAACAAGGAGAAGACCATGGACGATAATATAAATGCTCAAAGTGTGGAAAGGCATATGCGTCACAGAGCGAATTGAAAGATCACGAGAGAAGTTGCCGGGGGCCAAAGAGATAAGACAGTCCCGAACCACAGGGTAAAGCAAATTTAAGAAAAACCAAAAAAACAAATGGATGAAGGGAGCGAAAAAGGGGGTGACGATGAGCCTGCGTCGGGTATGCTTTTTCGCCACTCTCTACTTACTCTGTGGAGCCACGAGTTTATCCGCACAGTATCGGGAATCCGAACACGTGCACTTTGAAATCTCTCCGTTCGGCGGATCCCGGTTCGGCGGGGTGGTTCAGCTGAACCCCAATCCGTCGAACATCGACTATTTCACCATCAAGAGCTCCTGGGATTACGGGGTTCTCGGAGATGTGTCATTGCTGCCGACACTCCAAGCGGAATTCATGTGGAACCGCCAGCCCACAGAACTGGGCGCTCACAATTTTTTCACCGGAACGACAAGCCAGGCGGGCAACGCCACATTAGACATGTATCAGTTCGGTTTTCTCTATGAGTTTGCTCCGCCGCACGCAAGACTCAAACCTTTCGTTGTCGGTGGGCTGGGATTCACGCACTTCGCCACGAATGGGACATTGAACCTCGACAACCGTTTTTCGTACAACTTCGGAGTCGGAGTAAAATACTTTTTCACTCGCAATTTGGGCTTGCGCTTGGAAGCCCGGTATTCCCCCTCACAGACGACGTCTTCAAACGCCCTATTTTGCGACCCTTTCTTCGGAGCCTGCTTCGTTGGAACAGTTTCAAACTACGCCCAGCAGGGGCAAGCCAACCTGGGCTTGATTTTTCGATTCTGATGAAGCTCAGTCTCCCGGCTGGGCTACTCTTATGCGGATACCTCTAGCAAAATCTGTCCCAAGTGAGGAGGTTGATTTCGCAGAAAAAGCACGGCGGAATCTGTACCCAATTTGTACCCAACCTACCCCCGAAACCCACCAAAAATCCCAAATCCCACCGAATTACACGCCCGCAAGTGCTTGAATCCAAATGAGGGTAATCACGGCGATTGCAGCCACAGACCGATGCTCTACCAGCTGAGCTACGCTCACCGCAGTGCCGTTAGAATACCATGTGTCGCGCGACGGTTGAACCCGCCCAATAAATGATCAAGGGTCGGAGAGAGTGTGGCAGGCCTAAGCAGGTCCTTTCGACAATCAGCTTTCGCGGCCTCGCAGGGCCTAGCGCGGGCGGCGGAAAGGAATCGGAGGAGAATGCCTGGGGCGCCCGCCATACTGCTTCAGCCGTGCGCGAGCCTGATCGGCCCAGGGACCGGAAGGAGCGTAGCGAAGGTAGAGCAGCCATTGCTCTCGCGCCGATCCGCGTTCGCCGCGCTTTTCATGGGCCAGCGCCAGGTTGAAATGGACGTCGGCATGTGCCGGCATCGCTCGCGCTGCGCGGCGCAGATGTTCCACGGCTTCGTCCACTTCGCCTGCTTCTTCCAGCGTGCAGCCAAGATTGTAGCGGGCGATTCCGTTCAGCGGATCGAGTTCCACTGCGGCGCGAAATGCATCACAGGCGTCCGAGATTTGCCCGGTCTGGTAGTAAGCGACGCCCAGGTTGATGTGCGCTTCGATCCAATCGGGCGCCAGGTTGACGATGCGCTCGTAGATCTCAATCGCTTCGGGAATTGTGTCGGGGCTCGCTTCGTATTCCAGCGCCACTTCGAAAAGCTGTTCGGGGGTTCGACCCGCCATGGAGCGCAGTTTCGCCGGCACTTCCGTTGGCTCAAACGGAAATGCCCACTGCCGCCGGATCGGATTGAAAGGCATCGGCGTACCAGGCGGTACGACCAGCACTTCACGGCCGTGCTGTTGAATGCAATGTTCCTGGAGAGGACGGGGCGCCGCTCCGAATTGTTGCTCGGTAAGCGAAACGGCGAGACGAACGCGACGAGCCGGAATTCTACATTCGGTGAGCCGTTTGACTGTGCGGAGAGCGACAAGATCGCCGAAGCTGTAGAACCGTTCACCCCAGCGAGCGCGCGGGTGAACGAGCTGTAGCCGTTCCCAGTAGCGAAGACGGCTCGGCTCAACTCCCAAAATGCGCCCTGCTTCTCTGCGCGTGTAGCGTTGAGTCAAGCCCGGCGTTCCCCTGCATCCGAAAAAATTGTGTCGAATGATTATGCACCCGTTGTCAATCCGTTGCGTCCGCTTTGTTGTGGAAATGTGTGGAAAATGAAACCGGACCGGCATCCCGGCCGACTTTCCGGACGATGTGCCGGACAATAACCAGATGACGACATCGAGTTGCGCGCACCCATCCGCTTGCTAGACTTTTAAGGGTACTTACCCGCCACGATGCCTCTCGATAGCGCCGAGCGTCTATACATCGAACGCCAGGTCACCCTGGCCAGGGCCATCCTCGTCGCGCTGGCTCTCGTCGCTTTGCTCGAGACGGCCCCGGCGCCAGTGAAGCGCTCGGCGGTCATTTTCCTGTCGTTTTATCTGGCCGTGTCGCTGGCAATAGCTCTGGCGGAGCAATTCTTCAGCGATTGGCATTTGCGAATTCCGCTCGTGGCAGATGCGTTGGCGCTCGGTGTGTTTTTGTTCTTGACGCCCTCCGTGTCTGCCTTTTGGTTCCTTCTGCTGTTCTCCGTGTTCGCTCTCAGTTCGCTAGGGAATTCGCGGACGATGCTCGTCCTCGTAGCCGCCGCCACGGTCGGCGTCATCGTGCGCGTCGCGAATTCGGCTCCCGAACCCCTCGAGTGGCACAGCCTGCTTCATTGGTTGATGCTGGGGACGGGAACACTCATCTCCGGTCTGGGAATGGGATATCTCGGCGCGCGAGAACGCGAGCACCTCGCCAGGCAGCAGTTTTTGGAGAAAGTCACCAGGCTGCTTCAATTTGACCGCGGCCTCGCGGAATCGATCCGTCAGGCGCTGGGAGAAATCGCCCTTTCATTCCGCTGCGAACAGGCCTGCCTGGCCATACGCGAGGAAGACCTCGAGCGATTGTTCGTGTGGAAAGTCCGCCCCAGCGAACGCGAACCCAACTCTCCGGAAATGCTGCCGCTTTCGCGCTCCGATACCTTTCTGGCGGATAGCCTGGAGGTCAGCATGTGCTGGGAATTCCGCAACGGCACCGGGGAGGGCTTTGGCTGGGACCGCCGCACAGCTCATCTCTTTCGGGACGTGCCCATGCCGTCGGATGCCACCCGCGAGGAGTTTAGTGCCAAGTCCCTAGTGGCCGTTACCATCGAAGCGGGAGGACGCCCGGCGGGGCGGGTCTTGTTGATTAACCCAGCAGCGCCAAACGGGGCTCCCAGGCGTTTTTCCAAGGGCGATCTTCGCTGGCTCGAGCAGATCGTCCGGCATCTGGGTCCTCCGCTTGAGAACGTCTTCCTCTTGCGTCACCTACGGGCGCGAGCGGTGGAGGCGGAGCGGAGCCGCATCTCGCGCGATCTGCACGATGGTATCTTGCAGACGCTCCTGAGTCTCAATATCCAGCTCGGAGTGCTCCGGCAGAAGACGACGCAGACTCCCGAACAGGCCTCTGCCGAGCTTGGGAGTCTGCAAAAGACGGTCCAGCAGGAAAGCGAGGAGCTAAGGCGGTTTGTCACTGACCTGCGGCCCTTGCGTGTCGAAAGCGCCGATATGCGGGAACTGATGCTTGGATTTGCCGAGCGCTTCCGCAACGAGCAGGGGATGGGAGTGGACCTTTTCATCGAAGATCGCAATTTGACGCTCCCCGACCGCATTTGCCGGGAATTGTTCCAGATTTACAGAGAGTCACTACACAACGTAAAAAAGCATGCGAACGCGAGTCACGTCGTGGTAAAACTAGGGCAAGACGAGGCGAAGGTCTTCCTCGTTATAGACGACAACGGCCGAGGGTTTAGCTTTTCAGGGCGATACACAAGCGAAGAACTCGATCGGCTGCGTCTCGGCCCGATTTCGATTAAAGAACGAACAAGAGGCGTTGGGGGAACGCTTACGGTGGAGTCGAATCCCGGGCACGGAGCACGCCTAACCGTTGAAATCCCATTGAGTTGAGATGACGAAAGCAAAACAGGCGATTCGGATCCTGGTGGCGGACGACCATGCAATCTTCCGGGAAGGTCTTCGCAAGCTGCTCGATGCCGCTGAGGAAATTCAGATTGTCGGCGAAGCGTCGAACGGCGTGGAGTGCATCAAGATGCTCGCGAAGTACAAGCCGGATATCTTGCTGCTTGATCTGCGCATGCCCGAGAAGGACGGCCTTGGTGTGCTCGAACAGATCAATTTCGATTCGATGCCGACGCGCGTAATTGTTCTCACGGCTGCCGAAGACGATCGCGACGTGGTGCGCGCCATGCGCCTGGGGGCGCGCGGCGTGGTGCTGAAGCAATCGGCGAGCGATCTCCTCGTGAAAAGCATTCGCAAAGTTTCCGACGGCGAAATCTGGCTGGATAACCGCATGACCGCGGAAGTAATCGACGCGTTCAAGAAATCCGCCGAGTCCGGACAGCGTCGCGAAAAACCGCTGTTGAGCGATCGCGAGAAGGAAATCGTGCAACTGGTCGCGCAGGGATTCCGCAACCGTGAAATCGGCGAGAAATTATTCATCAGCGAGCAGACCGTAAAGAACCATCTCCATAATATTTTTGACAAGCTCGGCGTATCCGACCGCCTCGAACTTGCGCTCTACGCAATTCACCACCGGCTGATTGATCAAGCCTGACCGCCGGCGATTTTCTAAAAGATCCCCGCCACTTTACCCTTCGCTCGTTCGATGCGGTATGCTAACCCTCGGATCAACGAGCGTAATGGCTTCTTCGACTGGCGCCACTTCGAACGCAATCGCCCCCAAAAAGTATTCTCGCGAGATCGTTCTCCTGGTCACCCTCCTGCTGCTTCTTGCTTTCGCGATTTTCACCGCCTTCGCAGCCCGCTTGTACCACAAGAAGTATCACGTGCTGGGAGATGAGTGGTTCGCTCAGGGCGAGAAAGACTTCCATTCTGGCAACGCGATGGCGGCGCTCCGTGACTATCGCAACGCCCTCCTCTACTCCCCGGCCAATACCGAATTTCAATTTCACCTCGCGCAGGCGCTGGCTGCCAACGGGCGCAACGAGGAAGCCCGGGCCTACCTTCTCACTTTGCTTTCCGATTCCCCGGGAAGCGGCGAGATCAATCTCGAACTCGCCAGGATCGCCGCGGAGGACGGCGCGAAAATGACGCCGGATGCCCTCCGGTACTACCATGCCGCGATTTACGGGGTTTGGGACAACGATCCAATTGCCAGACGCTGGCAGGTCCGCAGAGAGCTTTGCGAATATCTGCTGAAGAACAATGAGATGAATCAGGCGGAAGCGGAAATTATTGCTCTTGCGGACAACACCAGCCCCGAGGACATTCCAGCGCAAAAAGCCGCGGGTAACCTGCTGCTTCGTACTCGCATGTGGAGTCGAGCCCTGCAGGAATTTCAAACTGTGTTGTCCCAGGATCCAGATGACGAAGATGCCCTCGCCGGGGCAGCCACCTCCGCATTTGAGCTTGCTCAATATGCGGAAGCGGACCAATACCTCGAGCGTTTACCGCGTGAAAAGCTCGCGAGCCCGGAACTGGCGAGAATGCATGAGATTTCAAGGCGCGTTGTCTACCTAAATCCCTTCGGCCGTGGGCTATCCACAGAGGAGAAAGCAAGACGAACATCGGAGGCAATTGCGTTAGCCCGTTCGCGCGCTGCTGCCTGCCAGCGTCAAAGTAGGGGCGGATCGCCAGGAGATTCCTCGAAGGCGGCCCTTTCGTCCGCGCTGGCCACCCTGGATCGACACGCGGCCGATTGGACAGGGCGCGACCTGCGCAAATCTCCCGACCGCATCGAGCCAGCTATGTCGGCAGTGTTTGAAATCGAGGACGCAGTTTCCAAGCTCTGTGGGGAGCCACAGGGCGCGGACTATGCGCTATGGCTGCTCGCTCGCCGTCGGAGTGGCAACTCCCGATGAGCGCGACCAATGCGACGCCACAGCTCGTCGGGACGAAGGATTCGATTTCACGGAGCGCAAATCCCTCCATTCGAAATCTTTGGGCCACCTGCCGATCTTGGAGCAGCCGCATTCTTTCGCTGCCCGAGGACCGGCTGTTCTTGTTCCTCGCTGCTTTAATCGGAATTTTTTCCGGCTTGGCGGTTGTTTGCTTTCGGATGGCGATTGAATGGGTGCATCTGGTCTCTCTCGGTTCATCCATGTTTCCGCCAGAGCCACGCGTTGTGATTGTGCCCTGTGTGGGCGGTCTCATCGTCGCCCTCCTGGTAATTTGCGCATTTCCGGCCGCGACCGGCAGCGGGGTGAACCAGACCAAGGCGGCCGTATACATCTCCAACGGCTACGTTCCGTTCAACACGGTCATCGGCAAATTCATAATCTGCGCCCTCGGCATTGGAACGGGCCAGTCGCTCGGTCCCGAGGATCCCTCCTTGCAAATGGGTGCGGGAATCGCTTCCCTGCTCGGCCGCCGGCTTAATTTGTCGCAGGAAAAGGTGCGATTGATTGCGCCGGTAGGCGCTGCGGCAGGACTCGCGGCTGCATTCAACGCGCCTATCTCATCGGTGATTTTCGTAATCGAGGAAGTGATTGGCACATGGAGTGCCGGTGTGCTGGGAGCGATTGTTCTCGCCGCAGTTTCGTCGGTGATTACGATGCGCTCATTTATGGGTTCGGAGTCTTTGTTTCGAGTTCCCCCTTTCCGCACTGCGAGTGCCGGCGAACTTCTCGCATACGTCGTCCTCGGAATCATCGGCGGCTGTGCTTCGCTGGCCTTCCTGAAGTGGCTCGAGTATGCGCGTCCAAAAATCCAGCAATGGCCAAGCTGGACGCACTACTTCTTACCAGCCGTCGCGGGACTGGTCATCGGTTTCATGGGAATCCGTGCGCCTCAAGTGATGGGCGCCGGATATTCGGTGATCGACCAGGCGCTGCACGGGCAGTTCAGTTGGAAGCTTTTGTTCGTGCTCGCAGCGCTGAAGATTTTCGCCACGGGTCTGTCGTTTCTCAGCGGCACCCCCGGTGGGATGTTCGCGCCCACGCTTTTTATAGGCGCCATGCTTGGCGGCGCTGTGGGTAGCATCGAACACCATTTTTTTCCCAGCCTCACCGGCACCGTCGGTACATACGCGCTCGTAGGCATGGGTGTCTTTTTCGCCGGGTTCTTGCGCACGCCGATTACCTCGGTCTTCATGGTGATCGAGGTCTCGGGCAGCTACACGGCAATCCTGCCCATCATGATCGCCAACCTGGTGGCCTATTTCATCTCCCGCACTTACCAGAAAACCCCGCTCTTCGATTTGCTCGCGCGGCAGGACGGCCTGGTTCTCCCCTCCATCGAAGAGCAGCGAGAGCAAGTTCCGCTCACCGTCGAGGTGGCGATGAAGATAGACGGCTCGGTGGTCGCGCTGCCCGATGAATTGGCTGCTGACCTTGCTCGCCGGGCAGAAACCCAGAAGGACGCCCCAATTCTCATCCGCATGCACCCAGGCGAATGGTTGCTGCTCGATCGCGAGGAACTGGGCCGCCTGGCAGCGGATGGCTCAATGAACGCTAAGGCGGCAGAAGCTAAGCCAAAAGGCCCGTTGCCCATCCTTTTCCGCGATCAGTCGCTCGAAGATGCTCTGCATGCAGTGGGCGACTGGCCCGCCGTCCCCGTCGTGAGCCGTGCCAACCTCAGCGAACTGGAAGGCGTCGTGACTCTAGCTGATATCCTCCGCGCCTTTCGAAACGCAACCCCTGAATAAGCCGCCTCGTCAAATTCCCTTTAAAAACCGGGGCAGTTTCTCGGGCTGTAACGCTTCGTTCCTAGTACTTGCGTACCGAAATCGACCTATCGAATTGAGGCCTTAGGGCTATTGGCCTGGAAGCTCCTAACCGGCAATCTAGACAGGTACTTAAGAGGCAGGTGTCCTGTGTCATCGAAAGAACGACGTGCAACGCGCCGTTTCCTGATGCGTTTGCCATTGGTGGTCCGCTGGACCGACGAAAGCGTGGTCGGCGAGGCCTCTACGGAATCCCGCGAAGTGAGCTCCAGGGGGCTCTATTTCCACTTACCTAAGGGTTTGAAGAGCGGCGCTCCGGTCGAAATCGTCATGACCCTGCCGCACGAGCTCACTCAGGCGGGCCCGGTAAGGGTGCGTTGCCTTGGTCGAGTGCTACGTAGCAGCCCGGAGCATTCAGGCGAAATAGGAGTGGCTGCGGCGATCGAACGTTACGAGTTCATGCGGAACGGCGAAACCGTCGCCTAGCCGCACAACAAGTTCTTACCCAGACCCTGCGGAGATGGGTGAGAAAATGCCGGGCGGTTCGGGTCCCTCAGCCGGTGCCGCCCGGCTATTATTTTGGATAACGACGTCCTGCCGCCTCGAACTTGAGGCCGTTCCAACGCAAATCTGCTTCTTGGTGCAGCCTGCTTGCTGCAGTTGCAGCGACAATTTTTGGCACTCGCGCAACAAGCTGAGGCTGCCTCTCGAATTTCAAAACTCCCGCTTCGGCGGCGTTTGCTCTGCGCCCACACGTCCGATCGTAATGTCCGCCTTGAAATAATTTTCAGGGCGAATCGATGCGCCCGCCATTCCCCTAAGCATTGCGATCTGCCCTACGTGCGTAAACGCGTCCGCCACAGGGCCTTGCAACAATCTTTCGGCGGAAGCGTCGAGCGGTGCATCCGATGCGAGGTAAGCGTCAAACGACTGCAATGCCGCAAAGAATCGCTTCGCACCTTCGTCCCACGATTTCGGAGGAGTATCGTGCCATTCCTGTTTTCCCTTCGCCATGGAGAGCGCCCAATCCATCAGGTCGCTTAAGTGGGCGAGAATCTGCCCGGGCGTTCGCGTTTTTTCTGCCGTTTTGAAATCTGCGAACCCCTCAGGCGCGCTGCGAATCGCCTTTCCGCCTCGATAAGCCAATGTGGCGATGCAATGACGCAGAAGTTCTCGCGCAGTGCTTTCTCTCTTTTCTTCCGGCTTTGAGGTCATGGTTCCCTCGAAAAAAGAAAATGTGAAATAAAATCCAGCGAGCCGCTACTTGATCGCGCCCACAGTAAATCCGGCGATGAAGCGATCGAGGAACAAATTGTAGAGCAGGGCGATGGGAAGGCTGGTGATCAGGCAGGCTGCCATCAGCGAGCCCCAGAAGTAGACGTCACCGCGCACCAGGAATATCGGAATCCCCACGCCCACCATCTGCTGTGATTCCGGCGAAATGAACGTCAACGCGTAAACGAATTCCTGCGTCACCAGAGTGAACGTGAAAATCACGACGGTGAGTATTCCTGAAATCGAAATCGGCACAACGAGACGGAAGAATGCCCCGAAGCGCGTGAGGCCGTCCACCATCGCAGCATCTTCCAGCTCTCTCGGGATTGATTTGAAGAAACCCATCAGCAGCCAAACGGAGAAGGGAATCGTAAAACTCGGATAGACTAGCACGAGCGACCAGATCGTGTCCTGCAACCCCAGCGTGGCCACAATGCGCGAAAGCGGAATGAACAGCAGAGTGGGAGGAATCAGGTAGGTGAGAAAAATTGCGATGCCGATCCGCTGGCCCCATCGGCCCGTAAGGCGCGCCAATGCGTACGCGGCCGGCAAAGAAAACGCCAGCGTGATGAAGACGACAAGCACGCCGACCAACGCGGTATTGCCGAGCCATCTCACGTAGCGCGTTTCGTTGAAAAGAAGTTTCAGGTGATCGAGGGTGGGCGGGAGATTGAATTTGAACGGATTGTTTTCAACATTGTAGAGGTCGATGTTCTGTTTGAAGGTGGCGACAAGCATCCAGTAGAAGGGAAAGGCCAGCAAAACAACAAACACCGCCAGCACCGCGTACCGCAGAGCTTCCGTCCCGATTTTTCGCCCGTCGCCGCCCGGCATCAGGCTACCTCCGCGAGATGCGCTGCCCGGAGCATGAAGTAAGCAATCAGAATCAGTACCGGAACGAGAAACAGGGAAATCGCCGCGCCTGCGGCCAGGTCGCTGCCCTGAATTCCAGTGGCGAATGCGAGGGATGGCAGCACTTGCGTGGAATCAAACGGTCCGCCGGCGGTCAGAATGTAGACAACCGTCATATCCGTGAAGGTGAAAATCGTGCCGAACAGAACTGCGACGTTGATGATCGGCATCATCATCGGAATGTTGATCAGAAATTCGGTGCGCCAGAATCCCGCCCCGTCAATCGCCGCTGCTTCCGGAATTTCCTTGGGAATCGAAGTCCGCCCGGCCAGCATGATCACAGTGGAGAAGGGAATCAGCCGCCAGGAGTGAACAAGGACGACAGAAGCCATCGCCAGCGTAGGCTCGCCGAGCCACATCGGCGCGCCGTAGGGCTTGAATATGTGCGCCCAGACCAGCACCCAGGTGATCACGCTGTAAATCGAATCGAGAATCCACTTCCATCCGATCGCGCCGAGCGAAATCGGCGCAACCCAGGGCAACAAGATCAACAAGCGCACGAACCAGCGGCCATGAAATGCGGGTTCGAGTGCGATGGAAAGAATGCTGGAAGCTACAATCACGATGATCTGCGCGGATACGGTGAACACCACCGAATTGCGCAGCGCAGCGCGGAAACTCGGGCTTTGCAAAATGCTTCGAAAATTCTCCAGCCCCACAAAATGGAAACCGAGCGTGCCGATGCGTGCGTCGCTGAACGCATACAGAACCGCGAGAAGCAGCGGCGCGCCGATTAACAGGCCGATGTAAGCGGCCGCCGGCAAAAACATAAACACGCCGACTTTGCGATCGTCTACTGCCATTGGAAAGGCCTCGGTGGGATCCGCTTGCCGGTTTTTGCGTCGAAAAATCTCAGTTCGTGTTCCGGCACAGCGAAGTCGTAGGTGGTATTCGGCGTATACGTTTCAAGGACGCTGGAGGAAACGCGTGCCCACACAGGCTTATCGCGAAATCGCGTCTCTGCAAGCCTTCCGTAAAGCACTCGCTCGGAACCCAAATATTCAGAGTGCTCCACATGCAGCCGCAGCGGAATTCGCTGCCCGGGGCTCAGCAAATCCGCAGGGAGAAGATTTTCGTACTTAAGTGTTTTGGCCACTTCGTCCATGGGCGCCCAAGGCGCGATGAGTCCGGCGGGAAGGAAGCGCTCGGGCCGGAATCCCACGATCACGTCATCGGTTTCGAGCAGGTTCATCGGAGGTGAACCTAGAAACGTGGCCACGAACGTATCGGCAGGATCGTCGTAAACTTCCTGCGGCGTTCCAATCTGCCGCACCTCGCCTTGATGCAGCACCACGATGCGCTCGCCGAGCGCCATGGCTTCCACCTGATCGTGCGTGACGTAGATCGTAGTGGTCTTGATGCGCTGGTGAAACTCATCCAGCTCTTCGCGAGCGGATGTTCGCAATTTGGCGTCGAGGTTCGATAGCGGTTCATCGAGCAGGAACACGCGCGGTTCGCGCACGATTGCTCGCGCGAGAGCCACACGCTGGCGCTCGCCGCCCGAAAGCTGGCGCGGCTTGCGGTCGAGAAGTTTCGCAATGCCAAGCAAACCCGCCGCCCACTCCACTTTTTGCCGGTGCTGCTCCTTCGGAACTTTCTGCGCTTTCAGAGGGAAGGCGACGTTCTCGCGAACGCTCAGGTGGGGGTACAGCGCATAGCTTTGAAACACCATCGCGATTCCGCGCTCGCGTGGCGTTAGATTACTAACAACATTCCCGCCGATGAGGATTTCGCCTGAGGTGGGAGCCTCCAGCCCCGCGATCATGCGCAAAAGCGTGGTTTTTCCGGAACCGGACGGGCCGAGGAGGACGAGGAACTCGCCCTCCTTTGTTTCGAGATTAATGTTGTTAACTGCTCCCGGTGTCCCTGCCTTAAATACCTTGGTGAGATTCCTGATCTGAACGACGGCCATCGAGCCCCCAAACAGTTGTCATGATTGCCCTCATTTATTCCATCGGGTAAAGATGCGTTTATACTCCGCTTCAGCCGCTTTCACCGCATCTTCCGGCGATTGATCGCCTCGGGCTACTTTGGCAAACATTGTAGGAATCAACCACGTCTTGAAAGCCTCGTCAATCGCAGCAGTAGAATAACCCGGATATCCCACATTGGTGGCCCATTCGAGAACGTTTCCGAGCACTTTGTACTTATCGGCGGGATTGGCTCGCGAATCGTCGGAGATTTCCTTCTTCAAATCGGGCACGAGGCTCGGGAAACACGGGAAATTGTAGAATTGGCCAGCTTCGAAGCCGTCGTGGAAGTGGTCCATGTAGTCCACCAGGAACTGCTGCGCGCCTTCTTTGTTCTCCGCGAAATTCCAGATGACGTAACAGTTCATCACGTGCTCGGCCGCGATCCGGCGCACGGGTCCTTTGAGCGCCGGGCTGATCATAATTTTTGAATCGATGGGAAGGTGTTCGCGTTCCGCTTGGCGCGTGATGGAAATGGCATTCATCACGAACGAGACACGCCCGGCGAGCATTGCCTGGTTGTTCGAAGGCGGCGTCCAGGTGAACACTTCGGCCGTCTCCGTCTCCTGGTACAGAGCTTTCACATACTTGAGGGCTTCGATGGTTTCCTTCGAATTGATCGTGACGTTCCCGGCTTCATCCTGCTCGGCTCCTCCGAAGGACCACAGGATGGCTCGCATGGCCATGCTGGTGTCGAGCTCTTGGGCGAGCCCGATGCCGCAGGGATGGCCACTCTTGTCGCGAATCTTTTTTGCGCCCACCCGCAAGTCCTCGTACGTGTCGGGACCATTGGGATAACCGGCTTCCGTCCACCAGTCCTTGTGCCAGTTTCCGGGATCGGGAGTGTAGGCATCGGAGAAGGCGAAATATTTCTTGGTTTTCGGGTTGTAAGTGGACTTGTGCGCCAGTTCAATTTTCTTGCCGTGCTTTTTCTCCACTTCCTGGTACACGTGCGACATATCGATCGTCACGTTCTCATAGGCGGCCGGTGGGGAAAGAAACATGAAAAGATCGTGGCCTTTTTGAGCCGATACTTCCGATGCTGCGCGTGTGGGCAGATCCACGAGGTTGATGTTGTCCACCACCACGTTCGTATGGTTCTTTTGTCCCCATTCTTTCGTGAAAGTGCCGTTGAACCAGGTGTCGTATGCCGGCACGAAATGGCTCCACTGTAGAATCTTCAGCGTCTTCTGCTGGGCCTGTGCGCGCTCTGGAAAGAGAAACGCCGGGCCCGCGCCGGCTGCCAGTGCACCCGTGCCGGCGAGCTTGACGAATTCTCGGCGGGAAATTCCACGGCCTCGCTTCTTTGACATCGCAGCCCTCCTCTTGGGCGGAATACGACCGCACTCCGAATCAAATGTTTACGAATGTGGCGACGTTTCGCCGGTGAAGTTCTCCCCCGATGCTTCTGACGCGACGAATCGCCGGTCGTTGTGAAACGAGACTCGGTGAAACGATTCTCAATCCGCGGGCGATCGCGCCGGTTCCCCGCCGGCGACTTCGTCCCAGATCTTTACGCCGTGCGTTTCGCGCAACAACAAGCTGCCCACGACAAATGTGATGCCTGCAACGATCATCGGATAGTACAGGCCCGCATAGATGTTTCCCGTCGCAGCGCAGATAGATAAACCTATCAGCGGCAGCAGTCCACCAAACACACCATTGCCGATGTGATATGGCAACGAGAGGGATGTGTAGCGGACTTTTGCCGGGAATGACTCAACCAAGAACGCAGCGATCGGACCGTACACCATGCACACAAAAATCACCTGGATGAAAATCAGCAATCCGAGCATGAATTGATCCGGATTCGTCGCTTCCTTTGCAGGCACCTTGTTACCCGCCGCGTCGAAAGTCATCGCGGTCAAGCTGATCGCGCCCGTCACTTTATTTTTGGCCGACTGGATGCCAACAATGTTATTGCCCGCCGCCCGTTCCATCGCGTGATAGATGGGAATGTATGTAAGCACCGCGATCAGGCATCCAGCCATCATCACTTTTTTACGGCCGATTTTGTCGGAAAGCGCACCGAACACCGTAAAAAACGGCATAGCAACGAGAAGGCTCCAAGCTATGATCTTATTCGCCGTCGTTGCATTAACCTTGAGAATTGTCTGCATGTAAAACAACGCGTAGAACTGGCCGGTATACCACACCACTCCCTGACCGGCAGTCGCGCCAAATAAGCTGATGAGCACCTGTTTCAAATTGCCCCATTGGGTAAACGCATCCTTGAGCGGCTGAAGGGAGGTCATCTTCGCAGTCTTGAGTGTGGAGAAGATCGGTGACTCTTTAAGCTTCAACCGAATGTAAAGGGAGATCGCTACGAGAATGATCGAAATCAGGAACGGAACGCGCCAGCCCCAGGCCGAGAACTCTTCCTTGCTCATCGAACCCTGGGTTCCAAGAATCACCAGAATCGAAACGAACAAGCCAAGCGTTGCTGTGATTTGGATGAAGCTCGTGTAGAAGCCGCGTTTGCCGTCGGGTGAGTGCTCGCCGACGTAGACGGCAGCGCCGCCATATTCGCCACCCAGCGCCAGTCCTTGCAGCACACGGATGAGGATGAGCGCAATCGGCGAAAACCATCCTGCTGTTTTGAAAGTGGGCAGCACTCCGATCAAGGCAGTGGACAGGCCCATAATCGAGAGCGTCACAAGGAACGCATACTTGCGCCCGATCAAGTCACCGATGCGCCCGAAGAAAATCGCACCGAACGGCCGCACCACGAATCCCACAGCAAAGGTTGCGAGATAAGCGATGTAGGCGAATGTGTCGTTACCGGGTGGATAGAACTTAGGTGAAAGAACTGCTGCCAAGCTCCCGAAAATATAGAAGTCGTACCATTCGATCATCGTCCCCACCGACGACGCGGTAATCACCAGCGGCAAGCTCTGCTCTGCCCGCCGTTCCATCCCAAGTTCCTGCCCTCGCGTGCCCATGAAGTGCCTCCTCGTTTTGGGACGGTACAGGTCGCCCCTCACCTGTGTCGCCTTCTCAGGACCGATGAAACGCTACGGCTGCAAGAGAAAAACTGCGGAGCCGCCGGGTGACGGCTCCGCAGCCGCAGGTTAGATTAGGTTTAGCTCAGAACGTCAGAAGGTGACGATCGTTCCGAACTCGTTGCGCCAATCGTGAGCCGTGCGTGCATCCACGCCGCGGAAGAGCTTTGAAGTTTCGTGCACCGTGTGCGTGTCGTACCAGGTGGTTTCGTTCACGATCGATGCCCACTTGTTGATTTTGTAACGCAAGGTCGAAGCAACGTAATCGGTTCGCTGCAGGCCGTTGGCGCCCGTCCGGGCTACGTCCTCTGCCTTCGTGCGGTCCAGGCCTCCTATAAGGGAATAGGTCCAGCCCGCATTGTGTCCTTCCGGGTTAGCATGGAAGATTCGCGAGAGCGGGAAGCTCACTTGTACAAAGCCACCCTGGTCGCGAACCGGTCGCAGTTGAGCGAAAACCGCCGAGCCGTCGATGTTCACGAATGGAATGGTATCACCCGAGTCTGCGATCCCATTTGCGATCACCTTTTGGCCTAAAGTGTCGGCGAAAGTTGAGTTAAGGTTGCCGAACATGAAGCGAGTATCCCCGCCGTGGAAGTACTTACCCACAACGGTGACAACCGGTGTCGGGAGCTGGAACTCCGCCGTCCATATGTTCTGCGGGATATTGAATCGGAAGCCGTGCGGGAAGAATTGTGCAACCGTGCATTCTCCCGTCACCGGATCGGGAACCGCGCATGCCGTCAGGCCGGGTATCAGCACGTCGGTCTGAGATCCGGCAGTTGCCAAAGTGCCATGCAGCACGATTTCCGAACCCTCTGCGTGATGTCCGCTGAAGATCAGCTGCGCGGGTGCCACACCTGGAGAATGGAAGATCGGGTATTCGAACACGATGCGGCCCTCGACGGCGGGCTGGCCGCTGTCAGAGCCAATCCGTGCACCGAACCTACCGTTGAGCTGTTCTGCCACGCTGCTCGCGGGGACCGATATTCCCGGCGGCGTCGCGGCTAGGTTTGCATCGCCGAAAGCCGACATCAGGACGGCAGCTTCCGTTTGCACCTTGAGGTTTCCCTTGTGAAACTGAACGCCTCCCTTGATTTGCGGCAGCCGCTCGTACATATTGCCCAAGAACGCCATCAGCTGCGTTGTTTCGATGATGTCGGGCATTGTGGACGATGCTAGCAGCGTCCAGTCCTGACCGAACTCGGCGAAAACCGGAAGTCCACCGATGTGCGTATCCATTCGAACCCAGGCCTGGCGAAGGCTGACTTGCGAGGAACGGATAGAACTGACGTTGCGATTGTTGACGACGGTGTAGTCGCCTTCAAAGTCCATTTCAATTCTTCCGGTCAGAACCAAATCCCGGTTCGGTTCCGGCCAGTAGAAGTTTGAACCAAACCGCGTACTGCGAACCTTGCCATGGAACTGAGACCCGCTGTCTGGACCCGTATCGCCCAGTAGCAGTGGAAGGGGGAAGTCGTTGTTGCCGAACGTGGTGCCGCCGCTGTTGGTCGAATCATAAATCATCGTTGCCTTGATGAACCCGAAAGGGGTCAACGTGGCCCCACTTCCGAGCTTGATGTCACCGATGCCGGTTGGTTTCGGAGCATCGATGGGCAGAAGCCGAACGGGGGCTACTGCTGGAATGATTCCTCCTTCCGCTGGCGCTCCGAATGTGAAAACGTCCGAAGTGGCTGGCGGTGGCGTGGAATCCTTTGAAACATGAAGCAACGCGGTCATGTAGTGGCCCCCTGAAGCCTTATCGCTTACAGGCTCAGTCGGCCCCACTGTGTGATCGTAATCCTCCCGGCTGATCAGGCCCTTTGCTACCAGTAAATTCGCCAGCCGCGCGTTCGCTTCATCGGCGCTCCCAGCTTGACTTAGCTGAGCCGCTTCATCCGAAGAAAGAATTCCCTTCGACTGAAGCAATTGAACGAGCGGTGGCGTTGCTTGCTTATCCTGCCCTTGAGCGGCGGCAGGCATGGCCATCCCCACGGCTACGACGCCGATGAGGAAATACACCCGTATTAGGTTCATGTATCCACCCTCCAACGAGATTTGTGTTACGGAGCCCCGACACATCACTTCTGGACCTCCGAACAACCCCCGAGAAGACCGATTGAAATTGCAGCAGAGATACGCGCTTAATCATTGAAAGTCAAGGAAATCCAAGTACGCGCTTTAAGAACTTGAGGTGTCGA
>Ga0126381_100002502_pt1 | contig 19876 bp, 16 predicted proteins | sample PanSoiMetPlot_28_FD_96465 | JGI IMG/M metagenome (GOLD analysis project Ga0126381, IMG submission 96465) | Tropical forest soil microbial communities from Panama - MetaG Plot_28 | ecosystem: Environmental > Terrestrial > Soil > Tropical forest > Bulk soil | place: Panama | collected 2016-02-17
CAATCCCATGGTGATGCCGTCATCGGTGGTAGCGATGATCTTGAGCACCTGCGGGACCTCGTTAACCATCAGCGAGTGGTAGCGGACGGCCAGAAACGGCGAAGGAATGCCGGCGAAGAGCTCATCACCTTGATGCCGCACGAGCGACGTGCGCCCGTGCCTGGGCTCTGGTGCTGAGACGACCCTCCCGCCGAAAGCGTGGCCGATCCCTTGGTGCCCTAGGCACACGCCGAGCAGCGGCACCTGCACCGCGTCAATGATCTCAGCGCAGATGCCGAAGTCGGTCGGCCGGTCTGGCCGGCCTGGCCCCGGCGATACCACCACGCAGTCGAACCCGGCCAGATACTCATCGCGCCAGCCAACGTCGTCGTTGGATACCACCGTGGGCGGCATGCCTGTGAGGTACCAGAGAGATTGCACGAGATTGTGCGTGAACGAGTCGTAGTTGTCGACGACGAGAGCGCGGACGGCAGGGTTTGGCAATGTCCGGCTCCCTCGCTGTCGCCTGCAGGCTGAACAGTGTAGCCGTTCACGATGATGAACAAGCGTTCACCATATGCGACAGCGAGGGAGCACTGCCCTACGAGAGCGCTCCTGAGTATTACGACGGGTCTAGCGGTTGCCGGGCGCCGGCGAGGTCGGCGGGCCGGACTCGGATCGCGACGAGGTTGATGGCCAGGGTGAGCAGCGCGATCCCGGCGGCAACCAGGAAACCGCGGCCGAATCCGGTGGTGAGTGCGTGGTTGTAGATCGCTGCGGCCTGCGGCCCGCCCGGGTGCGCTGGGTGCCCGGCCGGCGCGGCAGCGGCGGCGGCGTGGGCGGCGTGGGCGTGGATGCTGTGGGCGACCTCGGTCCAGGCGACGGTGCCGAGCACTGCCAGGCCTATGGAGCCGCCGAGTTGCTGGCCGGTGTTGAGCAGGCTTGAGGCCACCCCGGAGTCGGCTTCGGCGACGCGGTTCAGCGCCACCAGGGACAGCGTGACGAACAGCAGGGCGGTCCCGGCTCCGATGACCAGGGTCGGGCCGAGCACCCCGCTGGCATAGCTGGCGTGCTCGCTGATCCGGGACAGCCAGTACAGGCCGCCGGTGCTGGCCGCAGAGCCGCCGAGCAGCAGCGGGCGGGCGCCGATCCGGGGCAGCAGCTGGGCGGCGGCTCCCGATGCGACGAGGAGGCCTGCGGTGAACGGGAGGTAGGCGACCCCGGTCTTCAGGGCGGAGTATCCCCAGACGGCCTGCATGAACACGGTGAGGAAGAAGAACATGCCGAAGACGAAGAGGCCCACCCCGGCAAACGACAGGTAGGCGCCGGTGCGGTTGCGGTCACGCAACAGTCGCACGGGCAGCAGGGCGTTGCGGCTGCGGGTCTCGATGATCGCGAACGCGGTGAGCAGTACCGCGGCGGCGGCGAAGGAGGCGACGACCTTGGCGTCACCCCAGTGGGAGACGCCGTCCGGGCTGGTGGCGGCGCTGGACAGGCCGTAGACGAGGGCGGTGACCCCGCCCGTGCCGGTGATCGCGCCGGGCAGGTCGAACCGTCCGCGCCGCCGCGGGGTCTCGGCGAGCACCCGCGGTGCGGCCAGCGCGACTGCGGCGCCGATGGGCACGTTGACGAACAGCACCCAGCGCCAGGAGGCGTACGTGGTCAGCAGGCCGCCGCCGAGCAGGCCGATCGCGCCGCCGGCGATGCTCATCGCGGCGTAGACGCTCAGCGCCCGGGTGCGCGGCGGGCCCTCGGGGAAGGTGTTGGTGATCAGCGACAGCGCGGCCGGGGCAGTGATCGCGCCGCCCACGCCCTGGACTACGCGGGCCGCGAGCAGCCATCCCTGGGAAGTGGCGAACCCGCCGGCGAGGGAGGCGGCGGAGAACAGCAGCAGCCCGGCGATGAACATCTTCCGGCGGCCGAGCAGGTCCCCGGCCCGGCCGCCGAGCAGCAGCAGGCCGCCGAAGGCCAGCGCGTAGGCGTTGACCACCCACTCCAGGCCAGACCCGGAGAAGCCGAGCGCCCGCTGGATGTGGGGGAGGGCGACGTTGACGATCGTCGCGTCCAGCACCACCATCAGCTGCGCAGTGGCGAGGACCAGCAGCGCCAGGCCCAGGCGCGGGTCGCCGGCGGCGGCACCGCCAGGTGCGGCCGCCCGGGTGGTCATGGATCGTGTTTCGGGCATGACAGTTTCTCCAACGGTGTGTTTCGGGTGCTCTCGCTCTCGGCCGGTCTGCCAGCCTGGCGCCTCACATGGCGGGTGCGGGCTTGGCTAGCGCTGCCGAGGCGAGCGGCTCCATGGCGCGGCGGGCGGTCTCGGTGTCGCCTTCGACGGCGCTGTGCTGGAGGGCGTCGGCGACGGTCGTCTGGCCGGTCAGGAGGCTGTAGAGGATGTCGACGGACATGGTGACCACCGCGTCGCCATCGGGTGCCGGGCCGCGGCGGACGGTGAGCTTGCCGGCGTCGGAGCTGAGGTAGAAGAACTCGGGTCCTACCCGGAGCTCGCACGTCTGCCCGTCGGGCAGTGCGGTCGGGCGGCCCGCGGCGGTCAGCAGTGCCCAGCTGGGCTGGCCCGCGTCGTCCTGGGACGGTGCCGGTCCGTAGCGCAGGCCCCAGTCCAGCAGCTCCTTGAGTGCGGGCTGCAGCGCCCGGCCGGCGTCGGTCAGCTCGTACAAGGTCACGTCGGTCGGTGCGGGGAGGGTACGCCGGGTGATGACGCCGTCGGCCTGCAGGTCCTTCAGGCGTGCGGCGAGGACGTTGCTTGGGATGCCGGGCAGGCCGGTGGCGAGGTCGCGGTAGCGGCGCGGGCCGAGCACCAGCTCTCGCACGAGCAGGAGACTCCACCGGTCGCCTATGACGTCGAGGGCTCTCGCGATGGCGCATGCCTGGCCGTAGTGCTTCATGAGAACCACCGTACACTTTCTTTTTACAAGTGTCCACTTCATCATTCGAAGTCCGCTGAGATGGGAGTTCTGGGCGATGAGGACGCCCGGTGACTGGCCAACCGCTCGATGGCCTGCTGGACGCGAGCGCCGTAGTTAGGCGAGGAAGACGATTACGCTGGCGATCTCATCGGGCCGGGCGGCGCGCGCCATGAGGGTGGTCGCGCCGACGGCTTCGGTCACGTTGCCGGGCCTCGTGCCGCCGAGCCGGCATCGCGACCGCGGTTATTCACTGCCCTGACGGTGCAGGCTCCGGGCGGGTGCGGTCGAAGTCGCCGCCGGATGCGCCCGGCCCCGGCACGGCGGCGATCTCGGCGATGCTGAGAGGTTCGCCGCAGTGGGAGCACACCGCCACCGCCTTGACCAGGTGCCCGCATGTGGCGTGCCTCATCGTCACCGGCGCGCCACCGGGAGCGGCCCACTGGTCTCCCCACTGGCGCATGGCGATTACCACAGGCCACAGGTCGCGGCCCCTGTCGGCGAGGCGGTACTCCGAGCGCGGCGGATGATCCTGATAGGGCACCCGGCTGAGAATGCCGCCGTCGACCAGGTGGTTAAGCCGGCGAGCCAGGATGTTGCGCGTGGAACTCAGCAGGTGTAGCCTCAGTTTCATGTTAGAACGGACTCTGATGACGGTCTGTAGCAGCGCTGCACAAACTTAGAACCTGACGGCTGGCGCTATTGGGGTAGCGCTGGTCTTGCCCGGTGGCGGCGAGGCGCGCCGCACGGGGCAGGCGCAGCCCCCGCCGCGCAGGAGGCCCGGCCTCACGATCATGGGGCGTGATGCCGGGCTTCCTGCCCGGGCCACGACCTAACGGGAACTTCTGCCGCCACGCCGTCCTGCTGATCCTGGTGCTCGCGTCCGTGCTGGGCGCGGGCGCCGCCGCCGCCGTGGCCGCCGCCGCCCCCTGTGGCGCATGCCGGCTGCGCCAGCGGCGGCTGCGGCATGTAGCCGGGTCACCGCCACTATCGGCGCTCAGGTAACCCGTTCGGGGTGGCCACTTTGGCTGCCACCACAGAGCAGAGTTGGGCGCCTTCTAGCCCGTTCCAAGATCGTCTGACCGTCATTTGACCGCTGTGGTGAACGTAGAACCGCGGCACCAACCCGCACGGCTTGGCCTGGAATGACATGCTGGGCGGCATGGATATCGCATTCGTTGAACAGGTCGAGGGTCAGAACTCGCGAGCACCAATCTCGCTCGGCCAATTCGTCTCAGCGCGTGACTGATGAGATGGCGGGGCAGGCACGCCCGCCCCGGGCATGGGATTTTGGGCAAGGGGTTTGTCAACCGGCTGCGATGCCGCGGCGTCTTGTTTAGGGAACCTGGGCGGAGGGCTCGGGGAGTCTGAGCCGGCCCGCCAGCTCGGCGGGGCCGGGGGATGAAATGTGGTGGCTTATGGCTGAGGCTCGCAAGGCATTGGTGCGGTGCGTGCTGGCTGGGTCCGCGGTGGTGGCGATGGTGCTGGCGGTTTCCACGTCGGCGGGCGCGGGAGTGGCTGGCCCCGGGCCTGTCGGCGCCCGGCCTGGTGACGTTGCGCTGGCCGCTTTCCCGGCTGCCCTGGTGCCCGCGGCAGAGGTGGGCCTTACCGGCGTGTCCTGCACCAGCCGGTCGAACTGCATGGCCGTGGGCGGGGGATTCGGCTTCATCCGCTCCGCCGAGTTGTGGAACGGCGCGAGGTGGCATGCGCTGAACCCCGCTGGCCCTGCGCGCACCGGCCTGGAAGGGGTGTCCTGCACCAGTTCCTCACGGTGCATGGCGGTCGGGGTCACCAAAGTGGCCAGCCACGACCTGGCCTTTGCCGAGCAATGGACCGGCCGCAGGTGGCGGGTCCTGGCCGCCCGCAGCCCCAGCCGCGATGACCATCTGGCGAGCGTTTCGTGCGTGAGCGCAGTTAACTGCATGGCCGTCGGCGGCGACCGGGGTTTCGGCGGCAGCCATCTCTTCCTCGCCGAGCACTGGGACGGCAAATCCTGGAGGCTGCTGAAGATCCCCACCCCGCCCGGCACCAAGTACGGCACCTCACTGTCTGCGGTGTCGTGCACGAGCAAGTCCAGCTGCATGGCTGTCGGCACATACGACAACACCTCGCGCGTAACGTTCCCGGTGGCTGAGTCGTGGAACGGTAAGAGGTGGCGGATCTTGCCCACCCCGCATCCGGGCGGCGACAGTGGCCTGGACGGCGTGTCGTGCACCGGTCCGGCAAGCTGCGTGTCGGTGGGCAGCAGCCTCGCCGAGGTGTGGAACGGGGCCAGCTGGCAGGTGATCACCACCGGCCTGCCGGCCGGAACGCTGGACAGCGTGTCCTGTGTGAGCCCGCACAGGTGCATGGCCACCGGCGGCAGCGAGAGCTCCTTTGGCGTCACTATCGCGGCAGAATGGAACGGCAGCGCCTGGCAGGCGCGCACCACCCCGAGCCCGGGCGATGGTGCCTCCCTCGATGGGGTTTCGTGCGTGAGCGCGGCTAACTGCATGGCGGTGGGCGGCTACAGCCAGAGGATCGGCGCCAGCCTGGCTGAGTCGTGGGACGGCAAGACCTGGCGGGTGCTCGCGACCGGCAAGCTCGACGGGCTGGGCGGCGTGAGTTGCCCGCGGGTCTCCCGCTGCATGGCGGTCGGCAGCTTCCTCAACGGATCCGACACGTTGGATGCTCTCGCCCTCGCGCAGAACGGCACGACGTGGCGGGTGCTGGCCACCCGAAACCCTGGGCCGCACGTCAATCAGCTGTCGTCGCTGTCGTGCGCCGGCCCCGCCAGTTGCATGGCGCTTGGCGGCTACAGCCCCGACGGCGCCTTCTGGGACACCACCCTCGCTGAGAGGTGGGACGGCGCGAGGTGGGTACGAGCCTCCCCGGGCCTAAGCGCGGGTGATCTGACCGGAGTCGCCTGCCCCGCGCCGTCAAAGTGCATCGCGGTCGGTGGGAGTCTGGTAAATGACAATGGGGATCAGGTAAATGTCGCGCTGGCCTGGAACGGCACAGCATGGCATTCGCTGAGCCCGCCGACTCCCGCCAACGCCACAATCAGCGCGCTGACCGGCATCTCCTGCACTAGCCCGTCGAACTGCATAGCCGTCGGCGACTACAGCACCGACCCGCACGGCAGCACCAGCTTCACGCTGGCGGAGGCGTGGAACGGCAGCACCTGGCAGATCTTGCCCACGCCGAACCATGGCGTCAGCACGCTCCTGTCGGTCGCTTGCAAGAGGCCGTCGAGCTGCATGGCAGTCGGCTCGCTGAGCTTGACGTGGAACGGCACGAGGTGGCGGCTTCACACGACGCCCGTACCCGGTGTCTTGCTGACAAGCGTGTCATGCGCGGCGGTCTCCGCCTGCATGGCGGTCGGCGGCGACCTCGCTGAGGCATGGGACGGCAGCAGGTGGCGAGTCCTGAAAACAGCAGTGCCAGGCGCGACCCTGTCCAGCGTGACCTGTACCCATGTCAGGCAGTGCATGGCCGTGGGCCAGACAGATAGTGCCCGGACCCTCGCTGAGACCTGGAACGGCAGCAGCTGGCGGCGGGTCGCCACCCCGAATCCCTGACCGGGACCAACCGCCGACCCGAGGGTGGCCCATGGCGCCGCGCCGCTGTGGTGATGTTGGTGAAGCCTCCTGGCGCAGCAGTGGCTGCAGGGTGTGTTCCAGGCCGGTCATCCCGAGCTGTGCCATGGCTGCCCGGCCGGTGTCAAAGGTGGCGTTGGCGTCTGGGTGGTCCAGGAGCAGGGTTCGTCGGGGACGCTGCCGGAGATGAGGACGCCGCCAGGCGCCACGGCCGCGACGAGGTGGGCCAGGGCGGCGTGCTTGTCCGGCAGGTAGAGCAAGACCATCCAGGCGACGGCCGCCTGGAAACCATCCTCGGGGACCACGTCGGCCGGGAGCGGCTGCCGGGCTTCGTGGACCGCGAACCGCTTTCTGGTGCCGGCTGGACCGCTCGGCTGTCCGGTCTGAAACGATCTCCCTTGCAGTGCGACACACACCGGACGTCGTAGTGGTCGCATTCCCGAGGAGGCGACCGTCGCGGGATACGTCCGAACTCTCACAATGGGAGCGCTCGGCGCCGTCCCGCGCGACGCTGACCCGGACCTGCTTCGCGAAGCCTTGATGCCGCGGTCAACGGCGCAGCCTCATCAGCGTCGCGGATGACGAGGCACACGAGCGGCCCCGCGGCCGAGAGCAGATTACCGTGTCCCAGATACATGCCAGACGCCACTGTGACGAGCGGTCAGGCGCGTGGCTCACTGCCAAGAACAACAGCCCGATCGGCAACGGACGTTTCGGCCGATTACGTACCGGTAGTTACGTGCCGTGGGCAGGCGGCCGGAATTGCTCAACCGTGATCTCCTCCATTCAGATGCCGTCCGGCAAGGGGCCTGTATCTGCCGATGCTTCTTGCCAGCCGGTCTGACAACTCGCACGACTTGTTCAACCCGCCCAGGCACCGTGTCCGCGCCCGGTCGGCGGAGCAGCACCAGTATTGTCAGTCGCGTTGATTGCTTGCCTGTATTGCTCGGCGCACATGGACGCCTCCCACCAAGTAGCCGCGTAGCTGAATTCACTGCGCGTCCTGGCACCCCAGACGACCCACCCGAAACCAGGGCGTTCTGTCATAAAATGGGCACCAGAATTGTGCTGCGCGTAAAGAGACAGGTTCGTGAAACGAGGCAGCTTGATAGCCTCCATCGCGAACTGCCACCAGCGGGTCATTAGGTCCCGCTCGCGGTACGGCGAAAAGACGAAGACGACGGGCACGGACGCAGACTGGGCTAGCTGCTGAATCTCCCAGCGCAGCCCCTCGTTCATCGATGGCGGAGTGACCGCGACCACTACCATCCCGGCCTTCGCGATCCATGTCTCTATCTGCTCTTGCCATCGGTCGTTCGGCAGCGTGAGTTTGGCGGCGCCGATGGCTGGCAGTCGCGCGCTCGGGTGCGAGAGTGCGATGACGGGCCCTCTGGTGCGCAGATGCCGCACCAGGATCTCTTCGAAAGGCTGGTTGCGCACGATGCTGAGGCGCTCGACGAGGCTCGTGCGGGCCAGCGTGCTTGAGGGCATCTTAAGCACGTCCTCGCCGAAGTTTCGCAAGTACAAGATTGGTGGCCGGTTATCCGCCTCTTGGGCTCTTATCGCGTCGGCTAGGGCGAATCTGCGACCGAAACGCCTGAGCAGTGCCGCCGCCCCGAGCAGAAGCAGCCATAGCAGGCCGCAGAGCTCAAGCAAGCTCTGCGCTGGAATGGCAACCAGCACGGCTAGCAGGCCCTGTTGCCAGGCGCTGGTCAGGTTAAGGTACCGGGGATCCAGCGCGCCATTGACGATCATAGGCGAACTGGCGATTCCAGAACTGTAGACAAAGACGCCGAGTAGTGCGAACGCCAGTCCGCAGACGATGCATGCAAAGCTTGCGGCTGCGAATACCAGCTCAAGCCAGCCGTTATGATTCCGGAGCACGAGCCCGCGAACCCTGCGCACCCTCCAGCGGCGCAGGCTGCGGCCGACTGGCCGGATCCAGCCGAACCAGCCGGCAATTCCTGCGAAGATGATGGCAGGCAAGGGAGAATGATGCTCAACAATGGCGGCGACAATTGCGGCGCTGGCGAGGTAGAAAATTGCGCGCGCAAGACCTCGTAGGCGCAACAGCCATTTCAGGCGATTCGCTTCTGGCGTCATGTCATACCAGCGGGGATCTCCTTTGCGAACCTGGTATCGCTGGCCAGCTAGCGGATTGCGAAATGAACGGAGCGGTAGAACAATGGCTAGGTACGCGAGGATGGCCGCGGATACGAACTCGGTGACCGCCTTGCTGACCACCGGCGGGGCGATGACGTGGCCCGTTGGCCCCGGCAGTCTGCTAGCCTCCAGGGTCGCCATTTCGGTCGCCAGCACGGAAGTGCTTACCCCTGAATCCCCTGGCGTCAGCGCCGCGACTAGCACGACATAGCGTGATCGCACATACAGGACCACGGTCTCACGTCTGTCATTGAGCGAGGAGCCAGAACTTGTCTCCGCCCAGAAGTCCGGCAGCCCCGAGGGATGGAAGTACGGATAAGCAGAGCCGGTGTTCGTGAACTGGAGAAATAGAAGCTGGTAAAGAGCCACGGCGGCGTCGTTGGAGAACTGGCACGTCCATACGACCAGCCCAGCGTGAATGCCATCGGGACGGCTCCATGCCCGGTGCCAGCCATGACAGCTATGGTCAGTGTGCGGGAACATCACCGTCGAACTAAGAGAATTGGTCGTCCGCTGCCAATTCGATGCCACACCACCAGGCGGAACACCGATGAGCGGCGGTCCCTTGTCTGGTTGGCCGCTAGCCACCGCCGAACCGGTGCCAAAGAACAAAACGAGAAGTGTTAAGTACGGCACGGTCACCAGCATGCGCAGCAATCTGCTCCTCCGCCGCGCACCCGAAGTATGCCTCATCGCGTTTCCCCCCACCAACGTGACTAGCCCCAACAGAACATTAGAGCACTCAATCACGCAACAACGCTCATCATAGGGCGTTTCCAGGCCTGCGCGAAAGACTCTGGCCAACGGCTGCGAGGACACGATCAAAGCCTGCCCTTGTAGCAGTCGTGCAGAAAGGAGCGCGCCTTGGAGCGCGACCCGGCTTTCCGGCCGCGGGTGGACGCCGCAGCCCTGCGATCACTGCGACATTCGAGGCAGGCAAGGCGGTGTAGGCGCCCTCCCGATCAGGCAGCTAGCGCTGGACTAGTTGCAGGTCAAGCTGCTCGTTCGCGAGGAACGCGCCCGGCGATACGCGCGCGGGGTGGCCACTTGAGTGGCACCGAGCATGGCGCGACGCTCGCGAAGAGGCCTCGATAGCCATTTTGTCACGGGCCGGATGATCGCCCGACCCCCTGGCAATAGCCAAGGGGGTCCGATAAGGAGACATCGCGTCGACCGCGGGCGTCCCTCGACGTCGCCTCCACAGAGACAGCCGGGTAGGACCCACCCCGGAGGAGCCCGTGCTGGAAGCGGGCTTGATGGCCGCATGACGCCTTGAGGTTCACAATGAACTCAGCGCTATTCGGCGCTTCGGGAACCGTCACGACTCTCCGTTCCGTCTTAACGGTGACAGCAAATCAACGTGGCGGCTCGGAGGGTGATCGATGCAACGCGCGCTTGCAACTGGGCGGGCCGCAATGGTTCTAGCCGCCCTGGCCATGACAACAGCGGGCTGTGGCGGCGCTACTGTGGTCAGCGCCCCGCCAGCCATGCACGTGCGGGCAGGCGACAGGCCGGCCGCTGTGGTGCAGGCCCGAGCCAAGGTGGCCGAACTTTACGTACTTGTCTTGCGAAGGTACCTCAGCACGCCCGCGGAGAACTCCTTCCCCGGCCGGGCCTTCAAGATGGTCTACGTGCTTAACCGGGCTTATCCGGATGCCGCAGACCCACGCGGGACACATGGGCCGGGAGCGCCTATCACGCCCAGGACGCAGCGGCAGGTGAGGGCTGCGCTGGCCGGAATGGCGCACGTCGTCTTCATTGCGGACCGGGGATCGGCGATTGTGGCTAGGGGCGGCTGCGGGCACGTCAAGAACGGCGGGATCTTGATCACTCTCGGCCTACCGGCTGGCCACGGCGACGCAGTGCACGTCGCCATCAATGGCTTCGTCGCCTGCCTTGGGGCAACCTGGCTTACCTATGTGCTGCAGGATCAGCTAGGCGCCGGCTGGCGAGTGACAGGCACGACCGGATCGATGGCGATCTCCTAACCGATGTCTGCCGGGTAGCCACCTGACTTCGGCTGTGGGCTCTGCGCGGGGCGATGCCGGGGCCATCGGCGTCCGGCACTAGTTCAATCGGACGGCGTGACCGGGGACCACATGCCGAACCACTGCTCGGCCCCGTAGGCTTCGAAACGCTCTACCTCCGAGAACCCCAGCTTCGCCGCGAGGCGCATCGAGCGGGCGTTGGCGGTCTGGGTAAAGAGCACCACCGGCTCGCCGGGAAGCGCGCCGGCGAACCAGTCAAGTGCCGCCGTGCACGCCTCGGCGGCGTACCCGAATCCCCAGGCGTGCGGCAGGAACAGGTAGCCGAGCTCGGCCTTCCCGGCAGCAGCTGGAGGACCGTGCCCCGTTGCTCTCCTGAGAATGATCTGGCCGATCATGGCTCCGTCGAGATCGACTATGAGGAGGCCGGGCCGCCGCTCGGGAGCCCCTGGTATCTCGCTCTCAAGCTCGTCACGCCGCCGGGGGCCACCGATGTAGGTGCCCACCTCTGGCGAGGCCAGCAGCTCGATATATGCCGCACGGTCTCGGGCTTCGGGCTCACGGAGCACGAGCCTTTCGGTCCTGATCGGGGCTGGCGGCCAGGCGATGCGTCCGAGCTCCGTCATGGCGGGCAATCTACCGCACGCCCGCCGGGCAGGCGCCTCAGACGACCGGCACATAATCCGGGGCGTGCAGGGCGCGGAATTGCGCGGACCGCGCGGTGGCCACTTAGGGTGCCAGCGAGTCTGCTTCGGGGTTAACCGGGTTTCATGCGGTGATTAGCAGGATCCCGATCGCGGCGAGGCCGAGGCCGGCCCGCTGTAGCCAGCGCAGCCGCTCGCCGAGCGTGACCCTAGCCAGCAGCACGGTGACGCCCGGGTAGAGCGAGGCCAGCACGACCGCGAGGCCGAACATGCCGGTCCTGGTCGCGGCCACGTAGCAGATGTTCGCTACGACGTCGATTGCACCTGCCGCAACGGCCGCTAGCAGCATTTTGCCGTCTCCGGCGCGGGGCACCAGGCTGCGTCGTAGTGCGACGGCAGCGATCACCACGACGGCGAGCTCGCCGATCCGCCCGGCCGCGACCGGCCACAGTTCCCCTGACTGCCCGGCGTTGCGGATCAGAAGGAAGAACAGGCCGAACGACGCGCCTGAGGCGATGCCGTAGCCAGCCGCACGGCCCGGCCTGGACGGGGGAGCCGGCGCCGCCCCGCTGGCGCGACCGGCTGGATCGGCATCCGCGGCCGAGCTGGCCAGCACGATCGCGACGAGGCAGAGCAGCCCGCCGGCGTAGACGGCGGCTCCAGGCCGCTCGCCTTCGGCCAGGGCGACGGCGACCGGCAGGACCGTCGATGCCAGCCCGGATACGGGCGCGACGACGCTCATCGGCCCGGCCGCCAGCCCGATGTAAAAGATGATCAGGCCGAGCCCACCGACCAGGCCGGCGCTGGCACCCCAAGCCAGGCCAGCCAGGCGGACCGGGGCGGGGGACACTGCCGCGGCAGGAAGCGCGACCACCACGCTAGCTGTCTCGGCGAGCATCAGCACCGTCAGTACTTGCGTCCTGCGCGTGGCCATGCCGCCCAGGAAGTCACCGGTGCCGTAGAGCACCGCGGCGGCAAGCCCGAGCAGGACCACCATGACGCTGCACCTCCCGGCCGGCCAGGCCACCCCCAGATCTGTGGCGGCCGTTTCACCATGACCTGTAAAACCATTTTAGTAGTCACAACGAGACCGGTCAAACTGTTTAGATGGTCACGAACCTGCTAGACTGCTGGCCATGACCTTGCCGTCCTGGGTGCCGGACCAGGAGACCAAGCCGGCCCCGATGCCACTGCTGCTGGTGCAGTCGTTCGTCAACACCTGGGACGCTGACCACGGCTCCGACCTGCTGTTGGATCCGGCTGCGGCCCGCAACTGGCTGAACCGGGCCGGGCTCTGGGATGCTGACCGCGCGCCCGACCCGGCCGAGCTTGATCTCGCCCGCCGAGCGCGCGAAGAAATCCGGGCCATGCTCGAGGCCAACGGGGGTGGGCCCGAGCCCGCGCCCCAAGACCTGCAGGCCTTGCAAGCCGTTGCGCGGGCCTCGCGGCCCGCGCTCCGGATCGGGCCAGGCGGGCAGGTCAGCCTCGGCGCCGATCCCGGCAGCGGATCCGAAGCCGGGCTGCTCGCCCTGCTGCTAGCGATCCGCGACGCACAGCGCGATGGCACCTGGCGGCAGCTCAAAGCCTGCCGCAACCCGGACTGCAGGTGGGCTTTCTACGACCGCTCCCACAGCCGGGCAGGCGCCTGGTGTGACATGGCCACCTGCGGCAACCGGATCAAGAACCGCAGGCTCCGGCAGCGGCACCGATGACAGGCGGTGGCCAGTCCCCGGAAATGAGTAGTCGCTACTCAGGCGCGTGTCTGGCTGGTTGACCTAGAACGGTGCTCAGAGCGCGGGTCAGCGCTTACCCCGACCGGGATGCGGGCCGTCGCTGAACTCGAGGTTTCCTGTGCTGCGCGGCAATCTCCGGCGGCCGGCCGCTGGCTTTCACGTTTCATTTCGGAGTACTCAAAGGGGCGGGTGTTATGAAGAAGGCACGGTTCAGGCGGCCGGAACGTTACCTGGTCGCGATGGCGTCAGGTCTGGCCCTCATGAGCTTGGCGGCAACCGGTCCGGCAGTCGCCAGCGCGACAGGTGCGGCAGCCGCTCGTGTGCATGCGATACCGATTGCGCGGGTGGCGTTCACCGGATCGGATCTGCTCCTTTCTGTCGCGGGGATAAACGCCGGCGACGCGTGGGCGGTCGGTGACTACTTCGTCAGCAGCACTGGCAGGCAATTTCCCCTGATTGAGCGCTGGACGAGCGGGAAATGGCGACTCGTGCCCAGTCCAGCGGTTGGCGCTGCCGGAGGCTACCTGCAGAGCGTCATCGAGCTGTCGGCCAACAACGCGTGGGCAGTGGGTGGCGCGAACGGCAAGGCTCTCATCGAGCATTGGAACGGAATAGCCTGGCGCGTGGTGACGGGCGCAGCAGTCGTGGCCAAGGGCTCAAGCGCCGTGCTTTCCGGCATAGCGGCTAGCTCAGCGAGGTCCATCTGGGCGGTCGGCTCGGTGACCACGGTGCACGGGCTGGTGCCGCTGATCGAGCACTGGAACGGCTCCAAGTGGCGCACGGTCACGTCCCCTGACCCTGGCGGACTTGCCGCCAACGACTACCTGACCGGCGTCGCCGCGTCGAGGTCGGGCGCCTGGGCGGTCGGCACCTCGGCGCCTGGCAACATCTACCACACGCTCGTGCTTGGCTTGGTAAGGGGCAAATGGCGGCAGCTGCGCAGTCCCAACCCGAGCGGTCTGGGCAACTGGCTCGGCTCTGTGTCGGCGGTACGCACCAGGGTGCTGGCGGCTGGCTACGGCGGATATGACAACCCGGTAGCTGCCGAGCCCCTCGTCGCGCACAGGTTCGGCCAGGCGTTCAAGCTTGACCCAACACCGAATCCAGGCGGGACCGGAGCACAGGACGAGCTCTACGGCGTCGCGGCAACGTCCTCGGGCGGATGGGCCGTGGGCCGCGGCAAGGCGCAAACGCTGACCCTGCACGAAGTTAACGGCCGTTGGCACCACGTCGCGAGCCCGTCCTGGCCGAGTCCGGCCACGAGCATCCTGGAAGACGTCACAATCGCAGGAGATGCCACCTGGGCGGTAGGCCAGTACAACGTCGATGTAAGCACGACAACGGGCTTGATCAGTGTGAGCTACTCACTGATACTGCGCTGGGCAGGCACCAAGTGGATCAAGGTGCAAAGCCCCAACCGCTAGTCGCCCAACTCGGCGGTACGGGCAGTTCGGACAGCCAGGGCGGCTCGGCCCCGGCTCGGGTGCAAGTCAGCGCCGCGGTTTCGGCCGCGAGCAGCATCGCGTCGCGGATCGCGGACGTCCGGTGAAGCTGGGATCGGTCGAAGTTGTTGCCTGTCCACCAGGCCAGGAACGCCCCGCCGAACGCGTCCCCGGCGCCGATCGTGTCCACTACAGGCACGTCAGGCACGTCGACGCTGATTTCCTGTCCGGGCAGGTAGGCGAGCGCGGCTCGCGGGCCGTCGGTCACGAGCACCAGGTCCGGCCCCTGGCCAAGCAGGCTGGCGGCCGCTGCCGGCGTCGGGGTGTCAGGGCAGAGGTAGGCCAGATCCTCCGTGCTGGCCTTGACCACATCAGCGCGGCTCAGGATGCGCTTGATGCGGGCGCGGTAAGCATGGTGATCGGTGATGGCGTGCGGGCGGCAGTTGGGATCGATCATGACCAGCGTTTCGTCCTGCACGTCGTCGAGGACCAGACGCTCGATGCTGCTCGCGATTGGTTCCATGACGAGGGCCAGGCTGCCGATGTGCAGAGCGGTCAGTCCGGGTGGCAACGCCGCAGCCAGCGGTTCGTACTCAAGTGCGCTCGCTGAGGTCCCCGCCAGGTAGAAGCGGTACCTCAGCTTGCCGGGCGACTCTTCTTCCACGACGGCGAGCGTGGTAGGAGCGTCGGCCGGCTCGGGTACTAGGGCCGTTGCCCCAGCCTCCTGGAGGCAGGCCCGGAGCGTCCGGCCAAAGCTGTCAGCCGACAGAGGGCCGATGTAGCCCGGTGCCAGGCCAAGCCGACCAATCGTCCGGGCGGTATTAAATGGCCCGCCTCCTGGCAGCGCCCGGATCTCGCCGTCAGGATCGATGACGAGGTCGATCAGCGCCTCTCCGGTGACGGCGATCATTCGCTGGCGGATAGCCAGCCCGTCATGACCGCCCCCGCGTTGGTCATGACGGAATTCGGTCGGCAGTTCTCCATGGCTCTGGCTTACCCGGCTAGACGTGCGCCGGTCACTGGGTGGAAGGCGAGCAGGTCGGCCGAATTGATCTGCAAGGCAACGTCCTGCCCGAGGCTAGGCGGCCTCCTGCCCTCGGCGCGCGTCACTATCACCGCGCTGGCCTGGGGGGACGACCCCCCGGATCCCCCCGCCGTGCCGCCTTCTGGCAGGCGGATGTGCAGCAGCGCGTCGGCACCGAGTTCTTCGACCAGCATGATTTCTCCGCCGAAATCGCCGGAGCCGCTGGCGAGGTGCAGATGCTCTGGCCGCATCCCGACGACTAGCGTGGCGAGGTCAGCCTTGGCCGCCGCGGCCCGTATCGGAGCCGGGAGGGGAAGCACCTTGCCGGCGAGCCTGACGCCCCCGTCGGTGAGCGGGACTGTCAGCAGGTTCATCGCCGGTGATCCGATGAACCCGGCGACGAACTGGTTGACCGGGTTGTCGTACAGTTCGCGGGGGGTGGCGCATTGCTGCAGCTGGCCGTTCCGCAGCACGGCCACGCGATGGCCCATGGTCATGGCCTCGACCTGGTCATGAGTCACGTAGACGGTGGTGGTGCCTAGGCGGCGCTGCAGTTCGGCGATCTGGCTGCGGGTCTGGACGCGCAGCTTGGCGTCCAGGTTGGAGAGCGGCTCGTCCATTAGGAACACCCTGGGCTCGCGCACGATGGCGCGGCCCATGGCCACCCGCTGCCGCTGGCCGCCTGACAGCTGCCTTGGCTTACGGGTCAGCAACTCTTCGTCGAGGTCTAGCAGCCTGGCGGCCTCTCGTACCCGGCGGTCGCGGTCCGCGCGCGGCACGCCATGCATCTTGAGCGCGAAGCCCATGTTGTCCGCGACGGTCTTGTTCGGGTAGAGGGCGTAGTTCTGGAACACCATCGCGATGTCCCTGTCCTTGGCCGGGACATCGGTGACGTCCTGGTCGCCGATCTCGACGCTCCCGGCGTCGATCGGCTCGAGCCCGGCGAGCATGCGCAGAGCCGTAGTCTTACCAGACCCTGACGGTCCGACGAGGACCATGAACTCGCCGTCCTTGACTTCCAGCTCCAGGGCGTCGACGGCTGGCTGGGTGTTCTTCCCGAATACTCGTGTTGCCGACACGAACTTCACATTGGCCATCAGTGACCTCCATCTGGCCTGCTCATTTGATTGCGCCCATCGCCAGGCCGCGGACCAGCGACCGCTGGGCAATCCAGCCGACGACGATCACCGGAACCGACGCGACCGTTGCCGCGGCCGACAGGTGGGCAATGTAGAGGCCCTCCTGGGGAACCGAGCTGATCAGGAACATCGGCATGGTCGCGGCGTTCGTGACCGTCAGGTTGATCGCCAGGAACAGTTCGTTCCATGCGAAAATTACGCAGATCAGTGCCGTGGACACGAGGCCCGGCGCAATAACGGGCATGATCACGCTGCCGATTTCCCTGATGCGGCCCGCGCCGTCAAGCCGGGCCGCCTCGAGCAGTTCGCCGGGTACCTCGAGCATGAACGACCGGATCATCCAGACCGCCAGCGGCAGGTTCATCGCGGTGTACAGGATGATCAGCAGCCAGATCGAGTCGAGTAGGTGCGCGCGGAGCGCGATCACGTAGAGCGGGCCGATCGCGGCCACGATCGGCAGCATTTTCGTGGAGATGAAGAAGAACAGCCCGTCCCGCCAGCGCTTCACCGGCTGGACGGACAGGGCGTAGGCAGCGGGAACGCCAAGCAGCAGCACGAGGATCGTGGAGCCGATAGTGGCGATCGCCGAATGAGTGAAGTACGGGCCCATTCCCGAGAACACCAGCCGGAATTGCGACAAGGTCGGGCTGAAGGCGAACTTCGGCGGCCAGGTTTCCGCGGCGGATTCGGGCTTGAACGCCGTGATCACCATCCACAGCACCGGCAGGAAGAACGCGATCGCGACCACCCACGCCAAGACCGCCCAGCCGGCTTGCTTCGACACATCGCGGCCCCGGCGCGGCCCGACCCGCGCGGTCATGGCGGTCATCGTGCCTCCTCGAACTGGAAGACCCGGGCGAACATCCGCAGGGCCAGCGTGGCGACGATGATCGTCAGAACGACGGTGACCACGCCGGTCGCGGCCGCTCCTCCCACGTCGAACGCGTAGTTCACCTGCTGGTACAGGTAGAAGGGCAGGTTGGTGGTTGAGGTGCCCGGGCCGCCGTTGGTCATCAGCCGGACCGCGTCGAAGGTATTCACCAGGTAGATCGAGCCGAGCAGGATGCCGAGCTCGATATACGGCCGCAAGTGCGGCAGCGTGAGTTCGCGGAAGGTGCCGAAGGCGCTCGCCCCGTCGACCTTAGCCGCCTCAAGGGTCTCACTCGGCTGGCTCTGCAGGCCGGCCAGCACGATCAGCGTCATAAACGGTGTCCACTGCCAGACCATGACCGCGATCACCGATTCCAGCGGGAATACGCTGAGCCACGCCTCGTGATGGACGCCGAACGGCGCCAGCAGGTAGTTCATCAACCCGAAGTTCGGGTCGAGCATCGGCGATGCCCATACCAGCGCCGCGGCCGCGGGCATGACCAGGAACGGGGTGATGATCAAGGTCCTGACGATGCCGCGGCCGAAGAACTTGCGATCGAGCAGGACGGCAAGGGCCACCCCTAGGATCATCGCGATGATCACCGCGGCGGCGGTCATCACCACCGAGCGCACCAGCGAGCCGCGGAATCCCGCGTTCGTGAACACCGACGCGTAGTTGCTGAACCCGGTGAAGTGCGCAGGGACCGGAGCGTTCCAGAAGTAGCTCTGGAAGCTGTACCAGAGCGTCACCACGAACGGGATCTGCGTGACGACGATGATATAGATCAGCGCGGGGAGCAGTGGCAGGCGGCGGAGCCATCGCTCCTGCCGGCTGATCCCGCGTGGCCGAACGGCGGTCTTGGGGAGCGCCTCAGCTTCCTGAAGGACTGTCACAAGAGATCTCCTTACGACCTTGCTTTAGGGCGGCTGATGGGCCCGGATGGCTCGGTAACTTGCAGGGCCCATCAGCCGCTGCTGCTGGCCGGCAGCCTCTGGCCGTTAGCCGCCGGCGAGCTGCTGCGGGGTGAACGCGGCGGCGGCCTGCTGGCTGGCCTTCAAGGCCTGTGCCACCGATTCGGTACCGGCGATCGCCCCGGCGATCTGCTGGCCGACCGTCACCCCAAGGGTTTCGAACTGCGGGATGTCGACGAACTGAATGCCGACGTAGGGGACCGGATGCAGCGTCGGGTGCAGCGGGTCGACCGAGTCGATCGAGGCGATCGTGATGCCTGCGAACGCCTTGGCGGCCTGCTGGTACTGCGGAACGCTGTAGAGCGAAGTCCTGGTGCCGGGCGGGACCGCCGCCCAGCCGTACTTCGCGCCAACAAGCTGGTCATAGGACTTCGATGTGGCCCACGAGACGAACTTCCACGCGTTGGCCTCGTTGGCTGTGCCCTGCGGGATGCCGAGCGCCCAGGTCCACAGCCACCCGGATGACTTGGTGAGATTGACCGGCGCGAACGCGTAGCCGGTGTTCTTGGCGATGGCGGGGTAGGAGGTCGCGATCGAGGTCGCCGCGACCGTCGCGTCGTACCACATCGCGCACTTGCCCTGCCCGTACAGGGTCAGCAGCTGGTTAAAGCTGTCATTGGAAGCACCGGATTCGCCGTACTTGCGGATCAGGTTGACGTAGAAGGTTGTGGCTTGCTCCACGGCCGGAGAGGTGAGCTGAGGCTGCCATTTCTGGTTGAACCACTCTCCGCCGAACGTGTTGATGACCGTGTCGAGCGACGCCATGTTGTCACCCCAGCCGGCCAGGCCGCGCAGGCAGATCCCGGAGACTTTGCCTGGCTGGTTGAGCTTGGCGGCGAAGTGCGCTACTTGCGCCCAGGTTGGGTGCAGCGGCATGGTGAGCTTGGCCTTGGCGAACATGTCCTTGCGGTAGAAGACCATCGATGACTCGCCGTAGAACGGCACCGCGTACAGGTTGCCCTTGTACGACAGGGACTTGGCGATCGGCGGGAGCAGGTCGCTCGCGTCGTAGCTTGGATCCTGCGAGATGAACTTCGTGCTGAGGTTGTCCAGCCAGCCGGCCTTCGCGAACAGCGGTGTCTCGTAAGGGCCGATCATTATCACGTTGAATGCGTTACTATGCGTGCTCACGTCTTTCTGGATCGCCGCCCGCAGGTCGCCTTCCGTATAGGTAGCGAAATTGACCTTGATTCCCGGGTGCAGCTTCTCGAAATTTGACTTCGTCAGCGGGATCATCTGGTTTGTGATCAGCGGGTTGGACACCACGGCCACGGTCACCGTGCCCGAATTGCCGCTGCTGCTGGTGCTGCCGCTGCTGGAACAGGCGGGCCACCGCCACCAATGCGGCCACGGAGCCCACTTTCCCGAGCGTGCGGAGCCTGAACGGCGGGAAACTCATCGCAGATACCTCCGGGGTCGATTTCTG
>Ga0126381_100002503_pt1 | contig 19875 bp, 17 predicted proteins | sample PanSoiMetPlot_28_FD_96465 | JGI IMG/M metagenome (GOLD analysis project Ga0126381, IMG submission 96465) | Tropical forest soil microbial communities from Panama - MetaG Plot_28 | ecosystem: Environmental > Terrestrial > Soil > Tropical forest > Bulk soil | place: Panama | collected 2016-02-17
CTGGCCGGCCCGCTCAACTGGAACACTTTTAGACTTGAGCTCGTTCGTGCGATCAATCAGCGCCTGGAGAAAATTCTCCTCCTGGGAAATCAATGTCGGCCCGTCGCCCGGTGGACTGTGATCTGGGACGATTATCCGAGGATGCAATGGTTCCAAAGCCTTGACTGTCGCCAGCCAATCCGCAGGGCCTATTCCTTTGGCGGTAAAGGCGGGCCCCGTCTTGTTTTGGATTACGTCCCCCGTGACGAGTACACCATCCTCCCTTACGAAAACTTCCTCGTCACCTCTGGTATGTGCCGGGCCGCGGTAAACAAGCAGAGCGTTTACATCGCCCAAATTCAATAAATAGTCTCGATCGAACATGATGTCCGGTTTCCGAAAGGTCACATTCTGCAGCAGGCTCGCGAAAGCGGGCCTCTGCTGGAATCGACCCAACATCTGTGCCCGATCCTGAATCAATTCGTCCTGCTGAACCTTACAGCGAATGAGAATCGTACCAGAGGGAAAGCCGCCCTCGCCTGCGGCGTGCTCGGGATGGAAATGCGTGGTCGTCAAATAGAGTTTTGGTGCTTTAGCCAGCTTTGCGGCAGTTCTGGCCACCGTCGCACCATTGCGGGGACCAAGACCGGTATCAACCACGAGAGTACCGGCACTTCCGACGATAATTGCGACATTGGGAAATCCGCGAATGATATAAACATGGGGCGTCAATTGCTGAGCGTCGTCAGGAAGAATGTAGCCGGCCGGTTGTGCGAACGCAGTTCCGCTCAATAGCAGCAAGCCCAGGGCGGCAAAACTTGATATGGCCAGTCTCATCGATCACCTCCCTTGTCCCGATGTCGGTTCGTTTTGCGCCACCAGGCCATCGTGGTCAGATTAGTTTTAATGTCAGCTCGCGTCCATTCACCGTGACTTTCCCGTGCGTGGGAAAATTTCGCGCGCGCTCGCACCTTGACGGGCGTGAACGCAGAAAGGGACACATCCGTTACGATCGCTAAATGCGTTTGGCATCCCGAATACTGCGCAAGAAAGCACGGGTTCGGTCGCGCGCCGGGTCACCAAATATCTGTTCGGGTGGGCCTTCTTCGTAGACAGAGCCATCGCACAGGAAGCAGACTTTGGTCGATACCTCTCGGGCGAATCCCATCTCGTGGGTTGCCAGCAGCATGGTCATGCCCTCCTCCGCCAGGCTCCGCACGATGCCCAGGACCTCGGAAACCAGCTCTGGATCCAGTGCAGAGGTGACTTCATCCAAAAGAAGAACCATGGGGTCCATGGCCAGCGCGCGAACTATGGCAACGCGCTGCTGTTGGCCGCCGGATAGGCGGTCGGGGTATTCCCCTGCTTTAGCAGCCAGGCCGAAGCGCGCGAGCAACACCATGGCCTGCTGCTCTGCCGCCTCCCTGGATAATTTCAAGACCTTAATGGGCGCCAGAGTTACGTTTCCAAGAACGGTCATGTGCGGAAATAAATTGTAGCTCTGAAACACGATGCCGATATCTCGACGCAGCGCGTTGACGTCAACGCCCGATCCCGTAATGCGGTCCCCCCGAATGCGTATTTCGCCACGGTCAATCGCCTCAAGCCCGTTGATGCAACGCAACAATGTCGATTTCCCAGAACCGGATGGCCCGATTATCGACACAACTTGATGCTCATCGACTGACATGGTCAGGCGATTGATGACCGCATTATCGCCGTAGGATTTGGAAATATCGCAGATCTCGATAAACGCCATGTTTAGACTACGACGCCGCGTAGCCGGGCGCGATCCCGCTGCATCATCCGTTCCACGAAGCGTGATTGGGGAATTGAAATGGCGATAAACAGAACCGCCACAGTCGTTACGGCCGAAAGATTGTAGTGATTCGTGGCTATAAGCATCGACTGATTAAAGGAGTCTATGACGCCCACGACGCTGACCAATGCCGTGTCCTTTTGCAAGGCAATGAACGCATTGAGTAGCGGCGGGATGATTTGGCGCACCCCCTGCGGCACGATCACGAAACGCAAAGTTTGCAAGTGCGAAAGGCCGAGCGAGCGCGCAGCCGCGGCCTGACTCCAATGTATGCTCTGAATGCCTGCGCGATAAATCTCGGCCACATAGGCGCCGACGGTGAGCGTCAGGGCAATAATCACGAATGCCGTTAATGAAAAGTCCTTGAGGATCGGCACACCGGTCAGCGGGACACCGAACCCCACAAGATAGATCACCAGGACCGCCGGAATGGCGCGAAAGACGTCGACATAAGTCGCCGCTATGACGCGCAGAGGCTTGCCAGCCGTCCCAGGGGCAAGCATCGCCAACGCGACGATCAAACCCCAGATCAAGACCAGGATTTCGGTCACGGTGAAAATCTCGACATTGACCCAGAATGCCTTAAGCACGAGGGGAAAGCTTTCGACCATCAACGGCACAAGGAAGAATGTCTTCGCAACGGCCTGATTGTTTGCCAGCAGGAACTGACAAGCCAGCGCTGCGATGAACTGAGCAAATATATAGCCCAGGGTTATCCAACAGCGGTTAAGTGCATCGGATCGCGCAATGCGCGCTGCAACAACATCATTGCGCGCAATGGCACGGCGAACATCGCGCCATCTCATAAATGCGCTGGTCAACGGCAGCGCGATCAAAACAGACGCCAAAGCCAGGAGTGCGGACGCGCCCGCCACAAACCAGCTTTCGAAGCCGGCGAGGCGCAATGCAGCCCACAATTCACGTATCGTATATAAGCTCCCCGCTTCGACCACGACCACGATCGAAAGCACCACGAGGAACATCGCGGTGGGCGCGGTTGGTATGCCGCCGATGTTCAGCCGGCGAGCCGATCCCGACTCACCGGCAACTTCACGCGGCGTGTGGCGCGATATACGTTCCATGGCAACCCCCTCACGGCGTGAAAACTGGCAACTTGGTGGGATCCATGCCCAGACCTGGGGTCAAATAGGTATTCGTCAGTCTCTGTAAGGTGCCGTCATTCTTAAAGTCGTCGATCAGCTTATTGAACGCCCTCAGATTCGGTGATCCCTTGTTGACGAGGCCGCCCCAGTTTTCGCCCATGTCATAGCGTCCTACTACCTGAAGGGCACCATTCGACTGCTTGGCTTGAGCCAGAACGGTCGGCGTATCGTAGAGCACAGCATCGACCTGACCGGCGGCTAAGGCTGCGAACATGGGCGCAGCTTGCGGGAAGACCCTGGGCGCTTGATCAGGTTTGATGCGATCCATGACATATTGCACCGTAGTAGTTCCCTGCTCGACGGCAATACGCATCCTTTTGATTTTGTTCTTATCCACTTTGGTCCCGGCTTTGACCAAAACGCCCTGATCGGAGCTGTAATAGGTTTCCGTAAAATCTACGACCTTCTTACGCTCGTCTGTGATCGTGATCTGGCTCAACGCAATGTCGAAGCCCTTTGCCTGACCCGTGAGAACCTGTGCAAAGGAGCGGTTCACCACGATTACGCGATCCAATCCGGCGCGGTACGCCATATTGGCGGCCATGCAATACTCAAAGCCATCTTTGATAGTGTCGGGTGAGTCGCCGTTCCACCATCCGGGAGCAGGCAGGTCCGGCCTGACGGAGAGCGCGCCTGGAACCAATGTCACCAGTTTGACCGATCCTCGCTGGCCGGAAACTTTGCAATTTCCATAATAGGGTGCTGCCAAGGAGTGGCTTGTGAAATTGCATAGCAACAGCAAAGGAAGAAGAAACCCTACGCCAGGGACCGGCATATGCCTCATAGGGGCATCACTGTGGCCGGTTGCGCGATTCCGCCGCGCGGCTTGCCCGGCGCGATATCGCCCCACAGAACGGCATGATCAACAGGCAGAGCCCGCGAATTTGGCATGGAAAGCCACAGCCGCATGAGCATGCGGTTTTCCCCAGTGCTTTCGTCGTCCTTAAATGCCGTGCGGCCGTGGTAAATGATGTGATTGTTCAGCAGTTGAATGTCACCCGGCGCAAAACGCATTTCGAAACATTGTTCTTCGGCCACATCCATCAACATTTGGATAGCCTCACGCTCGGCATCCGTCAGCTTTCGCGTGTTCGGCAGCAACTGCGCATACTCGATGTAAGTAAGGGAAAAGTGGCTGGTAAGCCTGCCATCACGCACCCCAAATATCGGCAAATCGTAAGTCACATGTTCGCCGCCTGCTTCTTCGCCGAACCGGCTACGTGGTATGGGCCTACACAGAAGTGCATGCAAGTCCGGCCTGCGCTTTCGAATCTCGTTATAAACCGTGACACTGCTGACCAGCTTGCTAACGCCTCCTTCGGAAGCCTGGCGCACGCACAAAAGGCCCACGACGTCGCAACGATCTGTATGAAAGCGCAACTGGCCCGACGACAGGGTGCGGGCGCCCGACGACAGAAACTGGTTGCCGGAGGCATCCACTGTCGCGCCGTAGAGCTTGGCGCCCACGGCCATTCCCTCGTCCTTGATGTCCCGCATCAATTCCCCGAACCGATTTTGGTACATGGGCCTGCCGAGATGGGAGCCGAGGGCGTACCAAATACGGCGCAATTGCCCTTCGCTATAGCGGCTCGAATCCAGTCCTTGGATTTTCACCATGCCGCATCCGTTCTCCAACTCTTCGCGCACGTCATCGAAGAGGCCTCGGGAGTCTTGCAAAGGAAAATTATCGCGATTGATCTGGCGCCAATCGAGGTCGCCGACCTTGTCGGTTGCGACATCGATCTGGTCCAATAAGTCCCCAGGGAGTTCCTTGATCCACCGGGGGCTCCGGCTTATCTCGGCCCCCTTCCAGGCGCAGGCGCCCTGCAGATCGTTCGACTGGGGCATGCGTCCCCCAAAGGCTTCGTTTTGTCCGGTCCTGTCTAGCAGGGACGGCGCGTTGTCAGCAACGTCGGTCAGGCAACTTCGCCAAATTGGAGCGGCTCGCCCTTATTTGTGCAGTTGCTGCTTGTCTCTGTTCATCGCCGCCGGAGCAAACCTTGCTATCAGGTCAAAGACCTGACCTGGAAAGGTTTGCTTGACGTGCGTGACGTGGGCTCGACTGCGCCAAGTGCGCCGTTCGATCACCAGGCAGGCCGAACCAGGTTCGATATGGAGCAGATTTGCGGTCCGCCGGTTGGCACCCACTGCGGCAATTCGGTTTTCCGCCTCTGTCCAAGGCACGTGAGTGAGAAGCCACGTACCAGGGGGCGTTTCCGCGAAATCTGCATCGGCGGCATTCGGCACGCTGGTGAGGCTGATCAGCCGTTCTTCGAGGGCGAAGGGATTGCCATTGGCCAGGTGCAGACAAGTTACTGCCAGCAGCGGCCCGCGGCCGGCGAGCCATATTTCGATTTCCCCCCGGGGTGAGCGGATTTCCCGAGATATGAGCTTCACGCCATAAGCGGCACCGCGCGCCAGAATGTCAGCTTTGATGTCGGGGATGTCGAGTATGGCGGACTGTACATGCGGCTGAGCTACGAAAGAGCCGCCCCGTTTGCGTCGGACAATCAGGCCGGCCTCGACAAGGGTTGCGATCGCCTTGCTGACGGTCATGCGGGCGCAGCCATACTGCGCCATGAACTCATGCTCGACGGGAATGCGGAAGCCGGGCGCCCATGCGCCGCTCAATATCTTGCGTTCGATGTCGGAACGAATTGTACGGTGCAGGGAATTGGTTTTGGTCATGCCTAGTCGGTGAGAAGCCGTGCGAGCGTGCGGCGGTAGCGGTTGACGATCGCCTCCTTATCACGATGACGACCCTCCGACACCAGTTTGCGGCCGGCCCGCCAAACATCGGTGATCGGCCGGCCTGTACTGGCGAAGATCAGGCCGTCTAGCACTGCGTCGCCTATCCTGCTGGCCAGCGCAACATCATCATCGGCCAAGGCTAGAATGTCCGCCGGCGCGCCCGCTTCCAAGCCGGTCCGAACTCCCAAAGCCTGCGCCCCGCCTGAGAGCGCCCCTAGATACAAGGCGGCTCCGGTAGAGGTGCGAAAATCGCTGGCCACGATGTTTCGACTTTGCCGAGCCAATCGCTGGCCATATTCGAGAATGCGCAACTCTTCGACCAGCGACAGCAGAATGTGCGAATCTGTGCCGATACCGAAGCGCCCGCCCGCCGCCAGATAGACGGGCAGGGCGAAGAGGCCATCGCCCAAATTGGCCTCGCTGATCGGGCAAAGCCCCGCCACCGCGCCCGAGGCCGCCAGTGCTCGCAACTCCTCGACATCGGTATGAGTGGCATGGATGAAGCACCACCGCGCATCGACGGCCACATGGTCCATTAGCCAGCGCACAGGCGGCTTACCCGACCAGGCGATGCAGTCGGCCACCTCCCTGCGCTGCTCCGCAATGTGGATGTGCGTCGGGCGATTTTCCATTAGCGGCGCTAATGCCGCCAAGGATGCGGGGGAAACGGCGCGGAGGCTGTGGGGCGCCACACCGAGAATGCCGCCCTTGTGGCTCCCGATGAGGGCGCCGCAATGGGCAAAAAGATCTTCGAACTCCGCGACAGTATTGCAAAAGCGACGTTGCGCCGAACCGGGTGGGCGACCGTCAAAGCCGCCTTGTTCATAGAAGACAGGCAATAGTGTGAGCCCAATACCGGTCAAATCCGCGGCTTCCACGATCCGTTCCGCCATCTCCGCGCGCCTGCTATAGGGCCTGCCATCCGGATCGTGGTGGAGGTAGTGGAATTCGCCGACGCGGGTAAAACCCGCCTCCAGCATTTCGGCATAGGCCAACGCCGCGATCGCCCCCATGTCGTCCGGCGAAAGACGGCTGACGAACCGGTACATCACTTCCCGCCATGTCCAGAAACTGTCACTACCGCCGCGGTGCTCAGCCAGACCCGCAAGCCCTCGCTGGAAAGCATGACTGTGAACATTGGCCATGCCCGGAAGCGCAACCCCGTAGGTCGTTTGCCCCGTCGCTCCTTCTGTGACCCCGACAATCACTCCATCCGCAATGTCGATCCGCACATCTCGCGCCCAGCCCCCTGGCAACAGGGCTGTTCGGAAGAAAAGCGTGTCGGCGCATGTGAGCATCGGTTCTATCGCCACTGGACAAGAGGAATGGTGACCAATAATGTCTAGACATTATTGTGACCCTTGCCAAGCCCGGAGAAGCAATGCGCTGCGACCGCTTATGGCGACGTGCGAGATTAGCGACCATGGTGCCGCCGGACCTTGGCTTGATCGAGGACGGGCTGATCGCCGCCAAAGACGGGGTAATCCTCTACGCTGGACCCGCCGATGAAGCGCCGCATTTCGAAGGCGAAGAGATCGACTGTGAGGGCCGCTGGATCACGCCTGGTTTGATCGATTGCCACACCCACCTTGTGTATGGGGGCAGCCGTATCGGCGAATTCGAAGAGCGGCTTACGGGCAAAAGCTATGCCGAAATCGCGGGCAAGGGAGGCGGCATCCGCAGCACCATGCGCGCGACCCATCAAGCCAGCGAAGGAGAACTCATCGCGACCGCCCTGCCGCGCCTGGATGCGCTCATGGCAGAAGGTGTCACGACACTTGAAATCAAGTCCGGTTATGGCCTCTCGCTGGACGATGAAATCAAGCAATTGCGAGCCGCCCGCGCCCTTGGCTCCGTTCGTCCGGTTGCGCTCGCAGCTACATATCTTGCTGCCCACGTACCGCCCGCCGAAAGCTCCGATGCCGACGGCTTTATCGAAGACGTATGCCGTGTCCGCATCCCGCGCATTCTGGCACTGGGTCTTGCCGAAGCGGTCGATGCCTATTGCGACACAATGGGATTCTCTCGCGCCCAATGCGCGCGCGTGTTGGAAGCGGCGAGGGCGCACGGGCTGGCCGTAAAGCTGCATGCCGAACAATTTTCCAACCAGAATGGTGCCACACTTGCCGCGAAATTCGGCGCGTTATCGGCCGACCATCTAGAATATCTCGACGGCGATGGCGCCGCTGCGCTTGCCGGGGCCGGGACCGTTGCGGTGCTGCTGCCCGGCGCTTATTACTTCATGCGCCAGATGGATGCGCCGCCGGTTGCGCTGCTGCGCCAGGCTGGCGTGCCCATCGCCATAGCTACCGATTGCAACCCCGGCACCTCGCCCCTTACCTCGCCACTCTTGGCAATGAACATGGCGGCGACCTTCTTCCGGTTGACCGTGACGGAGTGTCTGCTCGGCATGACACGGCACGCAGCTTTGGCGCTGGGCCGTGGTGGGCAAATGGGAATGCTGGCCCGAGGCCTATTTTGTGATCTTGCCATCTGGTCCATCGAGCAGCCGGCCGAGCTTGTTTACCGGATGGGATTCAACCCCCTGCATGTAAGAATATGGCGCGGTAAATGACAGAAGTTCTCCTTCGACCCGGACAAACCACTCTCTCCGATTGGCGGGCCATCTATCGCGGCGCGTCGATCCAATTGGCGGCCAATTCTACGGCAATCGCCGCCAGCGCGGCCGCGGTCGCGCGGATGGTCGCACGTGGCACTCCCGTCTATGGCATCAACACCGGCTTTGGAAGACTCGCCTCGACCAGCATTGCCGCTGACCATCTCGATGCCCTCCAACGCAACATCGTGCTTTCTCATGCTGCCGGAATCGGTCCAGCCATGCCCAAAGCCGTGGCGCGGCTGATGCTAGCGCTTAAGCTTGCAAGCCTGGCGCAGGGCGCCTCGGGTGTGCGGCCTGAAACGGTCACGCTTCTCGGCGCTATGTTGGCCGGTGACCTTATCCCCGTGATCCCCATAAAAGGTTCGGTCGGAGCCTCAGGCGATCTGGCGCCATTGGCCCATATGGCGGCGGCCATGATAGGGGTCGGACAAATTCAAAATGGCGAAGCGGTGTTGGCTGCCGCGGCGGCGCTTGGAGCTGCAGGCTTAGCGCCATTACAGCTTCAGCCCAAAGAGGGCCTGGCGCTCCTCAATGGCACACAATTCTCGACTGCCTTCGCGCTTGCTGGGTTATTCGAGGCCGAAGCGCTATTCCAGTCCGCTCTGGTGACGGGCGCTCTTTCTACAGAGGCCGCACGCGGTGCCGACACGCCCTTTGACCCGCGAATCCACCGTCTGCGGCGCCATCGGGGCCAAATCGAATCCGCTGCCGCTCTATTGGACCTGATGGCAGGCTCGGCCATACGCGCCTCGCACCTTTCTGGCGATCCACGGGTGCAGGACCCTTACTGTTTACGGTGCCAGCCCCAGGTCATGGGCGCGGCACTCGACCTTTTGCGCGGCGCAGCCACCACGCTGGCTGACGAGGCCAACGGCGTTTCCGACAACCCACTCATATTTTCCGACAGCGACGAGGCCCTTTCGGGGGGGAATTTCCACGCCGAACCGGTCGCCTTCGCTGCCGACATCATCGCACTTGCCCTGTGCGAAATCGGCAGCCTGGCCGAACGACGGATCGCCATGCTCGTCGATCCCGCCCTTTCGGGCCTTCCTGCCTTCCTCACGCCCAATCCAGGTCTGAACTCTGGATTCATGATCCCACAGGTGACAGCGGCGGCGCTGGTTGCGGAGAACAAGCAGCAAGCCCATCCCGCGAGCATCGACTCGATCCCCACATCCGCCAACCAAGAAGATCATGTCTCGATGGCGGCCCATGGTGCGCGCCGTCTTCTGGCCATGGGCGAGAATGTTGCCGGCATCGTCGGGATAGAGCTGATGGCCGCAGCGCAAGGCTGCGACTTCCACCATGACCTCGCGTCCAGCCTCGCGCTGGAACGAGTACGCACGCTGGTACGCGAAGTGATACCCACACTTGCTGATGACCGCTATCTCCACCCGGACATCGAGAGCGCCGTTCGTTTGGTGCGGGAACGCAAAGTGACCAACGCGGCAGCGTCGGTTCGGCTCCCGGGACTTGCGGCATGACGGACTGGCTCCAGATCCTACGTGGCGATGCTCCGTTGATCGTCGCGCTGCCCCATACGGGTACCGAGATCCCGACCGATATCGCCCGGACTCTCCGCGATCCATGGCTTGCCCAAAAGGACACCGACTGGCATGTCGAGAAACTCTACCAATCCGCCGCAAATCTCGGCGTCACCATCGTGCGCACCACGGTCTCCCGCAGCGTCATCGACGTCAACCGCGATCCCAGCGGCGCCTCCCTCTATCCCGGTCAGGCCACCACCGATCTCTGCCCCTTGACCAGTTTTGACGGCGAGCCGCTTTATAGGCGAGGTGAAGAACCAAATTCGGCCGAGATCACCCGCCGGCGCGAAACATATTTTGAGCCCTATCATCGGGCCATGGAACAAGAGATCGGGCTCCTCAAGCAGCGCCATGGTTCAATCGTTCTCTATGACGCTCACGCCATCCGCTCCGTGATCCCTCGCCTGTTCGACGGCGTCTTGCCCGATCTCAATCTGGGGACGGACAATGGCCGCACCTGCGACTGCCAGTTGCAGAAGGCGCTGGAAATAATTTGCAGTCGGTCGGAATTCTCGATGGTGAGCAATGGACGCTTTCGTGGGGGTTGGACGACGCGTCACTATGGTGCACCGGCATCAGGCATTCACGCAGTGCAGATGGAGCTGGCTTGCCGCAGTTTTCTGGACGAACCCACTGACGTTCTTGTGCCCGGCAATTGGCCGCCGCCCTTCAATCGTCAGCGAGCGGCACGGCTGATCCCACTGCTGGAAGAACTCCTCAAAGCTGCCATTGCGTTCGCACGATCCAAAAAGGGGACAGTTTCCGCATGACTCGCCTTGACAATAGTCGCCTTATCAAGGCGCCCACCGGCGGCGCGCGCAGCGCCAAGTCCTGGCTCACCGAAGCGCCATTGCGCATGCTGATGAACAATCTGGATCCCGATGTCGCGGAGCGGCCTGAGGAACTGGTGGTCTATGGCGGAATCGGAAGGGCGACCCGCGACTGGGAAAGCTTCGACCGCATTGTGGCAACGCTGCGACGGCTCGAGGAGAATCAAACCCTCCTCGTCCAGTCGGGCAAACCGGTCGGTGTGTTCGAGACCCACGCCGATGCGCCGCGAGTGCTGATCGCCAATTCCAATCTCGTGCCGCGCTGGGCCGACTGGGAACATTTCCACGCGCTCGACCGCAAGGGCCTCATGATGTACGGGCAGATGACGGCCGGATCCTGGATTTATATAGGCGCCCAAGGGATCGTGCAGGGCACCTACGAGACTTTCGCCGAGATGGGGCGACAGCATTATGGCGGGGATCTGTCTGGGCGCTGGCTCCTCACCGCGGGGCTGGGCGGCATGGGCGGCGCCCAGCCGCTGGCGGCGGTGATGGCGGGCGCCTCATGCCTGGCGATCGAGTGCCAGCCTTCGCGCATCGCCATGCGTATCAAGACCGGCTATCTCGACCGGATGGCAGAGACCCTGGACGAAGCTCTCGCAATCATCCACCGGTCTTGCCATGAGAGGCGGCCAACATCCGTTGGGCTTCTGGGCAATGCCGCCGAAGTTCTTCCCGAGCTTCTCACTCGCGGGATCCGTCCCGATCTCTTGACCGACCAGACTTCAGCCCATGATCCGGCGAATGGCTATCTGCCGAAGGGCTGGACGCTGGAGCAATGGCATGTCGCGAGGGAGCGAGACCCCAATAGCGTAACGAAGGCGGCCAAAGTCTCAATGGCCGAACATGTGCGGGCCATGTTGGAATTTAAGCGCCGGGGTGTGCCCACGGTCGATTACGGCAACAATATCCGTCAGATGGCCAAGGACGAAGGTGTAACAAACGCCTTCGATTTTCCCGGTTTCGTGCCGGCCTATATCCGTCCTCTTTTTTGCCGCGGCGTCGGGCCATTTCGATGGGCCGCTCTCTCGGGTGATCCGGAAGACATCTACAAGACCGATGCCCGTGTGAAGGAGTTGCTGCCCGACAATCGGCATCTCCACCACTGGCTCGATATGGCTCGAAGCAAGATTAAGTTCCAAGGCCTGCCCGCCCGCATCTGCTGGGTGGGACTAGGCGACCGGCACCGTCTCGGCTTGGCTTTCAACGAGATGGTGGCCAATGGTACGCTCAAGGCGCCAATCGTAATCGGACGCGATCATCTCGACGCCGGCTCGGTCGCCTCGCCCAACCGCGAGACAGAGTCAATGCGCGACGGCTCAGACGCAGTGTCGGACTGGCCGATGCTGAACGCGCTGCTCAACACTGCTTCCGGTGCCACCTGGGTATCGCTTCATCATGGCGGCGGAGTCGGGATGGGATATTCACAGCATGCGGGCATGGTGATCGTAGCCGACGGCAGCGAAGAAGCGACGAGGCGCTTGGCCAGGGTCCTTTGGAATGATCCGGCGAGCGGCGTTATGCGCCATGCCGACGCGGGCTACGAAACAGCAATAGCCTGTGCGCGTCAGCATGCCCTGGATCTCCCAAGCCTGGCCCAATAGCCCGCTAGGCTGAGGGAAGGTCCTGAATGTCATGAGCGCCTTGAACACGCGCGTCAGGCGCCTCTAGGCGCTTGCTTTGGCAAAAGATGGCTGAGTAAGATCGTTCAACTCCATCCGGCTGGCCCCGTCTCTTTGGGCTCAACATCGTACTAACGGGCCTGCACCATGAAGCCAATGACGATAATTCATGGTTGCGCCGCGATAGCCATAACCATCATTTCGGCGTTAAGCGCCCGGGCCGCACCCAATCCTTCCCTGTATCAGGATTTGCATTGGCGCCTAATCGGGCCTTTTAGAGGAGGCCGCGTGCTGGCGGTAGAGGGAGTCCCCGGCAATAACCGCCGATTCTATTTCGGCGCCGTGGATGGCGGAGTGTGGACGACCGACGATGCGGGCCGCACCTGGCAGCCGATATTTGACAGTGAACCAGCCGGATCCATTGGCGCGCTCGCGATCGCATCCCCCGCCGAACCCGGTACGATCTATGTTGGCACGGGTGAAGCCGACATGCGTTCCGATATCGCCCATGGCAATGGCGTCTACAAGACGAAAGACGCCGGGAAACATTGGAGCTTCATCGGCCTTGGCGACAGCTTCCAGATCAGTCGCATCCTGGTGGACCCACGCGACCCCAATACCGTATTTGTCGCTGCGCTTGGGCACGCCTACGGCCCCAATGCCGAACGTGGCGTATTCCGTTCGACCGACGGCGGGGCGCACTGGAGCAAGGTTTTGTTCAAGGACGCCGACACCGGCGCAATCGATCTTGCCTTCAAGCCTGGCGACCCCAACACGATTTTTGCGGCGTTGTGGCAGACGCGACGCCCGCCATGGAGCGTCTATCCGCCCTCGAATGGGCCGGGAAGCGGGCTTTATGTGTCGCATGATGGTGGCACGCATTGGAGCCCGATTACGGGCAACGGATTTCCCGACCATCCGGGGCGGATGGGTATCGCGGTTTCCCCCGCGCAACCATCTCGAATCTATGTGATTGCCGACGGGCCTGCCAATGAGGCGGGTCTTTATGTTTCCAACGACGACGGAAGCCACTGGGTTCATACTTCCGGCAACAAGCGCATCTGGAACCGTGGCTGGTATTTCTCCGAAATTACCGCTGACCCCGCGAACGCCGATCGCATCTATGTAATGGATACGATCGTGCTGCGCTCGGACGACGCGGGAAAGAACTTCATTGCACTCAAAGGCGATCCCACGGGTGATGATTTTCATCAGATGTGGATTGATCCCACAAATCCCGATCGCCAAATTCTCGGCGTCGATCAGGGAACGCTGATCACGCTCAATGGCGGCAAGACCTGGAGCAGCTGGTTCAACCAACCGACAGCACAGATATACCACGTCAGCACAGACAATCAGTTTCCGTATTGGGTCTATGGCGCGCAGCAGGACTCCGGAGCCGTGGCGCTGCCCAGCCGTACCACCGGCAGTGATGGCATCACCATGCAGCAGTTTCACGAAGTCGCACCGGGAGGCGAAAGCGGCATGATCGCGACCGATCCGAAAGACCCGAACATCATCTATGGCGGCAGAGTACAGAAACTCGACACCCGCACCCAGCAAACCCGCGACGTGGACCCGACCCTGGCCTATCCGACACTTAATTTCCGTGCCGCCTGGACTCTGCCACTGGCTTTTTCGAAGCGAGACTCAAAAACTCTTTATTTTGCGAACCAGCGCCTCTTCCGCACCACCGATGGCGGCAATCACTGGGCCGCCATCAGCCCTGATCTCACTCGCCCCGACCCCGGCATCCCGGCCAACCTCGATCCATCAACCGCGGCCGATGACGACCATATCAGCGGGCGCCGCGGCGTGATCTACACCATTGCGCCCTCCCCACTGAATGCGAGCTCGCTTTGGGTAGGGACTGACGACGGATTGGTTTGGCGCACCGACGATTCCGGCACCCATTGGCGCGAGGTTACGCCGAAAGCGCTGACGGCGTGGTCAAAGGTGGGAGGCATCGAACTTTCTCGTTTCGACGCCAACACCGCCTATCTGGCGATCGATCGCCACCGCCTCGAAGACGATGCACCGTATATATACCGCACCAATGATGGCGGCGCGTCCTGGACACGCATGGACGCGGGTATCCCCCGCGACAGTTTCGTCAATGTCGTGCGCGAGGATTCGAAGCGGAAGGGCCTTCTCTACGCAGGTACCGAAAAAGGCGTGTATGTATCGTTCGACGACGGCCAGCATTGGCAATCGCTGCAACAGAGCCTGCCGATGACGTCCGTGCGCGACATTGACGTGCATGGCGACGATCTGGTGATCGCCACCCATGGACGCGGGTTCTGGATTATGGACGATGTCGCCCCGCTCAGGCAGATGGATCAGGCAGAGCATGCGTCGGGTATCGTCCTGTTCAGTCCAGCTGATGCCGTGCGTGTGCGTCCTGCCGGCTTTACCGGCACACCAATGCCGAAAGACGAGCCTCTGGCCGCCAATCCACCCGACGGCGCCGCAATCGACTATCTGTTACCCGAGACGACTAAGGGCCCCGTGACCCTTACCGTGTTTGACGCCAACGACCACAAGGTACGCAGCTTCACCAGCAGCGAGATTGTCGCCCCGCCTGACTCGTCAACACTTGCTTATGCGCCGGAATGGGTGCCGCCGCATCCGGTCCCGACAGCGACGCCCGGAATGCACCGCTTCTATTGGGACCTCCATTATGCGAACGCCCTACCTTCGCCAAATCCGCCGGCGATTGGCGCAATTTGGAGTCCACCAGGTCGCTACACAATCGAATTGAGCGCCGACGGGCAAAATGTGCGACACCCGCTTGTCGTCAAACCTGATCCAAGGGTAAGTGTCTCTCCGGCGGCTTTGTCGCGCCAGTTCGATCTGGCGCTGAAAGTGCAGTCCGCATGGGCGAAGGATGAGGCGGCCCTCAAAGAAGCGACCGACCTGATGGGCGCCCTGGCCGCGCATGCTCAAGGCAATAATGTGTTGCGGCCCAAAATCACGCAAGCTATGGCCGCGATTTCGGCCCTGTCCGATATACCGGTGCCGCCGGCAACAGCGGCCGACCGACCGAAAGTGCCACCAAGGTCCGCATCATTCAAAAGCCTTGCCGCAGATTTTCAGAAACTCGAACGAGCAGTTGACGGGGCTGATGCCGATCCCAGCGCCGATGCTTTGGCATCCTATGCGTCGTTATCGGAAATGCTGGCGACCACTTTGGCATCCTGGAATCAGCTGAAGCGGACTGCTCTCACCGAAATCGATGCCGAATTGAAAGCCAACGGAGAGAATTCGCTTCGCTTATAATTTTTCGTCTGCGGCCATATATTAGCGCGAACCAATGCAGGGATCGGCTCCGCCAGCGCCGCCTTTCTTTGCCTAAACGACATGACTAATGGACTTGGTTGTCGTCGGCGCGGCCGATCAGCCGTATGACCGACAGCGCAACGGCTCCAGCAATTGCGAGCCAAATAATGAGCCCGGCCGCACTCCAAAAATCCGGCGGCAAATTTGAAAAAAGCATCGCAAGAAACAACACTGCGCTAATGCTGGTTAGCAGACCGCCGATAGCTTGCTTTGGGATGAAACGCTTTTGCTCGCGTCGTGCCATGCCCTAGGCCTCTCGATCATTCGACCGCGTGCCCAAGGATGAACAAGAATGATTATGACATTGAATGTGGAGACGTTAGGATTTTATTCTATTTGCGCCACCAACCCAGCTTCAATCCTCAGGGAGTTGAGACACCTGAATTAATCTCGACAAACGCTACGCGCCCACCATGTTCTTGCAGCGGACGGCTCTTCCAGCGAGGCCGGCATCGAAGAGCGAAATAGCGGCGGGGGAAGTCGCATTGGTAGAGCCGAGGCCGCCGCCGGAGGTCAGCGGGGCGGCAGCGGAATGCTGGCGCCATACCGCGTGGCGATTTCGACCAGCTTGCCCAGATCCGGATGTTGCGGCGAGATCTCGCGGTCAAATTCCGTGAACAAGCGCGACGCGTTTCCGCGGGATGTCAGCGACACCATTTCGCCGCCACCGGCACCGAAGCGAAACCAGTGGATCGAGCCGGCGGGCACGTGCACAAAGGTTCCGGGCCGGCCGACTGCCGTCTTCTCACCGACGCCGAACGCGATCTCGCCGCGCGTGATGTAGAAGGCCTCGTCCCAGGGATGGCTGTGGGGCGGCGGGCCGCTACCCTCGGGTCCCGTCTGATGGAAGACCTCATAGCTTCCAGTCTGTTCGCTGGAGGCGAGCACGGTGAGTTGTTCGCCAACCACGTTCAAAACCCGTCCAGCGTTCTCACTGATAATTATGGCCTCGGACATCACGCCTCCATTAGACAGAATACCTGTCAATAGTAGACAGATGACCTGTCTAATGTCAATATCCCGGCATGAAGCAGACGAACATCCCCTTGCAGCGAAGAACCCTGGGCGGGCTGCTGCGCCGGGTCGAGGAAACGCTGCGCGCGCGCGCTTATGCGCGGATGGCCGAAGCCGGCTTCCCTGACATCCGACCCGCCCATTCCAGCCTGCTTCGCAACCTCGCCGAGACCGGCTCGCGGGTAAGTGACCTGGCCCAGCGCGCCCAGATGACCAAGCAAAGCATGGGCTATCTGGCCGACAGCCTTGAGACGGCCGGATACGTAACGCAGGCGCCCGATCCGACCGACGGGCGGGCCAAGCGCGTGCGGCTTACCGCCAAGGGCCGTGCCGCGTCGGACACCATGGTCAAGCTCAGCGCCGAAGAAGAAGCGGAGTTCGCCAAGCTAATCGGCAAGGCTGAGATGGTCCGGCTCCGATGCCTGCTGGAACGGTTGGCGGACCGCCTGGCCTAGATTTGTGCGGGCTGCCGCTTCAGCCTTCGTCCGAACACAGAATTGAGGATTGGGTTCTGGTGTGAGGGCGCCGATACACTCACGGCAGTCCGGGTGCGTATCCCTTCGGCGCCCCGCGCTTAAATTGCTGTCGAGCTCCCGTCGCGCATAACATCGAGTGACCCCCTCGCGGACTCGTAACGGCGATAGACGAAAATATCCGCTCTTTTTTCCGACTCTGCCTTGGCCAACTCCACCAGACCGAAATGATCTTCCGACAATTCGCATGCGGGGTCCGTCTTGCCGGCGTCGCCGGTGATCGCGAAGGCCTGGCAGCGGCAGCCGCCCCAATCGATCTCTTTGCGGTCACAAGAGCGGCAGGGCTCAGGCATCCATTCGGTGCCGCGAAAACGGTTGAAAGCATCCGAGTCACGCCAGATGTCGCCCAAACTGCGCTGGCGCACATTGTCGAATTTCAGGCCCGCGATGCTTTCCGCCGCATGACAGGGAAGCACCTTGCCGGATGGAGTGATGTTCAGGAAACGCCGGGCCCAGCCGCCCATGCACGATTTCGGCCGGCGGGCGTAATAGTCGGGCACCACATAGTCGATCACCAGTTTTCCCTGAAGCCGCTCCCTGGCGGCGGCAACGGTCGCGGTCATCCAGTCCAGTTGCGCGCGGCTGGGCATCAAGGCGGCGCGATTTTTGAGCGCCCAGCCGTAATATTGCACGTTCGCGATCTCGGCCCGGTGCGCGCCGATTCCGATCGCCAGTTCCAGCATCGCCTCCACGTGATGAATATTCTGCCGATGCACCACGAAATTGGCCGTCAGCGGCAGGCCTGCGGCGCGCACGGCGGCAGCCGCGGCAAGCTTTTTCGCCTGCGCGCCCCGATAGCCCCCAATGCGCTCGCCGATTTCCGCTTCCGAATCCTGGAAGCTCAACTGAACATGCTCGAGACCTGCGGCGACCAGCGTCTTCAGCCGGGCCTCGTCCAGCGCCACGCCGGAGGTGATGAGATTGGTATAGAGTCCGGCTTCGCTGGCGCCCGCGACCAGTTCTTCCAGATCCTTACGCGTGGTCGGCTCGCCACCTGAGAAATGCACCTGCAAGCAGCCCAGCGCGGCCGCTTCCCTGATCGCGCGCAGCCAGTCGGCGGTCGGCATTTCCTCGCCCGGCCGTTCCAGTTTCAGGGGATTGGAGCAATAAGGACATTGCAGCGGACAGCGGTGCGTCAATTCCGCCAGCACGGCCATGGGAGGTTCGAGCGCCGTCATGTCTGCATCACGCCCTTGTCGGTGAAATTCTGAACCAGCGCCAGTACATCTTTCTCGATCAGCTCGTGCGGTGCGCCCGGGAAGGCGGCGCAAAGCCCATCCACGATGACTGAAATGGTGGCCACGCCATCGCAACGCGAGATGATGGCGTGCGCGATTTGATCCAGCACAAAGCTGCGCTCCGGCGCCTGGATGGTCCATTGATCGCGAATTTTATCGTGGCGCAGCCGCATATGCGGCGCCAGGCGGGGAATGCAGGCGGCATCTATCACGACCCGGCTCATTTCCAGTCCTTCGGCACGAAGGCCCCGGGCGGAATGAGCCCCGGGGTGACGTAAGCATAATTGAGCGCGTCGAGCTGGGACCATAGCACATCGGTCTTGAAGCTGAGCGCCGCCAGGCATTGTTCCTGCTTCTCGCGGCTGTCGGCGTGTTCCAGCACATAGGTAAGGCCAAAGGCCACGTCGTCGGGCGCCTGCACCAGCCGCGTGCGAAAGTAGGCGAGCGTGCGATCATTGGCGAACGGATAATGTTCCAGGAGAGCGGCGATGCGCGTCTTGTGCAGGACCGGCGCGAACATCTCCGTGAGAGACGACGCCACCGCTTCGAGCAGGCTCTTTTCCCGCACGAAGCGGATATAGGCCTCGCAGGCAAAGCGCGTCGCGGGCAGTACGCCCACGCAACTTTCTACATAGAAGCGGTCGAGGCCCACCCCCTCGGCCAGTACTAGCCAGCGTTCGATCCCGCCTTCGCCCTCCTTGGTCCCGTCATGATCGATTACCCGGCTGATCCATTCGCGCCTTAACGCGATATCGTCGGCGCGGCCGATCAGGCTGGCATCCTTGAGAGGAATAGACTTCTGATAATAGAAGCGATTGAGGACCCAGGCCTGCACCTGCCCCTGATTGAGGCCGCCCTGATGCAGCTTGACGTGGAAGGGGTGCTTGTCGTGATAGCGTTCCGCGCCTATGTCCCGCAAGCGGCGCTCGAATTCCTCTTTGGCCCAGGGCCGTGTGTCGGCACGGTCGTTCACAGCGCGATCTCCATGCCGTCATCGGCGACCTGCCAGCCCGCGCTTTCCGCGGAAGCCCGCTCCGGCGAATCCGCGACCAGTAATGGATTGGTGTTGTTGATGTGGATGAAGATCTTGCGGCCAACATCGAGATTGGCGAAAGCCGCGATGGTGCCGCCGGGCCCATCGCAACTCATATGGCCCATGCGTTTGCCGGTCTTGGCGCCGACGCCCGCGCGTATCATTTCATCGTCGCGCCAAAGCGTGCCGTCGAAGAAAACCAGGGCCGCGCCCTTGAGTCGGGCCAGGAGCGCGTCCGTCATCGTGGCGCATCCAGGGATGTAGAAAAAAGAACTCCCGCTTTTTTCATTCAGGATTTCCACGCCCACCGTATCGCCTTCCGTAGTTCCGAAGTCCGGCGCGTTTTTGTCTTCCATCCACAGCGCGATCTTGCCGGGCACGGCAAAA
>Ga0126381_100002504_pt1 | contig 19863 bp, 17 predicted proteins | sample PanSoiMetPlot_28_FD_96465 | JGI IMG/M metagenome (GOLD analysis project Ga0126381, IMG submission 96465) | Tropical forest soil microbial communities from Panama - MetaG Plot_28 | ecosystem: Environmental > Terrestrial > Soil > Tropical forest > Bulk soil | place: Panama | collected 2016-02-17
ACGGCGAAATACGGCGCCCCCTATATGACTGCACATCGGGCCGACCTGCACCGGCTTCTGCGTGAGACGCTGCCGCAATCTCGCATCCATCTGGGCGCTGATTGCGTCGGCGCCTTCTCGTCAGGCGGTTCGGCGGTGGCAAAATTCGCAGACGGCGCGCAGGTCGAAGCCGATGTGATCGTGGGTGCCGACGGCATTCGCTCGGCGATCCGCGCGCAGCTGTTCGGCGCGGACAATCCCCGCTTCACCGAACAGATGTGCTGGCGCGCGATGGTGCCGATGGATTGCGTGCCCGAGCGGGTCGGGCCAGCCGCCTCGGTCGAGCTTGTGCGCGGCGAGTACTTCGGGTGGCTCGGTCCAAACGGGCATGTGATCACCTATCCGATCGGCGACGGCAGCGTGCTCAACATCTTCGCCGGGCATGTGTCGGAAAGCTGGGTCGAGGAATCCTGGTCGGTTGCGAGCACCAGCGCGGAGCTGATCGAGGCCTATCGCGGCTGGAACGAGGCGCTGCTCGGAATTTTCGCCAATGTCCAGCACTGCTTCAAATGGGGCATCTTCGACCGCGACCCGATCCCGCAATGGACGCGAGGCCGCGTGACGCTCCTCGGCGACGCCGCCCATCCGACCATGCCGACGCTGGCGCAAGGCGCCAACATGGCGATCGAGGACGGCTATGTGCTGGCGCGCAGCCTGGGTCGACACCAGGATGACATCGAGGCCGGCCTGCGGGCCTATGTCGCTGAGCGCCAGCCGCGCACCAGCCGCGTGCAGCTGCAGGCGCGGGCGCAGTTCGAGAACAACCGCAAGGTCCCGCCGCCCCCTTTCATCGATCGGACCTGGATCTACACCCACGACGTGACAGCCGGATCGGACGACCGTGGATCGGACAACGGATGACAGACGACAAACAACGGACTAGACTCAGACGACGGTCGACAGATTGGACCGCATCATCCGTCATCTGTCGCCCGGCTCTGACACCCTGGGGAAACGCCATGAAGGAACTGATCAAACAGTATCTCGATAACGGCATTTCGAGACGCAAGCTCATATCGGGCCTGACCACGATGGGGATGAGCGCGGTTGCCGCGAAGGCCATGGCGCAGAACCTGGCGCCGGCAGCGCAGCCGGCGGCAGGTGCAGCCGCCGCGGGCGCGGTGCGCGACGTGCAGGGCACGGGCGGCGCGCTGTTCGTGGCGCAGCTCAAGGCGGCGGGCATCAAATATATCTTCTTCAATCCCTCGACCGGGGATGCACCGATCTTCGACGCCTGCGTGAACGAGCCGAGCATCCAGCTCATCAAGGGCGTGCAGGAAGGCGCGGTCGTTGCCATGGCGGACGGCTACGCCCGCGCCTCCGGCAAGCCAAGCGTGGTGGTGGTGGCCGACATCGGGCTGCCCAATGCCATGACCCAGATGGTCAACACCTGGAAGGACCACATTCCGCTGGTGGTGGCGGTGGCCTCTGTTGGGCAGGATGCGCTCGGTCGCGAGCTGACCCAGGCGACCGAGCACGGCGACGTTTTAGCGGCGCCCATCACCAAGTGGTACTGGACCGCGCAGACGACCGGCACCATCCCGGAAACCGTGCGGCACGGCCTCAAATTCGCCAGCACGCCGCCATGCGGGCCGGTATTTCTCTCGCTTCCCACCAACACCCTGCAGGCCGAGGCTAAGGCCAGCGTCTATGACCAGTCCAAGTTCGACGTGCCGATGCGCATCCGCCCCGACAAGGAGGACATCGAGAGCGCGGCAAGGATGCTGCTGGAATCGCAAAACCCGCTGGTGAGCATCGGCGACGAGCTCGCCTGGTGCAACGCCGACAAGGAAATTCTGGAGCTTGCCGAGCTGCTCGGCCTGCCGGTCGCCGGCCAGGCCGGAACGCTCGGCTTCTGGGCCAAGCCGTTCCCGACCCGCCATCCGCTCTTCGTCGGGGCGCAGTTCCCCAACATGCGCACGCTCGGCAAGCTTGATCTCGTGCTCAATCTCGGCAACCGCTTCGGCGAGCGCGCCCCGCCCGGCGCCAAGCTGATCTCGGTACGGCTCGATCCGTCGAGCCTCGCCCGCACCGAGCCGGTCGATCTTGGCATGGTGGCCGACATCAGGCTTGCGATCCAGGATCTCGTGGCCGCGGTGCGCAGCATGGCGACCGATCAGCGGCTCAAGGCGATTGCCGAGGAACGGAGAAACCGTATCGCCAAGGTCACCGCCGAGATGTGGCGTGTGCGGGCGGAGACCGCGCGCGAAGGCGCCGACAGCTCCCCGATCACCATGGGGCGGCTCGGCATGGAGCTCGAAGCGGCGCTCGCTCCCGACACGATTTACGCGAATGACATCGACTCCGGCAAGGCCATGGAAGCCGTGATGTCGTTCGGCGGCTCCGGCAAGCATTACATCGGCACCGGCCCCAATGTTCTGGGCTGGGGCATGGCGGGCGCGGTCGGAATCAAGCTGGCGCGGCCCGATCAGCCGGTCGTGGGGGTCGTGGGCGACGGCAGCTTCATGTTCAGCGGTCCGCAGCCGCTCTGGTCGGCGGCGCGCTACAAGGTGCCGATCACCGTGATCGTGCTCAACAACCGCAGCTACAACAATGAGCGCAACCGGATCTGGAACAGCGGCGGGACGCAGTTCAAGGCCGGGCGCGACATGACCTGCTACAACGGCAGCCCGGACGTGGACTTCGTCAAGGCGGCCTCGGCATTCGGGGTGGACGGCGAAGCCGTGAGCGAGCCGGCCAAGATTCGCGAGGCGCTGGACCGCGCCAAGCGCGCCACGATCGAAGGCCGGCCGTATCTCCTCGAGTTTCTCATCCGCCGCGACGGCATTGGTGCCGCCTCCACCTACTATCCGCCCTTCTCGGTCGCGGATGAGCGGACCCGTAAGGTGTAAGCCATGCAAATTCTGTCACGTGCGTTACGACTCTTGCTCGGCGGCGGCGCTGCGCTGCTTGTTGCGGCGTCCGCTCCGCTGCACGCCCAAACGCCCGGCGGCGGCCTGCCGCCCGGCGAAGGCCGCGAGCTCGTTGCAGCGGTGTGCACGCAATGCCATGGGCTCAGCACCATCATGGCGCTGCGCGACGGCCCGGCCGGCTGGCGGCAATTCGTCAACTACATGATCATGAAGGGCGCGCCGGTGCGTGAAGGCGAGGCCGAAAAGATCGTGCAATATCTTGCCGCGAGCTTCGGCCCCGCGCAGCAGCCACCCCCGTCGCCGGCCTCGCTTGCGGCCTTGCCGGCGGGCCCCGGCAAGGAGCTGATCGAGGCGCGCTGCGTCGCCTGTCACGACCTGACCCGGATCGTGACGTCGAAGCGCCAGAAGAGCGAGTGGGAAGGCATCGTCGCCAACATGGTCGCGCGCGGCGCCTCTGCGACACCGGAGGAACGTCAGACCCTGGTGGGTTATCTCACGGCGCAGTTCGGACAGTGATCAGAGGTCCTGGGTGCGGCGCATCATGGCGTCGTCCCAGACCTTGGCGCGATCCTCGTCGAAGATCAGCTTCACGTCCTGCGGGCCGGTGTACCAGGCGCGCGCCGCAAGCTCGCCCTCGAGCTGGCCCGCCCCCCAGCCGGCATAGCCGAACGCGACCAGGGATTTCTCCGGGCCGTGTTTGCCGATGATGTCGCGCAGGATTTCCCGGGTCGCCGTCATCGCGACATGGCCGTCGATGTCCACCGTCTCGGACCGGTGATAGTCGGCAGTGTGTATCACAAATCCAATGTCAGGCTGCACCGGACCGCCCGAGAAGATGACGAGATTGCCGGCGACGGTGTCGTCCTTCTCGCCGATCGCCTCGAGAATCTTGGCGAGCGGCCGCTCGCCGATGGGGTGATTGACCACGATGCCGAGCGCGCCGTCCCGGCTGTGGCGCACCATCAGGATCACCGCGTGATCGAAGCGCGGATCGCGCATCGAAGGCGCCGCGATCAGGATCTGCCCGGCAAGCGAGGCGGCGCCGTCCGGCGCGCTCTCCAGGGCGGCATGCAGGAAGGTCGCCGGCAATGCCAGGGCGGCGACAGCGAGCAGCGCACGCAAGAGAAAATTCGGCACGAGGCACCTTAAACCGGCAGGAGCGATGCTGACGGGCGAACCTTAGCAGAGCTGCAGGGCTTGCGGCAGTCCCGCTGCAACCCGCGAACGCTTACTTCCCGCCCTGATCGAAGCCGCGCAGCGGAGGCGGCGGCTGGTCCTTGCGGGTCGGCATCAACAGGCCCTCGACGCTGCGAAAATAGGTCTCGTTGCCGACCATGATGTGATGATTGTCCTCGGCGCAGACGAACTCGGCATAGATGGGCTGGTGCTCGCGGGCGTAGGGACGCAGGACCGTCCACGGCCGCGTCAGCGCATGATCCAATGTGGTGATCTCGTCGTACAGGCGGTCAGGATTGGCCTTGTCGAGATAGATGCGCTCCTTGATCACCGTCTGGTTGTCCATGTGCATGGGAATGCCGGTTGCGTCGAACATGCGCGGGCCCTTGAGGAAGCGGGTCTCGGCCACCAGCACGTCGTAGCGGCCGCTGCCGCTTTCGTCCTTCCATTCGCCGATCGTGTACCCGTTGAAGCTGGGCTCGACCGAAGCCGGCCAGCTGCGGCCGTCCGTATAGATGCGGCGGATGTCGTTGAAGTAGTCGCGGATATAGGTCGTCTGCGGCGTCAGGATGAAATCGAGCGGCTCATAGGCCAGCATTGTGCGCGGCATGCCCGAGGAGATGCAGCGCGAATGCAAATTGTAGCCTTGGCTGCCGGAGGCTGTTGCCGCAATGCTGGCCTCGAGCAGGGCCTGATATTCGGGCGTCAGCGGCGCCCCCTGGCGCAGGCCGCCCGGCTTGGTCGGATCCCAGTTGGCGCCTTGCGCGGCCCGGCTCCATTGCCCGTTGAGGTCGGGATATTTGGCGTCCTCAGCTTGTGCACTCGTGAGGCTCAACGCCCCGACGAGCGCGAGCGCGCAGACCGGACCTCGCAGACAATGCGTGCGCGTCGTCACCAACGATGCCGCCAACCCCAGCCTCCATAATACGGTCCGTAATACGGACGGTAGACTACCGGCGGCCCGACGACGACTGCCGGCGGCGGATAAACGACAACCGGCGGCGGAGGTTCTTGGACCACGACAGGAGGAGGTGCCGCCCGGACCGGCCCCAGGCCGAGGTTGGTCGCAATCGAAAAGCCCGTGTTGCTGCCAAAAGTGACCTGGCACCAGCTGTTGGCGCAGGTTCCGACCTCGACCACCGCGCCCCTGGGGATCAGCGTGATGATCTGGGCGTCGGTCCCCGGGCCGGCCCGCAGATTGACGTCCGAGATGACCGCAACCGGCCTAGCCGCGGCAAGATCGGCCGACAGCAACAGCAGACATGCGGCGCCCGCCGCAGCTCGCGCGAAGTTCATGGCGTGTCCCCTTCCGGCAATTTCGCCTCTGTGCGCCATTTAACTCGAAATGGCGGCAACAATTCAACGGAGAATTTTCCGCTTCGGGCGGCTCAGCCTTATCCGCAAATCGGTCTTCGCCTCCAAACCGCCATGAAAAGGCCCCGCCCTCGCAGTGCATCGCGGACGGCGGGTGCTGCGGACTTGATCCCGGCCGACGATGGTTAACCGCCGTCAATGGAGATTCCGACAATCGCGCGATCTCGAATATGATTCGTCGCAAAAGCAATCGTCTGTTGCTTCGATTCAGCATTAATTTGTCATGACATGATTGTGGGTGCGATTGTCACAGAACGGTAAGCGACGCCCGCGCAGAGTGCGACGTTTGCAGCGCTGACCCACCGCAGCAGAAAAGCGCACGCAATCCGGTCCTTTGCCAGGTGGGAGTAATCCATGTCCGGGCTGCAACGCACCAAGGCCGCGATCACCGCCACCTGGACGTTTTTCGACGGCGCCTGGCAGGAGGGCGACGTGCGCATTATGGGCCCGCGCACCCACGCGTGCTGGCTTGGCTCGATGGTGTTCGACGGGGCGCGCGCGTTCGAGGGCGTGATGCCCGACCTGGACCGGCACTGTGCGAGGGTTAACGTATCCGCCGAGAAATTCTCGCTGAAGCCGCTTGTCCCGACCGAAACTTGGATCGCTCTCACGCAGGAGGGCGTAAAACGCTTTGCCCCTGACACCGAGCTCTACATCCGGCCGATGTACTGGGCCGAGACCGGTCCTCCCGGCGGCATCCGCCACGATCCGGAATCGACCCGCTGGTGCCTGTGCATCTATGAGGCGCAGCTGCCCAAGCCGCGCGGCGCCGCCATTACCTTGTCGCCGTTCCGGCGGCCTACCCCCGATTGCGCTCCGGTCGACGCCAAGGCCGGCTGCCTCTACCCCAACAATACCCGCGCGCTCATCGAGGCGCAGGCGCGCGGCTTCGACAATTGTCTCCTGCGCGATGCGCTCGGCAACGTCGCGGAGCTTGCCACCGCCAACGTTTTCCTCGCCAAGGACGGGGCGGTCTTCACCCCGATGCCGAACGGCACTTTTCTCGACGGCATCACCCGACAGCGCGTGATCGGGCTGCTTAGGGGCGCCGGCGTCACCGTGGTGGAAAAGACCCTCACCTACGCCGACTTTGAGACCGCAGACGAGCTCTTCTCCACCGGCAATTTTTCCAAGCTCGCGCCGATCACACGCATCGACGGCCGCAGCTTGGAGGCGGGACCGTTCTACCAACAAGCGCGCCGGCTCTACTGGGACTTCGCGCATGGGTGATCCGCTCCGGCGAGCTCAGCCGGCATCGGCCATTTCTTGTTGGTAAGTATTTTCATAAACGCTTCGATTCGAATCCATCGTTCACGGTGAACCTGCAAGCCCCGCCATGCATCAGCCATGGGTTCGTTCTGCGTCCTCTTTGATCGTCCCGCAATCGCCAACCTCGTGTGGTATGGTTAGCAAGCACGATGGATTAATCACGTTCTGGCATCTACGTAGACGATTATTTGAAGCAAGATTATTGGACCGTGCGAGATCGCCTCGGCAGCATACTCGCAACGAGCCGAGTGGATCGTGTGGGCGATGGGGCGATGAGGCCAACCGTGCACGGACAGTTAGCGCGGCGCCCGGCGAAGACGTTCATCTCCAGCGCGATCAGCGGCATTTGCGATTTGAGCTGGAGCCGGATCGATCGCGCAGAACTCACCAACGTAGCGTGGGCATATTACCATTTTTCAATTCAATTTCGCGAAAACCTGGAGATCGCTCGCGATCTTTATCCCCTTGATGCTCGGTTGCTGAAGCTGGATCGCGGAGAGCGCAACACCGACAACCTCTCTCCATGGCCAGGTATTGCGAAGCCCGGAGAGCGAATGGACCATGACGAATTCATGCGAAGGACGTTGGAGTTGACGCCGATTGGGGAGCGCGAACGAGGCCGGCTGAAGAAAATCGGCCAGAGCTACCTGGCGGCGGTTCGTTCCTTGGACAAGACAAGCCGAGCATTGAGCATTGCGAGCTACGAGGACGGCGGACTCGAAAGCGTGTTTGGGTCAATTCTGGAGGCTCCGCACTGGGAGGGCGCGTTACTGCAGGCATTCAAGCATTTCCTTGTGGAGCACATCAGATTTGACAGCGATCCGAATGCGGGCCACGGCGCCCTGTGCCGGCACCTCGCGCCGGACGACCGGGTGCTTCCGTTCTGGACCGCATTCAGGTCGATGCTGTTGGAGGCCGCTCCCGGATTGGCAGCTCCCCGGTAGCCCCGCCGCCATTCAAATGATGGACACGTCGTCTAGCCGGCGTTCTGACCACCTGCTGGCGAATCTGTGGGGGTGACGCCGATCGCCCACATCTACGATCGCAGCGTCGAAGCGGGACTCGTTCTATCAACAAGCGCATCGCCTCCAACGGCAGCTCCAAGCTCCCGCCGATCACCCGCATCGGCAACCGCAGCGTGGAGGTGGGGCCATTCAATCACAACTGCCGGCGAGCACCGCTTCCGCGCCATTGTTGATAACAATATTCAATAATTGAGAGACTGGTCGCCTCCGCGCGGTCCGTTTCCTGCAAACAACAGAAAATCTGCAGGCCACCCGCGCCGGGCGCGCTCCTGCGCGTCCGCGCCGCCATTGTAAAGTACAGTCCAGGCACGATACGCGCTCTCTTCTTTGGGCGGAAAACCAAAACGATTTCGATATTGAGATGAGCTCCTTCGGACATGTCGAGCGCCGTGACGTTGGAACCCTCGACCGGCGACTAGTCTTTTCCGCGACGGAATGCGAGGCAATTGAGCGGTTGATTCGCTCTTTTTTGCGAATGCTGACGCGTTCAAGGAACGTTCCTTCCGCCAGCAAAAAGTATTTTGGGCGGGCTCGTTTTCACGCCTGGCTGGGTCCTTCAGTCGGCCGCAAAGCCTTAGCCCTAAGTCGACAGATGGGGCAGCCCGCTACCGAACTTTCGTCAGCGCCTGCTCGCGAATCTTCGCCAGGGTCGTGGCCGGCGTGATCGCTTCGGGGTCGATCTTGAGGTGAACGATCGCGGGAGCGCCAGAGCGCTGCGCGGCTCGTAAGGCGTCGGCGAAATCGGCGGTGCGCTCCACTGTGGCTCCGAACCCGCCGAAGGCGCGCGCATAGGCGGCGAAGTCGGGGTTGCGCAGAGTGGTGCCGCTGACGCGGCCCGGATATTCGCGCTCCTGATGCATACGGATGGTGCCGTAGATGCCGTTGTCCGCAATGATGACGGTGATCGGCAGCGCATACATGACGGCGGTCGCGAATTCCTGGCCGTTCATCAGGAAGTCGCCGTCGCCGTTGACCGAGATCACGGTGCGATGCGGATAAAGCCGCTTCATCGCCACCGCGGCCGGCATGCCGTAGCCCATTGAGGCCGAGGTCGGCGCGATATGGGTGGCAAAGCGCCGGAAGCGGTAGAAGCGATGAATCCAGGCCGCATAGTTGCCGGCCCCGTTGCAGAGGATGGTGTCGGGGGAGAGATTTTCGCGCAACCAGACCATGACGGCGCCGAGATTGACGCCGCCGGGCTGCGCCGTCGGCGTCTCGGTCCAGGTGAGGTAATCGGCGTGCGCCTGCTGCGTGCGCTCGCGCCAGGCGATCGCCTGGGGCGCTGCCAGCGCATCGGCGGCGGCCGCAAACGCGGTCGGAGAGGCGTGGATGGCAAGATGGGGGCGATAGAGCCGGCCGATTTCCTCGGCGCCAGGATGCACATGGACGAGGCGCATCTGCGGGCCGGGAATATCGATGAGGTCGTAGCCCTGGGAAGGCAGTTCGCCCATGCGGCCGCCGATCAGGAGAATGAGATCAGCCTCGCGGGAGCGCGCCACGAGCTTGGGATTGGGGCCGATGCCGAGGTCGCCCGCATAGCAGTGATGCAGCGGATCAAACAGTGGAAGCCGGCGGTAGCTGGTCGCAACCGGCAGCGCGAAACGTTCCGCGAAGCGTTGGATGGCCGCGCAAGCCGTGCTCGACCAGCGGCTGCCGCCGAGAACAGCGAGCGGGCGTTCGGCGACGGCGAGCAAGGCTGCAAGCTTGCCCATCTCGTGCGCGCCAGGCGAGGTCTCGACCGGCTCGAAGGCGGGCGCGTTCGGCGCCGCGGTACGCTCGGCCAGCATGTCCTCGGGGACGCCGATCACCACCGGGCCGGGCCGGCCGCCCGATGCCGTATAGAACGCGCGCGAGACGAATTCGCCCACGCGGGCAGGATCGTCGATCTCGGCCGCCCATTTGGTCATGCTGCCGAATACGGCACGCACATCGAGCTCCTGCAGCGCTTCGCGCTCCCTGACGCCGCGGGTGACCCCTCCCGCGAACATGATCAGCGGGGTTGAATCCTGCTGGGCGATGTGGATGCCGCAGGAGGCATTGGTGGCGCCCGGCCCCCGGGTGACAAAGCAGATGCCGGGCGCCCCGGTCGCCTTGCCGGCCGCCTCCGCCATCATGGCGGCGCCGCCCTCCTGCCGGCATACCGTGACCGCGATGTCGCGATCGTGAAATGCGTCGAGCACCGCCAGATAGCTTTCGCCCGGCACGCAGAAGACATGCCGCACGCCGTTGATCATCAGCTGATCGACCAGCGCTTGCGCGGCGGTTCGCGATTCGCCGGGAGGGCGCATCCGCATGATCCTTGCTCGAGGCCGGGGACCCTAGCGAGGCACCGGTTGCGCCCCGGAAAAGGTCGTCTGCAAAACCGGCCGCAGTGTCGGCGGAATGCGGATCAGGGTAAGCGAAACGTTAACGGGCATCAGGGCGGACGTCACATGCCGAACATTGCCGCTTCCGTGTAGGCGAGGTCGCCAAGGCGCGGCGGGGAGGGGCCCTTGAAATATTTCGGCATGATGCCGTCGAAATACCTGCCGAGCAGGCCGTCGACCGGGCCGTTGGCGTCGAGGACCACAAGCGGCCAGCCGCGCCGGGCCAGATGACGCCCGAGCGGCCGCGCAAAACGAACAAGATCCGCAATGTCCCCACAATAGATCAGCTGCGCACAGCGCAAGAAGCGCTTGATCACGCGCGGGCGGAAAACGAACGGATAGGCGCGCTCCGCCGTCTCGCACCACACGCTCATGCAGCCGAAGGTGGCGTGCTCCTCGAGGAGCTCGCTGTCTCGGTCCTCGAAGACCGCGCGCGGCCGTGCCGATCCGGGGAGGACGAGAGCCGGCATGTCTGGAGCGCCCCTGAGCAGCGGGAGTGCGACAAACACGCCGTTGCTGAATCGCACGTAGCCTTGCGCCTCGATGATCGGGCGAGTGTGCGGAGCCGCTGATGTGTTGAGATAAGTGACGTTCTTTCGCTTTTTTGCATACCGGGCCAGAAGCGGCGCGTAGCTCCTGAATTGCGGCTCGACATACCAGCTCGACAGGCTGCAGCGCAGCGCAGGCGTATCGCTGCTGCCGTCATCGCCGGCGGGCGTGTCTGAGAAAATCTGGAGAAGCGCGCCGACCGGCGCGCCATTGCTCTCCAGGAGATAGCCGTAGCGCGGGGCATCCGCGGGCACCGTGCGGCGCGCAAGGCGGGAGATCACCTCCTGCCAGAATTGCGGCGTGCGCCGCGGCGCAAAGCCGCGGGCCAGGAGCGCGACGATCGCCCGCGCATCGCCGTCCTCGATCGGGCGGCAGCGGACGGACGCCGCGGTCGTCAATCCTGCATTGACCATAATCCCCATGCGAGCTTGAACGCGACTTTGCCAAACTGTATTCAAATTGCGAAGAACACATATGCTGCGAATAGATGACCACGAAATTAATAATAAGCTCCGAGATCGAGAAGGTGGCATCCGAGCAGAAGGTGACGCTCGCGCCGCTCTCGGACGATCTCGTCCTGCTCAGCTCCGGTCTCGATTCGCTGTGCTTCGCGATCCTCGTCGCCCGGCTCGAAGATACGCTCGGCGTCGACCCCTTCACGGCCTCGGACGACGTCAGCTTTCCGGTCACGCTCGCAGATTTCGTGAAGGCCTACGACAATGCCGTGCAGTGACCAGCGGGCGCTGCGGGACTGGCTCGACGACACAGCAAATTCCGACAGTGCCGTTCTGAATGGACCCGACGCACAGGTGCCGCTCGGCGCGCTGGCGCAGGGATCGAGCCTCGATGTCGATGTCGCCAGGCTTGCAGACCAGTCGGTCCTCATCGCCACCCGCGATCAGCTGACGACCGCGCTTGCCCTGATCGAGCTTGACGGGGTGGCGCGCCGGCTCACGCTTTTGCCGCCTGACTTTCCGCGCGGGCATGTTCCGGCAATTGTCGCCAAGGCAGAGATCGACGCGGCCGTAGTCAGCGAGGACACGTGCGAAGGGAATATCGCTGCTGCGCTGAAGGTGATCTGCCGCCCGCCGATCGCCCCGGTGGGCCGCCCCCGGCTCGATCCGCGCGCGACCGAGTGGGTCATGTTCACCTCCGGCACGACCGGCGTGCCCAAGATGGTGGTGCACAGCCTTGCCGGCCTGACGGCGGCGATCGCCCGCCGCGAGCGCCGCAGCGAGACGATTGTCTGGTCGACGTTCTATGATATTCGCCGTTACGGCGGGCTGCAGATTCTCCTGCGCGCGATTCTGGATGGCGGCTCCATGGTGCTGTCGGACGCCCACGAGCCGGTCGCGGACTTTCTCCTCCGCCTCGGCCGCCTTGGCGTGACGCATATCTCGGGGACGCCCTCCCATTGGCGGCGCGCCTTGATGAGCCCGCAGGCGCGCGCCATCGCGCCGCGCTCCGTGCGCCTGTCGGGAGAGATTTCGGATCAGGCCATTCTCGACAACCTGCGCTCGTTCTATGCGCCCGCCCCGGTCGTCCATGCCTATGCGTCGACCGAGGCGGGGGTCGCCTTCGAGGTCAGGGATGGGCTCGAAGGATTTCCGGCGTCGGTGATCGGCGCGCCCGGCGAGGTCGAGATGAAGGTCGTGGGCGGCACGCTGCGCATCCTCTCGCCCCGCACTGCCGCCCGTTATCTCGGAGAAGCGGCGGCGCTGATCGATGCCGACGGGTTCGTCGACACCGGCGACATGCTGCAGCTGCGAGGCGAGCGCTATTATTTCGCCGGCCGCCGCGGCGGCATCATCAATGTGGGCGGCCTCAAGGTGCATCCCGAGGAGGTCGAGGCTGTCATCAACCGGCATCCGCAGGTGCGGATGTCGCTCGTTCTGCCGCGCAAGAACCCGATCACCGGCGCGATCGTGGTGGCCGACGTGGTGCTGAAGGCGGATGCGGCGACCGACAACGCGGCAGGCAGGATCGGCGCGCTCCGGAGCGAGATCATGGAGCTTTGCCGCGCGCGGCTCCCTCAGCACAAGGTGCCGGCCATGATCCGTTTCGTCCCTTCCCTCAACGTGGCGGCGAGCGGCAAGCTCGAGCGTCCCCATGCCTGACAAGGCCTCCTCGCGCAACGTGGTGGTGACCGGCGGAAGCCGGGGCCTCGGGCTCGCAATCGCGCGGCGCCTTGCGGCTGCCGGCTATGGAGCGATCGCGGTGGCTCGGCAGATGAGCAATCAACTCGGCGGCGCCATGAAGGAGAACGGCAACTCGCGGGCGGGCTCGCTCGATTTCGTCCCCTTCGATCTCGCCGACACGGACGGCATCCCGGATCTGGTGCGCGGGTTGCGCAGCCAATTCGGCACGCTCTACGGCCTTGTCAATAATGCGGGCCTCGGGACCGACGGGCTCCTGGGAATCATGAAGGACAGCCAGATCGAGCGCCTTTTGCGCGTCAACACCCTCGCCCCCATCATGCTGAGCAAATACGTGGTGCGTCAGATGATGTCGGAAGGCGGCGGGCGAATCGTGAACATCGCCTCGATCATCGCGTTCACCGGCTATAGCGGCCTCTCGGTCTATGGGGCCACCAAGGCCTCCATGATCGGCTTCACGCGCTCGCTCGCCCGCGAGGTCGGCCGCCTGGGCATCAACGTCAACGCGGTCGCGCCGGGCTTCCTCGACACCGACATGACGCACAGGATAGAGGACGACCAGCGCAAGCAGGTGGCACGGCGCAGCGCGCTGCGCCGCCTCGCCGGCGTGGACGACGTGGCCGACGCGGTCGAATTTCTGCTGGGCGACAAGGCCGGGAGCATCACCGGCACGGTGCTGACGGTCGACGCCGGCAGCACAGCGTAGGTTTATCCATAGACCGTGAAGCACACTCTTCGTCGTCCCAGCTCTGCGGCTGCTTCGCAGCCCTCGCCGGGACGACGAGAAGCCGCGGTTTACAGCCGCAGTTGGCCGCTCCGGATTCGTGCGAACAGCGGTGCATCCATCGGCAGGAATGCGCCGCGCTCGGCGTCATTGAAGTAGACCGGGTCGGCGGTCAGGGTGGGATCGTACCCGACAAGCGCGAGATCGCTCTTCCTGTGCTTGAACGTGGCTGTCACCTCGAACGCGCGACAGAGGCGCAGGAACAACGGGCGGGCATAGCTCGGCAGGCGCGTGTCGATGTGCGCGCGCAGTCCCTCAAGCGCGAATCGATCGTCGACCACCAGCGCGGCCATGCCGGCGCGGCCGTCGGTTCCGGGAACCTCGACGCCATAGACGTTTGCCTCGGCCACGCCCGGATATTCGCTGAGCGCCTCCGCGACCTCGGAAGTCGCCACGTTCTCGCCCTTCCAACGGAAGGTGTCGCCGATGCGATCGACGAAGTAGAAAAAGCCCCGCTCGTCCCGCCGCATCAGGTCGCCGGTGCGAAACCAGGCATCGCCCGGCTCAAACACGTCGCGCAGGATCTTCTTCTGTGAATCCGACTCGCTGGTGTAGCCCTCGAACACGCCGGTGGCATGGCCGGAAATCCGTCCGATCGCTTCACCGACCTGATTGGCCGGGCAGCGGGCGCAGAAGCCGTCCGCGCCGCGGATTGGCTCGCCGCGTTCCACGTCGAACTGGATCAGCGCGGTCGGCAGCCGGCGCGCAAGGAATGCCGGGATGCGGCCGATCGCGCCGGGCTGGCCTTCCGCGTTGTAGAGCGAGAAGTTGCCCTCGGTCGCCGCATAGAACTCGAGAATGCGTGGGATGCCGAACCGGTCCTTGAATGCATTCCAGACGTCGGCCTTGAGTCCGTTGCCGCAGGCAAGCCGCAGCCGATGCTCGCGCTCGCGCGGGTGCGGCTCCGCGTGCACCAGATAGCGGCAGAGCTCGCCGATGTACTGGAACAGCGTGCAGTCCCAGCGCACAATATCGTCCCAGAATTGCCGGGCAGAAAATTTCTCGCGGATCACCACCGAGCCGCCGCGCACCAGGAGCGACCCGATCGCCACGATGCCGCCGATGCTGTGATACATCGGCAGGCAGTCGTACATGCGGTCGGCCGGTCCGGCATCCATCATGCCGGCAAACCAGAGGCTCCAGCGCATGACGCGATGGTGGCTCACGATCGCCGCCTTGGGGAATCCGGTGGTGCCGGACGTATAGATATAGAGCGCCCGATCGTCGAGGCTGACGGGACGCAGCTCGTCATGCGCGAGCCGCGCGCCCAAAAGCTCCTCGATCTCCCGATCGATCCGCGGGAACACGACCTCCGCGGCGCCGTGCAGCCATACATCGGGGTGGGCCGCGAGATCGGGGCGCGCGCTCTCGAAGGCAGCCACAAGCTCCGCCGCTACGATGATTCCCCGCGGCTGTGCGACATTGATGCAGTGGGCCAGCGCGGCGCCGGCGAGGCTGGTGTTGAGCAGCGCGACGACCACGCCGATACGGGTGAGGCCGAGCCAGATCGCCAGATATTCGGGCCGGTTCGGCATCATGAGGCAGACCGTCTCGCCCTGTGCGAGGCCGTGCCGGAGGCCCCAGCGGGCATAACGGTTGGCCCGCTCGATGAGAGTGCGATAGCTCAGACATTCGCGCTGTGACAGAAGCGCCGGCGCGTCGCCGCAGGTCTCGGCCAGCTCCTCGACCAGGACCGGCAGGGTGCGCAGCGGATGGGCCGCAATGGGAGCGGTCGCCTGCAAGGCGCGCAGCCATGCCCTACTGGCCCGATCCGCCTCGCTGGTTGTCTGGTGCAGGGCAGGCTTGCTCATCGAGAGGGACTTTGTGCCGCTCGTGTATGGCAGGGGCAGGCAAACTTCTCGTAAATCTTTTGCGATTTCCGAAGTGATGACGAAGGAGAGGTCCGGACCTTTTGTCTCAGGATGCGGAACATGGTTTCCAACATCATGCAATTGCCGATCAAATTGTAGCTCTGTGCAAAGCTGACCATTAACGTTATTGCGCTTGTTTTTTTGCGCTTTCGTTGAATGGCCACTTTCGGCAGATACAAAATCGGTAGGCGCCGCGTTTGGTGGCCGCGGCGCCTCGAATGAGTTCAAATGGGCGCACGCGCAGTGAACGAGGCCGGCTGATTTTCTTCCCGTCTAACGGCGGCGGCGCACGGGGTGAAAGATGCGAAGCGAAACGATCGCGATTCATGCCGGATACGAGGTAGAGCCGACCACCAAGGCGGTGGCGGTGCCGATCTATCAGACCGTCGCCTATGAATTCGACAGCGCCGATCACGGTGCCGCCCTGTTCAACCTGGAGGCCGAGGGCTATCGCTACAGCCGCATCGCCAATCCGACCACCCATGTGCTGGAGCAGCGCGTTGCCGCGCTCGAGGGCGGCGTGGAGGCGCTCGCGGTCGCAACCGGCCAGGCGGCGCTGAACTACGCGGTGCTCAATCTGATGGAGGCAGGCGCCAATATCGTCTCGGTGCCGCAACTCTACGGCACGACCCACACGCTGTTCGCGCACGTTCTGCCGATGCAGGGCTTCGCGGTCCGCTTTGCGCAGAGCGATCGGCCCGACGCCATGGAGAGGCTGATCGATCGGCAGACCAAGGCGCTGTTCTGCGAAAGCATTGGCAATCCGGCCGGCAACATCTGCGACATCGAAGCGCTGGCGCGGCTCGCGCACCGGCACGGCGTCCCGCTTATCGTCGACAATACGGTTGCAACCCCGATCCTGCTCAAGCCGATCGACTACGGCGCCGACATCGTGGTGCATTCCCTCACCAAGTTCATGGGCGGGCACGGCACCACGCTCGGCGGCATTATCGTGGACGGCGGGCAGTTTCCCTGGAAGGAGCATGCCGAACGCTTCCCGATGTTCTGCCGGCCCGATGCCTCCTATCACGGGCTGGTCTACGCCGACCATTTCGGCGCAGGCGCCTACGCGGCGCGCTGCCGCAGCGTCTTTCAGCGCACGACCGGCGCGGTGCTCTCGCCGCTCGCCGCCTTCCTGCTGCTGCAGGGAATCGAAACCGTGGCGCTGCGCCTCGAACGCCATATCGCCAATGCCCGGCGGGTCGCGGAGTTTCTGCGCCGCGATCCGCGGGTCGATTGGGTCAATTACGCGGGCTTCCAAGATCATCCGAGCCATGCGCTGGCGCAGAAATATTTCGGCGGCCGCGCCTGCTCGCTGCTGACCTTCGGGGTTGGCGGGGGCTTTGCTGCCGGCAAGGCGTTCTATGACGCGCTGCGCCTGGTCAAGCGGCTGGTCAACATGGGGGATGCGAAATCGCTTGCCTGCCATCCGGCTTCGACGACGCACCGGCAGATGTCGGCCCAAGAGCAGCGCAGCGCCGGCGTGCGGCCCGAGATGATCCGGCTCAGCATCGGGATCGAGCACATCGACGACATCATCGCCGATCTCGATCAGGCGCTCGCCGCCGCTGCCGCCGGCAAGCCAAGCGCAATCGCCGCGGAGTAGAGATGCCCCTTCTTGTCGATCGCGGAGCCGACGGCTGCCATATTCTGGCGGGGCCGGATTCGCAAACCATATCCCGCCATCCAAAAGGCGCGGAGTGGATCGAAATCGGGCTCGTCAACAACATGCCGGAGGCGGCGCTCGACGGCACCGAGCAGCAATTCCTGGCGCTCCTTGGGGCGGCTGCGGGCGACAGCTGGGTGCACCTGCGTTTTTTCCAGCTGTCGAGCGTTCCGCGCAGCGAACGCGCGCGCCGCCGCCTCGCCCGGCCTTATCTCGATCTCGAGCATGTTGCCGATCTCGACGGGCTGATCGTGACCGGGGCGGAGCCCAAGACCGCCAGGCTCAACGACGAGCCCTACTGGGAGGCGTTCACCCGGCTGGTCGATTGGGCCGAGCAGAACACGTTGTCGACGATCTGGTCCTGCCTTGCCTCCCATGCGGCAGTCCTGCATCTCGACGGCATCGAGCGCATCCCGCTTCCCGACAAGCGCTTCGGCCTGTTCGACTGCGAGCGGGCCGCGGATCATCCGCTCCTCGCCGACCTGCCGCCGAGATCGATCGTTCCGCATTCGCGCTGGAACGATCTCTCCGAAGCGGCGCTCGCTGCCAACGGCTATCTGGTGCTGATGCGCTCGCCCGCCGCCGGGGTCGACACGTTCGTGCTGCAGCGGCAGAGCCTGTTCGTGTTCTTCCAGGGCCACCCGGAATACGACGGGCGCTCGTTGGCCAACGAATATCGGCGCGACGTGGGCCGTTTCCTGTGCGGCGAGCGCGAGCGCTACCCGCGCGTGCCGGAGCATTATTTCGACAACGCGACCGCGCAGGCATTTGCCGAATTCGAACGGCGCGCGAGCGCGGATCGGCGCGAGGCGCTCATGGGCGAATATCCGACTGCGGGGACAGGCCTGAGCGCGCCGCCCGCCTGGCATCCGTTTGCAACAGGCATCTACCGCAACTGGCTGACATATCTGTCGGCGCAGAAGCGGCAACTGCTGCAGCCGGCGGAGTATTTGGCCTCGCTGCGGCTCGACAAATTACCCGCACAGGCGATTTGACGGGAGAGCTCCAACACCCTCGGTCGTCCCGGGCAAGCCCGCGAAGCGGGCGCAGAGCCGGGACCCATACGCCGTGTACTGTCGATAAGACACGGAGTATGGGTCCCCGCTTTCGCGGGGACGACCGCGGGGGGACGGGCTCTACAACATCACCAGGCCCAGATGCGCAGCTCGCGCCACCGCCTCCGTACGGCTGTCGGCGTCGAGCTTTGCCAAGATCGCCGCGACGTGGAACTTGGCTGTATGGAACGAGATGCCGAGCCGTCGTGCGATCGCCTTGTTGGACGCGCCGTCGGCCATTGCGGCGAGCACTTCGAGCTCGCGCGGGGTCAGCGGGCCGCCGTTCAACGGCGCATCCGTCACGACGGCATCGATCTCTCCTGTATCGAGCAGCTTGAGCAGCGCGGCCGGATCCTCGGCGATAGATACGATGCTCAGACCCGGCTCCTTGCGCAGCAGCGCATCGAGTCTGCGGCGAAGCTCTCGATCAGCGGAATAGATCGCGACGGCGGCCATGGCACCCGCATAGGTAATGCGTCGCCGGCGCTACGCCAGCGCCCGCTCGCCGATGACCACCTTGAGGCTGGTCGAGGCGCCACCGCGCGTGAGGGCGAGCTCGACGGTGTTGCCGATGCTATCGGGGCCGAGAAGGCGCATCACCTCCCGCACCCGCTCTACCGGCTTGCCGTTCCAGGCCGTGATGATGTCGCCGACGAACATGCCGCCGCGTGCGGCCGGCCCCTGCGGATCGATGCTGACGACCAGAATGCCGCGCGCCTGATCGGCGGCGGCTTCCGCCCGCCGCCTCGCGCGGATCGGCTGCAGGCCGGCGCCGAGATAACCTCGGGAGACATGGCCCTTCGCGAGCAGCTGATCGAGCGAACGGTTGATGGTCGAAGCCGGGATGGCGAGCACGCGGCGACGTGGCCCGAACACTGCCATGCCAACGGTTGCGCCGCGCGTGTCGACCACTGCGCCGCCTTCGGCACTGGGGCTAAGCCCAAGATCGAGCCGCAAAAAGCTGTCGATCGCGCCGCCGCGGAAGCTTTGCCAGGGACCGCCGACGAAGGCCACGATGCCGAGCCCTGCGACGGCTGCGCCCTCGTAATTTCCGACCGCGAGGACGAGCTGGCCAGCGCGCAATCCTGATGTGTCGGCAAGATCGACGGGCGGCAATCCGTCTGACTCAATCCGCAGCGCCGCCACGTCGGTCGTCGGATCGCGGCCGACGAGCGTTGCCGCCACCTGGCGTCCGCCAGGCAGCGTCACCGTGATGTTGTCGTCGCCTTCAAGCGCTTCCTCCGCGGTGACCACCACGCCAGGGCGCCAGATGATGCCGCTGTGCGGACGGCCTGCGCCATGAACCGCGACGACGCTCTTGGCGGTGCGCGCGACGAGATCGGCGGTTTGATCGGAAAATGCGATGAGTGGATCGGACGTTGCCATGATGAGACCTCTGCAAGGGATGTGGGCCGCATATGGCACGCGACCAGCGTGGCCTCTACTGGCCGCATGGCCGGGTTTTGGTCGTCATGCCCCGTCACGATTCGTCGTAGGGGCGCCCTTTGTGGGCGCCCGACTGGGGCGGCCACAAGGGCCGCCCCTACAAGTCCGCTCCCAAAGCGGGCGCCAAAATGCTATTCATGTCGCATCCTTGATCCGGGAGGAAATCATGAACAATGCATCGCGCGCCCAACTCGTCCTGATCGGCGCTGCGCTC
>Ga0126381_100002505_pt1 | contig 19863 bp, 14 predicted proteins | sample PanSoiMetPlot_28_FD_96465 | JGI IMG/M metagenome (GOLD analysis project Ga0126381, IMG submission 96465) | Tropical forest soil microbial communities from Panama - MetaG Plot_28 | ecosystem: Environmental > Terrestrial > Soil > Tropical forest > Bulk soil | place: Panama | collected 2016-02-17
GACGTCGCGGGTGGTGACGCGGCTGGTAGCCGTCAAGACAGGCCGCACACCGGCGGGGAATTCGGCGGTGATGATGCCGAGGCTATCGGGCTTCGTTTCAAAAAGCTTCGCGGTTCCGCCTTCGGCATGGAACGTGTTCGCGAGAGTCTTCTGGTATAGCGTTGGGTACGGCAGTGCAGCAGGTACCCAGATGCGGGTTGCGCCTGACGGTTTCAGCACTTCGACGCGCGTCGTGACTTCGAAAGTGCGCCAGGCGTTTTCACCGAACAGTTGCGGCCCCAAGATGGAAGCCGCGGAAGCAGTGTGCAAAAAAGTGCGTCGGTTCAAAGTCGCCCCTTTATCAATGTACAATGCTTGGCTATGACGCCCTCTATACAGGCAGGCGAGCCGCTCGAAAGACTGCAGTGCCAGTGGTGCCAGAGTATGAATCCGAAAGCGGTACTCTCGTGCCAGGCGTGCGGCGCCCCGCTCGACATGAAGAATCTGGTGAGCGAATCGGGCTGGCGCGAAGCGCCGCGCATCCGTGATATGACCGAGATTCGTTTCGGTTCGAGCACCTGCCAGGTGGAAGGCGAGATCGTGCCCGCGGCGGAGATCAACCTGGGCGGCGGCGACGCCATCTTTTTCGAGCATCATGTGATGCTGTGGAAGGACGAGAGCGTGCCGCTGAGTGTGATGAACCTGGGCGGAGGCTTGCAGCGGGTGTTCGGCGGCATGCCGTTCCTCATCACGGTGGCGCAGGCGCCGGGGCGCATCGCCTTTTCGCGCGATGCCACGGGCGAACTCGTAGTGCTGCCGCTGCATCCGGGCATGGAGATCGATGTGCGCGAGCATGCCTTCCTGCTGTGCTCTCACACCGTGCAGTATTCGTTCGTCCGCATCAAAGGGCTCACCAACATCCTGTTCGGCGGGCAGGGCATGTATATGGACCGCTTCATTACGAGCGGCGCGCCGGGTCTGCTGATGCTGCACGGTTACGGCAACGTATTCGAGCGGCGGCTGGCGCCAGGTGAGAGCATCATGGTGGAACCGGGCGCGTTCCTGTATAAGGACTCGTCGGTGACCATGCAGGTGGAGTTTCAGCGGCTGGGCAGCGGGCTGTTCGGCGGCGCGAATATGAGCCTGGCGCGGATGACCGGGCCGGGGCGGATCGGGATTCAGTCGATGTACGTGCATCACCACACGGAGTGAGCGTAAAGGTTTGGGGACTTGTATTCACCGCGGAGACGCGGAGGAGCGGAGAGAAACGCGGAGAAAAACATGTTTTGTATTCATTGTGGTGGGCAGGTTCCGGAAGGCGGGAATTTTTGTGTGGCGTGCGGCGCGCAGGTGAGGCATGCGCCAGCGGCGGCCCCGCCCTCCCCGCCAGTGACGCCGTCGGCTCCTCCACCGGTTGGGCCGCATGGGGCCGCTCCCGTTGCGGCGCCTCCTGCCCACGCGCCGGTTCCGCCCGCGGCTCCGCACGGTGGGCCGACCAAGTGCGCATGGTGCGGGAACGTGGTAGATGCATCGCTGTCGAGCTGTCCCCGGTGCGGGGCGGCAGTCGCGATGCCGCAATCGGTCACGCGCTCCGGTTGGGCCCAGTTGCCGGCCCGCAAGGACATGGCGAAGCTGCAGTTCGGCAATTCTTTCTGCCAGGTGGAGGGGGCCTACGTGCCGGTGGCCGACTTCAAGCTGGCGGCGGAAGACAGCATCTACTTCACGCATCATGTGCTGCTGTGGAAAGACGCGCAGATCAACATCACAACAATGGGACTCCGCGGCGGATGGAAGCGCATGTTCGCGGGCATGCCGCTGGTCATGACCCAGGCGCAGGGGCCGGGGCACATCGCGTTCTCGCGCGATCTGCCGGGCGAGCTGATTCCCATTCCGCTCGAGGCCGGACAAGCACTCGACGTGCGCGAGCACCTGTTTCTGGTGGCGACCTCGCAAGTGCAGTACGACTGGTTTCAAACCGGCATCTGGTTTCGCACACAGAACGGCAACGACACCGAAACGCATTACCCCATCGGGATGTTCATGGACCGCTTCCACTCGCCTCAGGCGCCCGGGCTGCTGCTGTTGCACGCCGGCGGCAACATCTTCGTGCGCCATCTGGCGCCGGGGCAGGCGGTGCTGGTGAAGCCGACGGCTCTGATCTTCAAAGACCCTACCGTGCAGATGGCGCTCCACTTTGAGCGGCCGTCGATCGGATGGACCGGCGGGTGGGGCTCGTGGAGCAATCGCTACATGTGGCTGCGAGTGTGGGGGCCGGGACGCATCGGGGTGCAATCGGTCTTCGACCGCATTGAAGGCGAAGCGCGCAATATCACTGGCTTCTCATACGCCACCGAGCAGCGCTGGTAGTTTTCAGCCACTCGTTGGTGCAAATAAACCGTTTGCAATCATTTACAAGCATCAAGGGGGGCAGCGCGTCCAATGGATTGGAAGGAGGCGCCACATGGCCTCGTTAAGAGTTCTGCTGGACCCCACCAAGTTGGGACGCGAAGCGGAGACGCTCGAAGATAAGCTGAAGAAGTCGATCGTCGGACAGGAGGAAGCGGTAGGGCAGATTGTCGACCGCTATCAGACTTTCGTGGCCGGCATGTCGAATCCTGGGCGGCCGGTGGCGAACTTCCTGTTCCTCGGACCTACGGGTTCGGGAAAAACCCGGACGGTGGAAGCGTTGGCGGAGGCGCTGGTGGGCGACAGCCGCGCGGTAATCAAGATCGACTGCGCCGAGTTTCAGCATGGGCACGAGATCGCCAAGCTGATCGGTTCGCCTCCCGGATATCTCGGCCACCGCGAGACGCATCCGCTGCTGAGCCAGGAGATGCTGAACCAGCACCAGACCGACACGTGCAAGCTGAGCTTTGTCCTCTTTGATGAAATCGAGAAGGCCAGCGATTCGCTGTGGAACCTTTTACTAGGCATTCTGGACCGCGCTACCCTGACGCTGGGGGACAATCGTCGGGTGGATTTCTCGCAGGCCATGATCTTCATGACCAGCAACCTGGGCGCCGACGAAATGCAGACCATGCTGCGTCCTGCCCTTGGATTTGCCGTGCCGGCCGCAGCGACTCCCGAGGCCGAAGAAAAACTGGCGGACAAGATGGGACGCGCCGGGGTGGAAGCCGCCCGGAGCCGCTTCACGCCGGAGTTCATGAACCGCATCGATAAGGTGGTGGTCTTTCATCCCCTGGGCGACAACGAACTGCGCCGCATTCTGAACCTCGAGCTCGGCTATGTGCTGGACCGTCTGCGCAATGCGGCTGGAACCCAAGATATCGGGTTCAAACTGGACGGTGCCGCGCGCGCCCTGCTGCTGAAGGAAGGCACCGACGCGCGGTATGGAGCGCGCCATTTGAAACGCGCCATCGAGCGGCTCCTGGTGCAGCCCATGGCCAACCTGATCGCCACCGGCCAGGTGGCGCGGGGTGACCAGGTGTTCGTTCATGCCGACGCACGGACCGGCCGGCTGGCGTTTCTCAAGGAGTTCAAAGGCGCCGCGCCGCAGATCGAGGCCGAATCGGGCACGACGGCGGCCGCGTAAAATATTCGGGCTACGGCTTCCCCATTACCTCGTCCAGCGCCAAATACCGGTCACGGTGCTCTTCGGGCCCGGCGCGCGATTCCACGTCGATCCGCATCCGCTCGTAGTTGTTGTCGGCGCGGTAGGCGGGCCATTCGGACAGGCCGGGACCGTTGGGATCGCCGGTCTGGATGAAGTTCACGAAGTAAGCCTGCATCAGCTTGGAAACTTCGTAGTCGGCAGGCTCCCAGGTGTAGCGCTTGTCGAGATCCAGGTTGCCCATGGCGTATTGGATCTCCGCAGCATGGACGGCGCCTCTCGGTCCGACAGGTTGGCGGCCGCGTCCGCCCCTGCCCCCGCCGTCAGCGGCAGGCGGCGGCTGGCCCGGCATTCCCAGATATGCCGGCCGCGGGCGCCCATACAGATAGCGGTAGACCGGCTGGCCGCCGGTCTGCATCTGGAGCTCCGCCCATTTCCACGTGCTGTGGGAAATGAAGCGGGCGCTGGCCAGGTGATTGGCGGCCTCATAAACCTCGTCCGTATTGCTGGCGGCATAGGCCTTCAGAATGTCATCGGCCTTGTCGCCGTAGAACCGCCTGATCGCCGCCGCGAGCGTCTCCGGGGTGGGCTCGCCACGGCCCAACACGACGCCCGCGGGCATTTCCTGCGTGTTGGAACCCGCCAGCAGTGGAATATGGGCCTGCTCGCCGGACTCGTAGACTGCCATAAGAGGCTTGGGCAGGAAATACCCGTCGAGGGCGGTGCTGAAGTGGAACTCACGCGTCTTCGCGAGCGCGTCCTGCAGTTGCGCGGCGGGCATGGCCCGGAGCGCGGCGAGCGAGTTCGCTCCCACTTCCGCGCCGAACTTAACACCGTTCTGCTCAGCTTCGGCGAGCGGTTGGGGCGGCAGGGCAGAAAACATAGCGCCGCTTTCGCCGATGGCGCCCGCCATGAGGTCCTTGGAAAGCGGCGATGCCATGAGCGCGCTGACCGAGATCGAACCGGCCGATTCGCCGGCCACGGTGACGCGCTTGGGGTCGCCGCCGAAAGCCGCGATATTCTTCTGCACCCACCGGAGAGCGGCCACCTGATCGAGCAGGCCGTAGTTGCCGGCTGCGTGGTGCGGAGACTCCTTGGCGAGCTCCGGATGCACAAAGAAGCCGAAAATGTTGGTCCGGTAGTTGACTGTCAGAGCCACCATGCCATGCCTCGCCATATTGGCGCCGTCATAGCGGGGCTCCGAGCCGTCGCCGTTCTGGAAGCCGCCGCCGAAAATGTACACCAGCACTGGCAGCTTCTCGTTGGCCGGCTTCGCCGGGGTCCAGACATTCAGGTACAGGCAGTCCTCGCTCATGCCGTTGCTGCGGAACCAGAAGTCGTCGAGAGGCCCGGTGTGCTGCATGCAGCGCGGCCCGAATTCGTCGGCTTGGCGCACGCCGCTCCAATTTTTCACGGGCTGCGGCTCGCGCCAGCGCAGGTCCCCGACCGGCGGCTGGCCGAATGGAATGCCCTTGAAGCTGCGCACGCCGTCCTTGGGCGGTGCATTGGATTCCAGAATTCCGTTGGCGACCTTGACGCGGTCGCCGGCAAAGGAGGGTTGCATCGCTACACCGCAAATCGCTGCCGCGGAGAGCATCGACAGGGTGGAAACCTTCATGGGTTTATCGACTCCAACGGGATGATATCACTTTGCTTCCCTACAGCTCTTTCGCCATGAGAATGAAGTGTCCGGGTAATTCCATTTCGGCTGCAAGCTCGGGTGGGTAGTCCTGCGTGCCTTGCTCGGTGTAGCCGAGCTTCGCATAGAAAGGCACCAGCTCATCCCGCCGCGGGCTGACCACGCGCAGATCTATCCTCTGACCGCCGCGCTCTTTCGCAAACTCCTCTGAAGCCAGCGCCATCTGCCTGCCCAGGCCACTTCCCTGGCGATGCGGACAAACCGAGAGCAGCCCCAGGTAATAATGATCGCCGCGCGGCTCCAGATAGACACAGGCTGCCAGCTCGCCGTTCTCCTCGCATACCAGGAAGGTCCCGCGCGCGAACAGCTCATCCAATTCGCGGCCGGCCGCGTCCAGCCGATCGCCGCCGCTTTTCTTGATGAGTCGCTCGACGACGAAAGCTTCGTTGATCAGGCGCTGGAGCGCTTCCCGATCCGCGGCGGCGGCAAGGCGAATGGCGGCGTGCATCTCCTCATTGTGCACACTCCTTAGTGCTTCGTCAGATTTTCGAGCACCAGCACGGACGGTGCGGGCGTGCCGTCGGAGTTCCACATGCCATTGCCGCGGCTGCCTTCGGGCGCCCAGTAGAACACGCCCGTCCCGCCGGCGCGTTTGACTGTGTTGACGAGGTCGACCATGAATTGGAGCTGCCCGGCCTGCGTGCCGGGCCAGAGGTTGTACTTGTTGGCGGCGCTCACCTGATCTCCGCCGGATTGCGGGTAGCCGGTCTCGACCACCATGAACGGCTTTCGGTACCGGCGCGAGGTTTCCTCGATGTTCTTTTCCAGCAACTCCGGCGTGCCGTGCCATCGCGGATAGAAACTCTGGCCGATGATGTCGTAAGCGACATGCGCTTCTTTCAGGTGGTCGAACCACCACTCGGTGACCGGCCAGTCACCGCCGCAATCGAGATGCATGATGATCTTGACGGGGCTGCCGCCCGCACCGGCGCGCACACCGCGGATGCCGGCCTTGATGAAGCGGATGAGGTTGTTCCACTGGATGCCCTCATCGTAAGGCTCAGGGAACGGGCCGCGAATCCGCCCGGCATCGAGCTTCACCGTGGAAGGCGGGACCTTCACGTATGCCAGCGGCCACAGCATTCCGCCGGTGATTTCGTTGCCCACCTGCACCATATCTGGGGTGGCGCCGGCAGCCTTGAGCTGCGCGATCACGTCTTTGGTGTACTCTTCCACGCGCTTCTCCAGGGCCGCTGCCTCGAGATCGCGCCACGCGACGGGAGTCTCCTGGTGCTGCGGATCGGCCCACGTATCGGAGTAGTGGATGTCGAGCACGAACGTCGCGCCGGCTTGCTTGAGCTGTTTGGCCAGCGGGATGGTATTCTCCAGGCTGTTGTTGGGAGCAGAACGGACCGGAGAGACAAAGACGCGGAGGCGGAAGGCATTCCAGCCATGCTTCATCATGATGGCGAACTCGGTACTCTCCCGGCCGCTTTCCGTATATGGGAACGGGCCGCCGCGTCCGCCCGCGCGGCCGGCAGCCAAAGCGGAGATGTCCGCACCGAGATAGAACTTCGCGTGCGCGCCGGGGCTCTGGGCGCGTACAGCCAGCGGTAGCAGCGCCAGGCTCAAAAGCGTCAGCCAACGTGAGACTCGCATGTTCTTATTGTTCGCCAGACCCGAGCCTGTGAACACCAACTAAAGTCTGAGATAGAATCTTCGACAAATGACACCAATCAGGATCAATCGCAGGCAGGTGCTGCAAGGCATGGCTGCTCTTCCCGCCGCCGCGGCGCCCGCTCCTCAGCCGCAGCGCAGCAATGCGGCGACGCCGTTCGTCGGCATTCAGATGGGGCCGCACAGCATGTTGGACGAAGGTATCGACCGCGTGCTCGACCGGCTGCAGGGCGAGTGCGGCATCAACTCGCTGCTGGTCTACAGCCACACGTATTACACGGCTGACGGCATCCGGCGCAAGCGCACGGCCAATGTCCTGGCGCAGGACCACGGCGTTTCGGCGCGCGATCTCAACACGCGCCGCCTGCCGTACGTCTGGGTAAAGCATCACGACGAATATTTCCGCGACACGGTTTTGCGCCACCTGCCGGTAGATGAGCGCGACGAGTATGCCGCGCACGATCTATTTGCCGAAATGTTGCAGCCGATTCGCAAGCGCGGGATGAAGCTTTATGCCCGCATCCTCGAGCCGTTCTCGTCGGAGATGGCCGGTCTGCTGCCCAATTGGGTCAAGGTGTTGGTCGTGGACGCCTATGGGCGGCCGGGACGGCTGCCGTGCTTCAACAATCCCGATTACAAGAATTTCTGGCTGGCGACGTCGGAAGACATGTTCCGCAGCTATGAACTGGATGGCTTCCAGTTCGGCGGAGAAAGGTCAGGCCCACTTTCCAATCTGCTGATGGGCGGTTCGGTGCCGTACTGCTTCTGCGCCCATTGCCGCGCCCGAGGAAGGGAAAAAGGCATCGACGCCGAACGCGCGCGCCAGGGAATGAAAGAGCTGCACACGTTCATACGGGAAGAGGTGCTGGCGAAAAACAGCGTGCCTCCCGACGGCGTGCCGGGTACGGTAATGAACTACTTCTTCCGCTACCCGGAAATCCTGGCTTGGGAGCGGCTGTGGCGCGAATCGAAAGAGGATTTCTTCGGAACCATGTTCTCGGCCGCGAAGGCCATCCGGCCGGGAACGGACACCGGCGAACACGTGGATCAACCTTGTACCACCTACGATCCCATCTACCGGTCGGTGATGACGTATCGCGAAATGGCCGACTACATGGATTTCATCAAGCCTATCCTCTATCACGACATCGCCGGCCCCCGCACGCGCAGCATGTATCTGAGCCCGGCGCGCCGCACCATTTTCAAGGAACTCTCCGACCGGCAGGCGCTGGACCTCTTTTATACGCTGAAGGGATACGACGAGAAAGTCGAGCCCGGGCTGGAAGAGCTCGATCAGAAAGGGCTGGGGCCGGATTACGTGTACCGCGAAACAAAGCGCGTAGTCCAGGATGTAGCGGGTCGCGCCAAGGTGTACGCCGGCATCGGCATCGATATTCCAGGAAACGGCGCGACCTTCGCCAGCAATCCTGAGGGCGTGTACCAGGCGACGCGCAAGGCGTTCGACGCAGGCGCAGCCGGCGTCTTGATCTCACGCGAGTACGACGAGATGCGGCTGCCGAACCTGCGGGCGGTCGGGCGCGCCATGCGGGAGATGCGGGGCGCGGGGTAGAAGCTCTGCTTGTGGAGCGGATTGGCAATCCGCCACTGGCGGGCGTCATCCAAGCTGCGGCTCAGCGGGCTACCGGCCCGCTCGAGGCTGCCGGCCTGCCCTACGGATTCGTCCCCGCCGCCTTCTTCATCTCGCGCTCGATGCGCTTGATGTACTGGACGGTTTCAGGGTAGGGAGGGACGGTGCCGTACTTGTCGACTGCGCCGGGACCGGCATTGTAAGCGGCCAGCGCGTGCCAGAGCGCGCCATTATATTTCACCAGCAGGTCGCGCAGGTAGCGTGCGCCGGCATCCACGTTCTGCGCTGGATCGTTCGCGTCCGCGCCCAAGTCCAGGGCGGTGGAAGGCATCAACTGCATCAGGCCGACGGCGCCTTTCGGGGACACAGCCCTCGGCGAGAATCCCGATTCGGCGGACATCACGCTGCGCACGAGCTGCCGCGGCAGGCCGTACTTGTCGGCCGCGCGGTCGGCCAGTTCCCGAGGCGAAAGCGGCCGGGCGGGAGTAAGCTGTAAGGACGGAGCCTCGACAGCAGGAGCGGCCGATGGGCCGGGCTGTCCCGCCGCCGGAACCGCGTCGTCCGGCTCGAAGCGAACCACCGCGGAGGGGCTTAATTCCGTAAACCCCTCGCCGGCATACAGGCGAAGTTTGGTCCCGCCCACCATTTCGTGCCGGTCGATTCGCAGCCGGGACCCGCTGGGGAAGACCGCGAATTCGCCTGCCCAGGCGGTCGAAAGGAATGCAAATATCGCCAGAAAACGCATGACTACATTGGTTTTGACGCAGCCGGGGCGCATTCCGTGCAAAGTTATTTTCGCCGGTACTGTAACGCAACGAGGACAAATCACCGATTTGCTATCTTGGAGGTAGCTCCTCTAGTATGCCATTTCATATCCAGCCGGTCCGGGAGTTCCTGGTTCGGCCCGCGTTGCCTCCTCCCCTTTCCCGTTTGAGCGAGCTGGCCTACAACCTGTTATGGAGCTGGGAGCCGGTGATCCGTTCCGTCTTCCGCCGCCTGGATCCGATGCTGTGGCGCGAAAGCGGTTACAACCCGGTGCTGATGCTAGGTCGGGTGTCGCAATCCACGCTGGAGCGCGCGGCGGCCGATCCCAGATATCTCGGTCTTTACCGGGTGGCATGTGACGTCTACGATTCACGAGTCAAGCACAGCATCCGCCAGTCGGATGGCACCCTGATCGCGTATTTTTCCTTCGAGTATGGCCTTACGGAGTGTTTGCCAGTGTACTCCGGCGGTCTGGGCATTCTATCCGGCGATCATTTAAAATCGTCCAGCGACCAGGACTACCCGCTCATCGGGCTTGGCCTGCTGTATCAGCAAGGGTACTTCCGCCAGTTCCTCAATCCGGACGGCTGGCAGCAGGAACGCTACCCGATGAACGATTTCTACACCCTGCCGTTGGCGCCCGTGAAGGACGCGGACGACCACGATCTCAAAGTAACGGTCAAGCTCCCCACGGGCGACGTTTACATCCAGGTCTGGAAGATCGCGGTAGGCCGGATTACGCTTTATCTGCTGGATACGAATATCCCGGAGAACGTGCTGCCGCAGGACCGTGACATCACCGATTCGCTGTATGGCGGCGATATCGACACGCGCATCCGCCAGGAACTGGTGCTGGGAATCGGCGGCATGCGGGCGCTGAAAGCCATGGACCTGAAGCCGACGGTCTTTCACATGAACGAAGGGCACTCGGCGTTTCTGGCTCTGGAACAGATTCGGGTGCACATGCGCGACCATGGGCTGAGTTTCGACGAGGCGCAGGAGGCGGCGCGCGCCAGCAACGTATTCACAACGCACACGCCGGTGCCGGCGGGAATCGACCTGTTCGACCCCGGCATGATGTACCACTATTTTTCGGAGTACTGCCGCGAGACCGGCATCGACTTCCAGCAACTGATGGCGTTGGGGCGGCGCAACGTCTACGACCGCGACGAGCGGTTTTCCATGGCCGTGCTGGCGCTGAATACGTCGGCGTACCGGAACGCCGTCAGCCGTTTGCATCGGCAGATTTCGCAGGAGATGTTTCACGACCTGTGGCCCCAGTTGCCGGTATGGGAAGTGCCGGTTACCTCCATCACTAACGGTGTACACGTGCCAAGCTGGCTAAACGGCGACCTGGCCCAGCTCTATGATCAATATCTGGAACCGGACTGGCGCGAGCGCTTCAACGACACCGCGGTCTGGGAGCAGATCAAAGAGATTCCGGACGAAGAGTTGATGGAAGCGCACCGGCGGCGCAAGCGGCGGCTGGTGGCATTCGTGCGTGCGCGGCAGCACGCTTCGGCGGTGCGACGGCAGGCTTCGGCGGGCGAGGTCCGGCGGGCCGGAGAGGTGCTGGATCCGAACGCGTTCACCATCGGTTTCGCACGCCGGTTTGCGACGTACAAACGCGCCACACTCTTGTTCCGCGACGTGGAGCGGCTAAAGCGCATCCTGCTCAACCACGATATGCCGGTGCAGATCGTGATTGCCGGCAAGGCCCATCCCAAGGACCAGCCGGGCAAGAGCTTCATTCGCGAAATCATTCAACTTTCGCGCGATCCCGAAATATGGCGGCACGTCGTGTTCGTGGAAGACTACGACATGAAGGTGGCGCGCGAGCTGGTGCAGGGTGTGGACCTGTGGCTGAATAATCCGCGGCGTGGCGAAGAGGCCTGCGGCACCAGCGGCATGAAGGCCGCCATCAACGGGGTGCTGAATTTGAGTATCCTGGATGGCTGGTTCGACGAAGCCTACGAGAGTTCGGGAGGTTGGGCGCTGGGCGAGCGCGAGCCATATTCGGAAGACCAGGACGCGCTGCACGCCAGCGCCATATACTATCTGCTGGAAAACGAGATCGTGCCGATGTATTTCGAGCAGCGCGAGCAGACGCCGCGTGAGTGGGTGCGGCGCATGAAGCAGTCGCTGACGTACATTACGCCTCAGTTCGATTGCCGGCGAATGGTTCGCGAATATATGACCGAGTTGTACCACCCGGCACACCAGGGACATCTCAGGATGGTGGCAGGAAACTACAGCCTGGCGCGGGAGAAGGTACGCTGGAATTCGCGGGTGAGGGAAGTTTGGGACCGCGTGCGGTTTGTGGATGCGGCTTCGCTGAACGGGTCGGCACCCCAGGGACTTCCGGTCGGGCCGGGTTCCTTTACCACCGGTAAACCGCTCCCGGTGAGAGCCGCGATCGAATTGGCTGGCCTGCGACCGGAGGATGTTCGCGTGGAGGTAGTGGTGGGTCGCGTGGATTCCAACGGCCACCTGGAGGAAACCGAGGTCATGACGTTGCCGCCCGTGGAGCAGCAGGGGACGGTCGCCGTGTTCGGCAGGGAGATTCTGCCGGAACGGACCGGACGTCTTGGGTATGCGTTGCGGGTGAGTCCTAACCATTTTGACGATCCGATTACGAGGCCCTGCACCAGCCCGTTGAAGTGGAGTTCGGTGGGATAGTGAAAAGGGGGATGGAAAATTCACCCCATTCCGTGGTACATATGGATTTGAGCCTGTGGAAGGCCTCGGACCCTTCTACGGTGAGCAGCCCCTCTGATACCCCATATCCATCCCTGCTTGACAGACGTGCAGGTATGGTGGGGCCGATCGGCGCCGTCTTTATATTTTCAGTTTTTGTTCGTTCCTTCGATTAACGGAGTTTCTTTTCCCCATGGACAGTGATCGCAAATACAGACAACACGGGTACATGGACTCGGACCGGGATGGCAAAGGGTATCGGGATGACCGGCCCAAGCCACAGGGTCCGCGCCCGCCCCTCGATGTGACCGGCCCCCGCTTGCCGCGTCTGGTACAACATGTGGCCGCCTCCCGCTGCTTCAACTGTTCCACCGCTCTGCCTCCAGGTACCGATTTCACCGGCAACTGTCCGAAGTGCAATGCGGAGCTGCATTGCTGCAAGCAATGCTCGCATTTCGAGCCGTCTACCCGGTTCCAGTGCCTGAAACCTATACCGGTACGGATTGCGGTGAAGGACAAGGCGAACGATTGCTCGTTGTTCACGCCGCGCGTGACGGTTGCGCGCGAAGGGACCAATACGAACGGCGCCTCAGCCCCTCCGCCGACGACCGCGAATACTCCCGCCCCCCGCAACCCGGAAGACGCCCGCAATGCATTCGACAGGCTGTTTAAGAAGCTCTGAGCCGATCGCTTACAGCCGCGGCAGGAAACGGCAAAAAAAACTTTAGTCTGGAAGCTCAACCAGCGACATCTGTGTCACCAGAGCGAAACAGCCGCGCACTACGGAAAAACAAGCTGTTAGCTTAGAGCTGTCGGCTGTCAGCTATTCCTGCACCGGCATTTGCTGCTCGATATCGCGCCAAGCGCTGACTTTGAGACGGCGGCAGACCCAGCAGAGAGGCTCACCGACGAGAGGCGCGGCGGTTTCACCTCCACAAACGGAGCACTTGGCCGGCTTCTTAAGCCGGTCCGGCGAAATGGAGCGTTTAGCCTGCTCCAATATTTCAGCCGGCACTACCGGCTCCGGTCTGGGCTGACTCTTACGTCGCATGCAACTCCCACCCTCTCGCTTTCACTATCGCAGAAAGCACCGTCCCTGACAACCCTACGCGGCTTGGGGGACTTGTACAATTACCGCGACATCGAGAGAAGAATGGCACCGGGGGCAACGCTGTCCGGGTGTTACGCGTACGGATTTGCCCCGCACATCGATATCGGCAGGCACCGTATGGGTGCAAATCGGGCAATGGACTTGCCCTTTCGTGTGGTTTTCCATGAATGTCTTCATGACCGTCTCGCCTCACTTCATCCGACGCAAGTTTTGGAGCAATGGTTGTGCCAAAATCGTAAAGAAATTCAAATTTGGGGTGTGCGTCAGACTGAAGGGCGGCTATGAGCGGGTGCTACGCTGATTACTATGACCCAGCAGCCCGCCCCTAAGATCCAGTTGATCAATACCCCCGATTACCGCGAGAACTACGCCAACAGCGTGCAGGTCCGCGTCAATCTTTGGGACTTCTTTTTAATGTTCGGCCGAGTCAGCCAAACGGCTCCGGATAACGTCGCCATCCACAATTTCCAGGGGATTTATGTCAGCCCGCAGCAGGCCAAGGCGCTGCTGAACGTGCTGCAGCAGAACGTGACGCAGTACGAAACGGCATTCGGAGAGATCAAGCTGGAACCGCAAGGGAACGCCACCGGAATCGTGCAGTAGCGGTATGACGGCAGGAGATACCCAGGCGACACGTCCGGACCGCCGGATCCGGGTATCCACTTACGTCATCTTTCTCGCATTCTTCGCCCTGCTGTTGTTCATAACCCACCTTTCCTTTCTTCGCCTTCCTTATTTTTGGGATGAGGCGGCGCAATTCGTCCCCTGGGCGCTGGACTTCTATCACAGCGGCTCGCTCGTGGCGACCTCGGTAAAGCCGAATATTCACCCTCCGCTGGTGATTGTGTATCTGGCGGGTGTTTGGAAGCTGGTCGGCTTCTCGACGGTCGCAACCCGCTCGGCCATGCTGCTGATTTCGGCGTTCGGACTGCTGGCGGCTTTTCTGCTGGCCATAGAACTCTCGCAAGATGTTCGCGGCATGCCGGCGTTTCTGGCAGTCGTGCTGCTGTTTGTGTCGCCCCTCTTCTTCGCACAGTCGATGCTGGCACAACTGGACGCGCCAGCCATGCTACTAACCGCACTGGCGCTGCTATGTTTTCTGCAAGACCGCGTAAGGCTGTCGGCCCTGGCGTGCGTGGCGTTGGTGTTGACCAAAGAGACCGGCGTGGTGGCGCCGTTGGTCTTCGGATATCTGCTGGCGCGGGAGCGGCGCTGGGGGGAGGCCGGCTACTTCCTGGCGCCTTTGGCGGCGTTGGCAGCCTGGATCGTGTCGCTGTACAGCGTGACGGGCTCCTGGGCCGGAAACGCCGGATTCGCGCACTACAACCTCTCCTACCCGCTGGAGCCGTCACACATCGCGCTGGCCGTGGGGCGGCGGTTGTACTTTCTTTTTGTGGCCGATTTCCGCTGGATCGGCACCATCGCCGTTGTCACCGTATGGCGGCACGGCCACCTGCGCAGCCGCGCGTGGCAGGCGGCATTTCTCCTGCTCGCCGCGCAGGCCGCCGTGGTGACGCTATTCGGCGGAGCGGTCCTGGAGCGCTACTTGCTGCCGGTGATGCCGGTGGTATTTGCGGCCATCGCCGCCGCGCTTTCGCTGTTTCGCGTCCGACAGCGCGTGGCGGCATCGCTGATTCTGTTGGCAGCCTCGGCGGCCGGCAATCTCATCAATCCCCCGTATCCGTTTCCGTTCGAGAACAACCTGGCGTTTACGGATTTTCTGACCCTGCAAAGCGATGCAGCAGAGTACCTCTCGCACTGGTATCCCCGGGCCACCGTGACTACGGCATGGCCGTTGACGATGGAATTGCGGCATCCGGAGCTCGGCTTTGTGCCGCGGCGTTTCGATGTGAAGGCCATCCCCAATTTCACCCCCGTGGCCTTGGATGCAGCCAATTGGAAGAATACGTCAGTAGTTGTCGTTTTTGCGCGCTACTGGGATCCGCCGCACAGCTTCATGAGGCTTGAGCCGGTGCGATGGTTATGGGGCCGGTTTTACGGCTTCGCGCGGGAAGCCGGTCCGGAGGAAGCACGGGGGTTTGTGCCCTTCGCACTCGAGCAGCGTTTGCAAAGGCGCGGTCTGTGGCTGGATATCTATGTGAGCCCGCAGGCGCCACGAGGCCCTATGCAGGTGCAGACCGCAGCGGCGCCGGAAGCTGGCGAATGGCGGCGCACGACAGGTATTCCAAGAGCAGAATCATTTTATGCTCCTCGTCCGGGGATGGACAGTAGGGTACCGGCCTGGGCTGCTCCAGCCGGCTCGACTGAAACTCCTCGATGCGTTCGGCCAGTTCGGCTCGCGACGGCTGCCGCAGCGCGGTGGCTGACGGGCCCGGATCCAGAATGGAAGCTCCCAGAAACTCGGCGATGAACTGCATCTCATCGACGGACAGTCCTGTGAGGAAACGGCGAGCCCAGAATCGCCGCGACTGACCGGCACATGCCGCCAACGCCGTCATGAGAGCGATTCGCATGGGCTGAGTTCAGTGTTTAACCCGTATTATTGCCGAATCTTAATGTGAGCGCAACAGTACCGAAGTACCTCACGGGCTGGTTCCAGTTGTGGTACGGTCCAAGATTATGCCCATGCAGGTTTGCAATGGCGCCATGATGATGTGCACGATGGCAATGCCGCCGGGCACAAGTTCGCTGGTCGTGTTGCCGATCCACCGCACCATGACCGACCAGCAGCCGGACGCAAACATTATGGACTATCAGCCGATGGTCAACATCATGCCGTTCGGCATGTGCATGTCGCCGGCGAACCCGCAGGTAGCGGCCGCGACGGCGGCTGCCATGGGCGTGCTCACGCCCATGCCCTGCATTCCCTGCACCGTAGCGCCGTGGGTCCAAGGCGCTCCGACCGTGATGTTGGACAACGCCCCGACGCTCGACAACGTGAGTCAGTTGATGTGCATCTGGGGCGGTCAGATCAGCTTCGTCACCCCGGGCGAATTCACGGTTATGGTGCCCTAATCCAGGGCGGCAACGGCTGTTAACTTATTCGACGGTCGGACCGCTCTTCGGCAGTGTAGCCGTTCGATAAGTTCAAATTCTGTTGTACCGCCTGCCCTCTTGGGTTAGAATTATCCAAATCCGTTTCTAGGTTGAGGGGGTACAGAAATGAAAAAGATTGTTCTGCTGGGCGTGCTGTCTGTAGGGATGGCGTTTGCCCAAATGGAGACATCGTCCATCACGGGCTTGGTTTTGGACCCGACGGGCGCTGCTGTTCCCGCTGCCGACGTTCAGGTGGCCAACATCGCCACTAGCCTGACCAATAAGACGGTCACCAATGAAAAAGGTGAGTTTGTGGTGCCGCAGATTCCCGGCGGCACGTATCGTGTGACGGTCACCAAGACCGGATTCAAGGCTGCGGCCGTGGATGGCATCTCGGTGCAGCCTGGCGTTCCGGCTACGGTCAACGTGAAGCTGGAAGTCGGGCAAACGAGCGAGACCATCGAAGTGAGCGCGGGTGCGGAAATCGTGCAGGCCACGAGCGCGGACGTGAGCAGCAGCCTCACGGGGCGCCAGCTTACGGATCTGCCCTTTGCCACGCGCAACGCGATCGAGTTGCTGGTGGACGTGCCGGGCACGCAAACGCCGACCAACCCGCGCAGCTCGTCGATTAACGGTCTTCCCAAGGGCGCCATCAACATCACCTTCGATGGCATGAACACGCAGGACAACAACCTGAAGTCGAGCGACGGCTTCTTCAGCTACATCATGCCGTCGGTGGACGCCATGGAAGAGGTAACGCTGACCACTTCCGCGGCCGGCGTGGACTCCACGGGGCAAGGCGGCGCGCAGATCAAGTTCGTCACGCGCTCGGGCACCAACACCTGGCACGGCGGCGGCTTCTGGCAGGACCGCAACACGTTCTTCAACTCCAACTACTACTACAACAACAACGCCGGCCTGCCGCGCGACATCATCAAGCTGAACCAGGAAGGCGGACATATCGGCGGACCGATCAAGAAGAACAAGCTTTTCTTCTTCGGCAATGTCGAGATCTACCGGTTCCCCGGCACCAACCAGTACAACCGTACCTACCTGACCCCGAGCGCGGCCAGCGGCATCTTCACCTATGCGGACGCGACCGGCACGGTTCACAATGTGAACCTGCTGCAGCTGGCCGCTGCGGCGAATCCCAGCCTGCCGGCGGGCACACGGCCCTACGCCACCACGGCCGACCCGATTCTGGCGAAGACCTATTCCACCATCGCGCAGCTGGCCGGCAGCGGCGGCATCGTGAAGAACAACATCGCCACCGGCGACTACAACACCAACACGGTGAGCTATCAGCCGAACGGCACCGACTCGCGCGACTTCTATACCACGCGCATCGACTACAACATCAACGACAAGCAGCAGGTTTCCTTCATTTACAACTTCGACAAGTACGTGTCGATTCCCGACTTTCTGAACAACGTGGTTCCGGAGTTCCCGGGCACCGGCACGGTGCTGTTTTCGAACGTCAACACCGGGCAGCGCAGCAACCGGTTCGACGGCACCCTCTCGCATCGCTGGGCCATCAGTCCGCGCTTGACGAATGAATTGCGCGGCGGTTTGAACGGCGGCACCGTGCTGTTCTTCGACGCGCTGGCGCCGGGACTGTATTCGCCCTGGAAGGGATTCCGCCCGACGTTCGCCAGCCCGGGCACTTCACTCTCGAACGTCAGCAGCACGCTTTCCGGGCAGCGCCGCAACGCTCCCGTGAAAGACATCGCGGACACAATGTCGTGGATTAAGGGATCGCACCAGCTCAGCTTCGGCGGCGAATGGGACCAGATCAACCTGTTTCAGCAGATCGAAGGCTCGGCGATGTTTCCGTCGATTGCCATGGGCATCGCGTCGAACGACCCGATCTTCACCGGCAGCACCAGCATCTTCACTGCTGCCAACCTGCCTGGCGCGAACAGCTCGCAGTTGAGCAACGCTGCGAATTTGTACGCGGACGTCACCGGGCGCGTTTCCAGCATTACGCAGGGACTGGCGTTGAGCGAAGGCAACAAGCAGTACACCTCGACGGCGCCGATCGATCGCGATCACATGCGCGAGCTGGCGTTGTTCTTCCAAGACACCTGGCGCATCAAATCGAACCTGACCGCCACGCTGGGCCTCCGCATGGAGAAGCAGTTCGCATTCGTAAATCAGGACGGCCTGTACACGGAGGTGACGTATCCGGCCCTGTGGGGGACCTCGGGCGTGGGCAGCCTGTTCCAGCCGGGAGCGAACTCGGGCGTAGTGCCGACCTATACGCCGATCACCAGCAGCCCGTACACACCGCCGCTGGTGGCAGCACCTTCGGTCGGGCTGGCGTGGCAGTTGCGGGGAAGTGAGGGCCCGTTGAGTTTCCTGACCGGGCACCATGACGGCGCCGCAGTCCTGCGCGGCGGCTATTCCATTTCGACGGTGCGGGAAGGCATGAACGTCTACACCAGCCTGTTCGGCGGCAACCAGGGACTGACGCTGGATGCCTCGGTTTCGCCCTCGACCTATCCGGCGATCTTCGGCGCCCCGGGAAGCGTGAACTTCAGCGACCCGACTCTGCCTTCGCGCATTCCCACGCTGCCATCGACACCGTCGTTTCCGCTTCCGGCCAGCTTCACCGCCAGCCTGAACGGCTTCGATCCGAACCTGAAGATGGGCTACGTGCAGAGCTGGAACCTGAGCTTGCAGCGTGAGCTGGGCAAGAATATGGTGCTCGATGTGCGTTACACCGGCAACCACGGCACCGACCTTTGGCGCCAGATGGCTCTCGACGAAGTGAACATTTTTGAAAATGGCTTCCTGAACGAGTTCAAGATTGCCGCCAATAACCTGGCCATCGCGCGCGGCGGCAACATTACCAGTCAGACCACCAACAATTTCGGCAACCAGGGTCTGCCCGGACAGCAGAACATCCCGATCATTTCGACGGCGCTGGGCACGACCAATGATTCGACGTCCGCCACGTACCTGATGATGGGGCAGGCGGGGTCGTTCGCCAATTCGATCGCTACCAACGCAAGCCGCATGGCGAACCTGACGGCCACGGCCTCGACGGCGTGCGGCGGCAAGCCTTGCCCGGCCAATTTGTTCGTGGTCAATCCGACGGTGGCTTCGGGCAACAGTTTCGTTCTGAGCAACACCGGCGCCTCCTACTTCAACGCTCTGCAAGTGGAGTGGCGGCGCCGTATGACGAACGGCTTCACCATTCAGGGAAGCTATCAGTTCGCCAAGTCGGAAGCGCTGGGCGCCACCGCGAGCTCGAGCGACTTTTCCACTCCCACCACGCTCCGCAACCTGGGGCTCGACCGCGTGCCCTCGGGCTTCGATATCCGGAACGACATCAAGTTCAACTGGATTTACGAGCTGCCTTTCGGCGCCGGCCGGGCGTTCGGATCGGGCATCCACAACGGTTTCGCCCGACGCGTAATCGAAGGATGGGAGATTGCCGGCGTGGTGAGGCTGCAGTCGGGAACGCCGTTGCCCCTGAGTGGGCTCTCGACTTTCAACGGTAGCAGCGGAACCGGCGCCGGCGTGGTGCTGCACAACGTCACGCTTTCGCAGTTGCAGTCGATGATGGGCGTCTATAAGAGCAACATCGTCGGCGGCAGCGGACCGGAAGTCTTCTATCTGCCGCCGCCCTCGCAGTTGACGGGCCTGAACAGCACCAACAACACGAACATCGTCACCAACACCATGGCTGCGTTCAACGTGGGCGGTTTTTCGCCGGCGCAGGTCAACCCGAACGCGCCATACATCGGACCCGCTCCCGCGGGCCAACTCGGCTACGAGACGTTCCTCTACCTGCCCTGGCAGCGCCACTTCGACCTGAGTCTCACGAAGAACAC
>Ga0126381_100002506_pt1 | contig 19862 bp, 23 predicted proteins | sample PanSoiMetPlot_28_FD_96465 | JGI IMG/M metagenome (GOLD analysis project Ga0126381, IMG submission 96465) | Tropical forest soil microbial communities from Panama - MetaG Plot_28 | ecosystem: Environmental > Terrestrial > Soil > Tropical forest > Bulk soil | place: Panama | collected 2016-02-17
CCCGTCGGCCCAGCGCCGACGACCAAAGTTTCAAAGGATTCGGACATAAGCAGCTTTGGCCTTGAGGGTTGAGCGATGAGCTGGAACCCTCGCCGACGGGTCTCCCAGCTCATGGCTCACAGCTTATAGCTTACTTTCAATCTCCGCTTTCACTTTCTGCAAGCCTGCGTCCAAAGCGGAAGCGTCTTTTCCGCCGCCCTCCGCCATGTCCGGGCGCCCGCCGCCCTTGCCGCCAACAGCCTGGGCGAGAGCGCCGGCCAGTTTCCCGGCATGAAACTTGGAAGTGAGATCTTTGGTCACACTGGAGACGATAGAGACGCCACCATCATTGGTGGAAGTGCCTAAGACAATAACCGCTGAGGCGTGCTGGTTGCGTAGAGAATCCGCTAGCGACCGCATTTCTTGCCGCTCCATGGGAGGCACCCGGTGCACAATGATGTTGATTCCGCCGCGAGTCTCTGGGGTTAGATCTTTTGCGACACGCTGAGCCTCTCGGTTCTTCGCCTGGTGGAGCTCTCGTTCGAGCGATTTCTCCCGGGCCAGCAGCTTCTCGACGAACTCCACCAGCTCGGGCTCGCCCGCATGCGTCAGTTCCGCGATGCGGCGCAGCGCGCCCGTGCTCTCCTGGTATTGACGCAAGGCCGTGTCGCCGGTGATGGCCTCTATGCGCCGCACGCCCGCGGAGATGCTCCCTTCATATACGATTTTGCAGACGCCGATATCTCCCGTGCGGTGAACGTGCGTACCTCCGCACAACTCGCGGCTGAAGCCGGGTACGTGAACCACCCGAACCTGCTCGCCGTACTTTTCTCCGAACAGCGCCATGGCGCCGGTAGAGATTGCCTGGTCAAGCGGCATTACATTCGTCTCGACCGGAATGTTGTGCAGAATCTGCTCGTTCATGAGCCGTTCCACTTCCTCGGTCTCGGCACGGTCCATGGCTGCGTAGTGCGTGAAGTCGAAGCGCAGGCGGCCGGGATCGACTACGCTGCCGGCCTGCTTCACGTGCGTACCCAGAACCTGGCGCAGCGCGGCGTGGAGAAGGTGCGTGGCAGTGTGATTGCGGCGCGTGGCATCACGCAGCGGAGCGGCAACTTCCGCGCGCAATACATCGCCCACCTGAACGGGAGCGTGCGTGGTGATGCGATGGACGCTCAGCCCGGGCACGCCGGGGAAAACGGTTTCCACGTCCGCCACTTGATCGCCCGCGGCGGAATAGAGCGCGCCGCGATCGCCGACCTGGCCGCCGGCTTCGGCATAGAACGGCGTCTGGTCGAACACCAGCTCGGCTTTGGCGCCCGCCGGCACGCTGTCCACCAGTTCGCGATTCATCACGAGCCCGATGACGCGCGAAGTCGCTTCCAGATCCGTGTAGCCAAGGAAGCGCGTACGGCCGGATTCGAGCAGCTTCTGATAACCGGGAACTACGGCGCCCTTCTCGGCGCCTTTCCAACTCGCGCGGGCGCGCTCACGCTGCCGCTCCATTTCGCGTTCGAACCCTCCGCGGTCGAGCGCGAGGCCGTGTTCGCGCGCCATCTCTTCCTGCTCGTCGAGAGCCAGGCCGTACGTATCGTACAGCTTGAACGAGACGGCACCGGGGAGTGTATGGTCGCCCAGCTTCTTCACCTCGTCGTGGAAGATGCGTTCCGCCACGACAAATGTGGTGGCGTAGCGATGCTCCTCGTCCTTCACGACGCGAGCCACTCGCTGCACGCTTTCCATCAGCTCCGGATATGCCGGTTGCATCAACTCGGCCACGAACCCCGTCAGTTTGTAGAGGTAAGCGTCTTCCACACCCGACATGCGGGCATTGCGCATGGCGCGGCGCATGATCTTTCGCAACACGTAGCCGCGGCCTTCATTGGCCGGCAGCACGCCATCGTGAATCAGAAAGGCGGTGGCACGCGCGTGGTCGGCGTTGATGCGCAGCGCGGTGTCGATGCGCGGATCGGCGCCGAGCGTCACGTTGAACAGGTCGGCGGCGCGCACGACGATGGGATGGATCAGGTCCGTGTCGTAGTTCGAAAGCTTGCCCTGCATCACGGCGGCGACGCGCTCCAGACCCATGCCAGTGTCGATCGACGGCCGGGGCAGGGGAGTCAGCTTGCCCGTGGAATCCCGGTCATACTGCATGAACACCAGGTTCCAGATCTCGACAAAGCGGTCGCCGGCATCGCCTGGAAATTCCACGTGCTCGAGGCCGGGAGGGGCGGCTTGCGGGCCGAGGTCGTAGTGGATCTCCGAGCAGGGACCGCACGGACCAGTTTCGCCCATCTGCCAGAAGTTGTCCTTCTCATCGAGGCGGAAGATCCGGCTCTTGGGAACGCCCGCCACTTCCTGCCACAGGCGCTCAGCTTCGTCATCCTCGCGGAAGACCGTGACGTAAAGCTTGTCTTTGGGCAGGCCGTACTCGCGCGTCACCAGATCCCAGGCGAAAGCGATGGCTTCGGCTTTGAAGTAGTCGCCGAACGAGAAGTTGCCCATCATCTCGAAAAAGGTATGATGGCGGGCGGTGTAGCCGACATTCTCCAGGTCGTTGTGCTTGCCGCCGGCGCGGACCACTTTCTGCGCGGTGGCTGCGCGCGAATAATCGCGTTTCTCCAGCCCGAGGAACGTATCCTTGAACTGGTTCATCCCCGCGTTGGTGAACAGCAGCGTGGGGTCGTTGGCGGGCACCAGCGATGAGCTGCGCACCACCCTGTGCCCTTGGGCGGCAAAAAAGTCGAGAAAGCGCTGTCGGATTTCGTGACCTGTCACGGGAAAGCCTCGTTGTAAGGGTTAACTCTAATTGTAGCGTGTGAGCCGCGAGCTTCGAGCCACGGGCTGCGAGCGAAGCGCGTCGCGAGGTCGCGAAGCTTCGCAGCTCGCGGCTCGTGGCTTTTGAAACATTCTCGTACCATTCTGTTTTGCACCGTTTCGGTGTATTCTGGAGTGTTTAGAGGGAGGCTGCACGGTTAAATTCTGCGTGCTGGCGAGCGGAAGTTCCGGAAATGCCGCACTGCTGGCCACTGAAAAAACGCGCGTTCTGCTGGACGCCGGGCTGAGTATGCGCGAGACCGCGAAGCGGCTGGCCGCCATCGGCGAAAGCCTCGGTGCCATCGACGCCATCCTCATTACCCATGAGCATTCCGACCATATCGCCGGCCTTCCCGTGCTGGCGCGCAACAAGAACGTGCGCGCCGTGATCTACCTGACGCGCCTTACAGCGCCGGCCATCGACTGGGGAGAATCCGCCGAGCCACGGCTGGAACCCTTTCAGGCGGGAGCGTCCTTCCAGGTTGGCGATATCGAGGTCGAGAGTTTCAGCGTCCCGCACGACGCGATCGATCCCATCGGCTACCGCTTCGAAGCGCAGGGTGTGCGCATCGGCGTGGCCACCGACCTCGGCTACGTGCCCCAATCCATCAAGTTTCATTTGCGGCGCACGGATCTGCTGCTGCTGGAGTCGAACCACGATCTCGACATGCTGAAGGTTGGGCCCTACCCCTGGTCCGTCAAGCAGCGGGTGATGAGCCGGGTGGGGCATCTGTCGAACCTGAGTATGTCCGATTTCCTGACCGAGGATCTCGATTCCTCCACCGCGCACCTCCTGCTGGGCCATCTCAGCGAACAGAACAACCACCCGGAGATCGTGCGGCTGATGGCGTCACAGGCACTGGAGCGCCGGGGCCTGGAGACCCGCCTGGCAATCGCTTCGCAGCACGTGCCGTCGGAGGTATACCGGTTTTAAGGGCTCTCGCAGAGACGCAAAGGCGCCCAGGAAAGACTTAAATTGTTTTGTTCTTTCTTGGCGTCTTGCCGAGAGCATCTGATTTTCTATGATTGCCCGATATACACGCCCCGAGATGGGGAAAATCTGGAGCGACCAGAATAGATTTCAGCAGTGGCTTGAGGTGGAGTTGGCGGCTTCCGAAGCGCTGGCCGATTTGGGAGTGGTTCCGCGCGAGGCGGCCCAACTTCTGCGGCGGCGCGCATCATTCGACGTTGCGCGGATTCTCGAAATCGAAAAAGAGGTGAAGCACGATGTCATCGCCTTCACTACCGCGGTGGCCGAAACCATGGCGGCCTCCGGCCACGCCGAAACGTCGCGATGGTTGCACTATGGGCTCACGTCGAACGACGTCGTCGATACTGCCCAAGCCCTCCTGCTGCAGCAGGCCTCGCGGATTATCCTGCGGGACCTCGAGGCGCTGCGGGAGGTTCTGAAGCGCCGTGCGCTGGAGTTCCGCCAAACCGTCCAGATCGGCCGCACGCACGGCGTACACGCCGAGCCCATCACCTTCGGGCTGAAAATTGCGATCTGGTACGAGGAGTGTGGCCGCAACATCACCCGCGTGTCGGCCGCTGCCGAGGACCTGCGCGTTGGTAAGACCTCGGGCGCCGTCGGCAACTTCGCACACCTCGCGCCCGAAGTGGAACAGGCCATCTGCGCGCGCCTGGGCTTGAAGCCCGCGCCGGTCACTTCGCAGGTGATCCAGCGCGACCGCCATGCGGCGTTCGTCTCCTCGCTGGCGCTGGCCACCGCCCTCTGCGAGAAGATCGCCCTCGAGCTGCGTCATCTGCAGCGCACCGAGGTGCGGGAAGCAGAAGAATATTTCTCGAAAGGCCAGAAGGGCAGCTCCGCCATGCCGCACAAGCGCAACCCGGTTACCTGCGAGCAGATCTGCGGCCTGGCGCGCGTCGTGCGTGCCAACGCTCAGGCGGCTTTCGAAGATATCGCCCTCTGGCACGAACGCGACATCTCGCACTCCTCTGTCGAGCGTGTCATTCTCCCCGACTCGACCATTCTTGCCGACTACCTGCTTGCCAAAACCACGCAGCTCGTCGACACCATGATCGTGTATCCGGAGCGCATGCGCCGCAATTTGGACCTCACGCGCGGCTTGGTGTTTTCCGGCCAGGTGCTTTTGGATCTCGCCGCTGCCGGCATGCTGCGCGAACAGGCATATCGGATCGTGCAAGGCCACGCCATGCGAGCATGGGAAGAGGAAGCCGACTTCCGCGCCGCCATCGCCAACGATCCGGAAATCCGCGCCGTCCTCAGCCCCGACAAGATCGCCGAGGCGTTTTCGCTCGAGCGGCAGTTGCGCAATGTGGATGCAATCTTCCAACGCGTCTTCCCGGAACTTCGCCGATAGCTTGGAGGCGTGAATTCTAGCGCGGAGGCGCGGCGATTGGTTCTCCCCGCTCCTCGGCGCCTCCGCGATGAACTGCGGGGCTCATCTTCGGATAAACTCTCAATTATGGAACTGAAAGGCAAACGCATCGCAATTTTGCTGGACAACTACTACCAGGAAATGGAGGTCTGGTATCCGTATTACCGCTTTCTTGAAGCCGGCGCCGAAGTCGTGATGATCGCCGCCAAGGAGGGCGAGACCTACACCAGTAAACTCGGCTATCCCGCTAAGAGCGACATGTCTTACGACCAGGCGCGCGCCGGCGATTTCGATGGCGTGGTCGCGCCGGGCGGCTATGCTCCGGACCACATCCGCCGACACACCGCTGCGTTGCGATTCGTCCATGACGTCAACGCGAAGGGCAAGCTGGTGGCGGCCATATGCCACGGTCCGTGGATTCTTTGCTCCGCCAATGTGTTGCGCGGGCGCAAAGCCACCTGTTTCTCGGCCATCAAAGACGACGTGGTGAACGCCGGCGCGACCTACTCCGATGCGGCCGTCGTCGTCGATGACAATCTGGTGACGTCGCGCAAGCCCGAAGACCTGCCCGCGTTCTGCGCCGCCTCCATCAAGGTCTTGACATCGGTCCCCGTGGGCGCGAAGTAACGCAGGCTCGATGCCGGCCCGGCAAGGCGTGCCGATCATTTACAACTCCCACGCTTCCAAGCCGATGGTACGATTCGGCGCGGAGGGACTCTTGCCATGAAGGTGAGGTCTTTGGGCATCGGATGGGCGCTGCTGCTTCTGGCCGCGCTTGCCATCCGTTCCCCGACATTCCCTGTCACCGACCCCAACACCCGGGTCGCGACGTTCGACGTCGCGGCCGCAATTCCGAAGACGCATGGGTGGCAGCAGGCCGTGGCGGCACCGCAAGCGAAATTCCGCCCCAGGCGTGCTGGAGAAACAGCAGGAAGAAATCCAAGGTCTGCAGAGCAAGCTTTCAGAAAGGCGCCGCCACCTTGAGTGCGCAGGCGCCGGCTGACCTGCCGCGCGAACCGGATGCCGCCGGCCGCAAGTACAGGCGCGATGCCGAGGACCTCGACGTGGAGTTGCACGCAGGAACAGGGCCGCATGGGGCAACTGCTGGAGAACAAAATGAGCCTGGTGGTGGACCAGTACGCCCGAGCCAACCGTTACGCTGTGATCCTGAATAGCAGCAACCGGCCCGCGCCGCCCTTCTGGTCCGCCACCTCCGCCGATATGACCGAGGAAATGGTGAAGCGCTACGGCGAAGCGCGCCTACCCCGCAGGGCAAGAAATAGTGCCGTTCACAACTCCACACTGTGCCCGGATGCATACAGGGCCGCCGCCGCGGGCGAAGCATCCGAGTCTTTGACCAGCACATAGTCGGTATCGAAAGTTGATACCGAAAAGATGGAAATCCCGGCGGCGGCGAGCGGCACTGCGAGCGCTGCCAGGATGCCGGTTGCGCTGAACGGCAGCGGTCCTTCCACCTGAAAGGCGCGCCACCCGGGCTCCTGACGCACGTGCGCCGGCACGCTCCTCTCTGGGCAGACGATCGACAGTTCGTCCGCCGTGCGCGTCACGGACAGGAACCCGTCCGCCGTAGCCCACCCGGGGACGCGGTCAGAAGCTTCCAGCCGGCAAATTGCCAATCGTTCCGGCAGCAACTTCAAACGGAGTGGGTGCACAGTTTGATTTAAGGCTGAAGGTCGCGGCTGCTGACTTTGTCTGCCGTCGGAAAATCGGCCGGCACCTTCTGCGTCACCTTTCCCGTCGTGGCCCACTCCACGCCGCGCGCGAACGTCACCATGAAGCCGACGCAGCGGATGGCCTCGGCATCGTGTCCCAGCGTGGTATGGAAGATGCGGCCCTTGCCGTAGGTGAGCGCCATCAGCATCGGCTCGTCGTGACCTGTACCGCGATTCTGCGGGTCTGAGAACGCCGTCCCCAGCACCGTCATATTTTCGCCGGGACCGCGCATGCGGCTGTAAAGCTCGTCCGAAGCATGCATCCACACCTCCGGCAGGCCCTTGGAGATTGGATGGCTGCGATTGCGCAGCGTGATCTGGAACGGCTTGCGCGCCCCGTGATTGCCTGCCGGCCCCGGCGTGTCGTCGGAGACCGGCTTCCCATCACGGAAATACCAGAACGGCCCCGATTTCTCGTTCCTGCCTTCCCACCCGCCTATGCCGATCATCAGGTTGTAGGCGGACCATGCCGGGAAGGCGTTGTCGGCAGCGTGATAGGACACGAACCCGCCACCGCCATTCACATAATGCTCGAAGGCCGCTTGCACGTCCGCAGGCCAGAGTGTTCCCCCGCCGAAGTCGTTGTAGTTGGAGATGACCGCTTTGTACTTTTCAAATTCCGGCTTGAATCCGCTGAAGTCGCCACCCTTGGGAGGAGTGGTCAAAATCTCCACACGGAACAGTCCCGTGTCTTCCAGAATCTTTTTCAGCAGTGGCGTCGTATGCTGCCAGTCGTGATTGTTCTGCCCATCGATCAGTAGAACGGGAATGGCTTGGGCAGATAAATTGCTGCTGCTCAAAAGGATGCATCCACAAATGAAAGTAAAAGTAGAAAGTCGCATCGGGTTGCTCACCCGGATTGTATCGCAACAAGCGACGGCTTACGCAGTTGGCCGCTGCAGGTTAGCTTACAGCTCAAGGCTCATAGCTCATAACCGGTCGCCGACTTTCCCAGGAACTTTCCTCCTGGGCCCGGTGTCTATCCTTCCGAAGGGCGCGAATTTTTGATAGCTTGAAGTCAGACGCTTTGGGGGTGTCAACTCCGCTTGGCGTACTGAATATGAGGCTGCCAGTGGCCACGTCCATCCTCGACCTCGGTCTTGACCGGGCGGCGGAGATCGTCGCTGAAGGCGATGATTTGCGCCTGGTGCAAGCGCTGCGCGGCGGAACCGAGGAAGCTTACGAGGAATTGCTGGCGCGCTTCCAGCAGCCTGTCTATACCCTGGCGCTGCGGCTGCTCGAAGATCAGAGTGAGGCCGGCGACGTAGTGCAGGAAGTCTTCCTCAAGGTATTTCGCAATATCGGCAGTTTCCGTGCGCAGAGCACTCTGAAAACCTGGATTTATAGGATCACCGTCAACGAGGCGCACAACGCCCGGCGGTGGCGCTTCCGGCACAAGCGCCGGGAGGTCGAACTCGATCCGGCGGCTGAAGACGGCCGATCGTTCGAGGATGTGGTGGCCGATCGGGCACAGTCTCCTTTTGAGGCCGTCTTCGATCGCGAGCGGCGTGCCTTGCTCGATGTGGCGCTCGAAAGGCTGAACCCGATTTTTCGCGAGGCCGTCGTGCTGAGAGACATCATGGATCTCAGCTACGAGGAAATCGCCAAGACGTTGAACGTTTCAATGGGGACCGTCAAGTCCCGAATCCTGCGCGGCCGCGAAGCCTTGCGGGAGCAGCTTGCAGGGGACCTGGAAAGGGCTTCGGCTCTGCAACTATTGCCGGAAGACGGCCGAGTGAGTTTATGAGCTGTGAGAAAGTGCAAAAACTGATTTCTCCGCTGTTGGACCGCCGCCTCGCGGGCCGGGAGCGCGAGATCGTTTTGGCGCACCTGGCATCCTGCGGCGCTTGCGTCCAGCGATTGCAGGCACTGGAGAATCTGCGTTCCAACCTGCGGCGTCTGCCGAGCCCCGGGATGCCGGCGCACCTCGTGCACAAACTGCGGGTTCTAGCATCGCATGAGCGCGCACGCCAAATGACGCGCTCGTCCTGGGCCACGTGGTTCGGCCATTGGGCTGACCGGCTGGAGTTGACGTTCAATAACCTGATGCGGCCGCTGGCGCTGCCGTTTGCCGGAGGCTTGCTTTCGGCCGTTGTGGTTTTCTGCTTGATTTTCGTGCCGAGCTTCGGCACTGCCGGGCCTCTTGGTGTCGACCCTGCTATCGAGTTGGTGACCACTCCGGTCGATGGGACCGTCGAGGGAGCGCCGGGCGAAACTCCCGGCGAGATCCTCCGCGGTCCGGCGCTTTCCTGCGATAAGACGATTGTGGAACTGGACATCGATGAGAGCGGAAATGTGCGTGACTGGAACATGCTTCTTGGCCAGATGAACGAAGAGGTAAAGAACCTGATCATCTACTCGCACTTTATCCCCGCTACCTACTTCGGGCGTCCCGTTCCCGGCAAGGTGATCGTGGCGCTTCACGACGGCCGCGACGCCCGCACATAACCCAGTCCCGCGTGGCGCGGCAAAAACTAGGACAACATTTCCTCATCAAAGGCTCCGTATTGGAGCGCATCTCGGCCGCAGTCTGTCCCGTGCACCAGGAGACTGTCGTCGAAATCGGCCCCGGCCGCGGCGCGCTTACGGAGAAACTCCTCGGCCGCGCCTCACGTGTGGTCGCCATCGAGTTGGATTCTTACCTCGCGGCGCATCTGCGGCTGAAATTCCCCGGCGATGCGCTGGAGGTCGTCGAGGCCGATGCTCTGGAAACCGATTTGGCGCAATGGGGAAGTGTGCCGTTTGCCGGGAACCTGCCTTACTACGCGGCGACTCCGATCATCGCCAAGACCGTGCGGCTACCCATTCCGCGCGCGGTCTACCTCATCCAGAAAGAAGTGGCGGAACGCCTGGTGGCGAAACCGGGCACGCGCGACTACGGCCTGCTGACGGTGGCTACCGCGATTTTCGCGCGCGTCCGCATGATGTTCGAAGTGAAGCCTACGGCCTTTCATCCGCCGCCCAAGGTCGATTCGGCCGTGGTGCTCATTGAACCTCACGCGCCGCCGCCGGAGTTAGACAACCCCGGTGGGTTTCTCGACTTTGCGGCACAATGTTTCCGGCAGAAGCGCAAGACCATTCGCAACAATCTCGCGGAGATTTACGGCAGGGACACAGTGAGCGGCTGGCCGGAGGCAGGTTTGCGCGCGGAGCAGATTCCGTTGGAAAGGTTATTGGAAGTGTATGGGCGAGTGGCAAATTTGAAACCTCCATCTTCGTGACACATCTCACAAGCCCTGCGTGTTGGCCTTCCGCATGCTTGCTCTCTTACCCAGGAGGACGACAATGCGTCGTTACTTAAATACGCTATTTTTAGGCGCCGTGCTCTGCGCTCCCATGGTAAACCGTGCTCTTGCTGACGAACATCGCTACTACGATTCCGAACATAAGGATTATCACGCCTGGAACTCCGATGAAGATCGCGCGTGGCGGCACTGGCTGGAAGAGAACCACCACGAGTATCACAACTGGACCAAGGCGAACAAACGGGAGCAGCGCGATTATTGGCGTTGGCGTCACGACCACAGAGACTGGCACTAACGCCTAATGGCGGATGACGCCGCTGGAAGCGCGGCGGCGTCATCTTATTTCCACAGGGTTAATCAAATTTTCCGATTGTCCGTATCGAAATCTTCACTGGACATTCACGCAACTGCGCGGATCGCTTTGCCATCCTAGGAACATACGGGGGAACTCTATGCCAAGCGATCCCAGAACGAAAGAGTATCTGTTGCTGAGCGATTTCGATCAGACACTGAGCTTCAACGATTCCGGCATCGTCCTCAGTGAACTGATTGGCGTCAACGGAGCACCTGAAAAGATTCACGGTTTATCGAAAATCCACCTGGTGCAGCAGGGTGGAGAGTTGGCCTATCTGCTGCTGCACGACCCGCAATACCGCTGCGTGCGTCGTGAGCACTTGATCGAGACCGGTCAACGCATCCGACTCAAACAGAACATCCGCAGGTTGTTCGAGCTGTTGCAGGAGATCGAAGGGCACCGCTTCTCGTTTTACGTGGTGTCAGCCGCACCGGAAGAAGTCATCCAGTCGGCTCTCGAAGGCATCATTCCGCGCGACCACATTTACGGTACGCGCTTTCAATACCACCCCGAGTCGGGTGAGATCCAGTCGATTCTCAATGTGGGCGCCGGCTACGGCAAAGTGGCCGCGCTCGACCGCCTGCGCGAATCGCTGGCGATTGCGCGCGATCGCGTCGTCTATGTGGGCGATGGCAGCTCGGATGTGCACGTGATGTTGCACGTCAACCGCCTCGAGGGCCTGACCATCGCGGTCTCGGAAAACAAATACCTCACGCAGATCGCGCGCCGTACCGTTCTAAGTGACGACTCCCTGTGCGTGCTGGTTCCGATCCTGGAAGAGATCGCTGGCTGGAACGCCCCCCGCATCCAGAGCTTCTTCGAAGCGCACGGTTTCGTTCTGCAGGAGTGGGACAAGGTGCGAACCGACCTGCTCACCATCGTGCGCGCCCCGGTGGCAGCGGCGGTGGCTTCATCCAGCAATTCGGGCCAGGTCGTCTAGGTGCAGCCGCCCAGTGTAAATCGCCATCCCCAGCGCCGCGTGAACGTTCATCTCGGCCAGCGCGTGGACCTCGCCCAGAGTGGTGATGCCGCCGGCCGCGGTCAGTTCGAGTGAAGTGGCGGCGCGCAAGCGGCGGAACCATTCGAGATCGGTGCCTTGCATCATACCTTCCTTATCCACGTAGGTGCAGAGGAAGCCGGAGCAAAAAGGTTCGAGTGTGTGCAGCACTTCTTCGGCACTCAGAACAGTAGCTTCCTGCCAGCCCTTGACTACGATGCGGCCGGCCTTCGAATCGACCGCGATCAGCACCCGCCCGCGGCCGACGGCATCGCGCAGCGCGGCTAGAAACGGTTCGTTGGCGCCTACAGTCGTGAAGGCCGAAGTGCCGACAATCACCTTTCGAGCGCCCTGTTCGACCAACGCCCGTGCCCGGTCGACCGTGCGTACTCCGCCGCCCGCGCGGATCGCGGCTCGCGACGCGAGCATCCGGACCAGATCGTCATTCGAGCCGCGGCCCATGGCGGCATCGAGGTCGATCACCTGAATTTCCGGAAATGCCGTGAACTTGCGTAGCATTTCTTCCGGCGAATCGGCTTCCAGCGCCTTCTCGCGCCCCTGAACGAGCTGGACGACTTTGCCGTCCATCAGGTCTATGCACGGGAAAATCATTCCGCGGGCCTCACGGGAATGCCGCGCCGGTCCAGTTCTTCCTTGAGCTGGTTCACGGTGTAGGTCCCGTAGTGAAAAATAGACGCGGCGAGCGCCGCATCGGCGCAACCGTCGGTCAGCACTCGCACGAAGTGGTCCGGCGTTCCCGCGCCGCCCGAAGCGATCACGGGAATGCGAGTGGCGCGGGAGACCGCCCGTGTCAGCGCGCAATCGAAACCGTCCTGCACGCCGTCTGTGTCCATGGAGGTCAGCAGAATCTCGCCCGCGCCGAGCGCCTCGCCACGGGCGGCCCATTCGAGCGCGTCGATGCCTTCATCGTCGCGGCCACCCCGCGTGAAGACGTTCCATTCGGCCGGAGCGCGCCGGCGGGCGTCGATGGCGAGCACTACCGCCTGCGCGCCGAACTCCCGGCTGAGCTCGGTGATCAGCTCGGGGCGGCGCACCGCGGCCGTATTGACCGAAACCTTATCCGCGCCCGAACGCAGAATGCGCCGTGCGTCGGCGATTGATCGTATGCCGCCACCCACCGACAGCGGGATGAAAACCTTGCGTGCCGTTCGCGCCACGACATCGGCCATGATGTCGCGGGCATCGCTGGATGCGGTTATATCGAGGAATACGAGCTCGTCGGCGCCGTCGCGGTTATAGCGCTCCGCCAGTTCCACCGGATCGCCCGCATCCCGCAGGTCGACAAAATGGACGCCCTTGACCACACGTCCGCCGGTCACATCGAGGCAGGGAATGATGCGTTTCGCTAGCATGCCGGCCTATCCGTGGGGCAGGATGGTATCCTCGGGCGGGCTGGCAGCCCGTCAGAAGCCGGCGCCGGTTGCCAACCGGCGCGCAGGTTTCCGACCTGACCCGTTAACATGCCGCCTCCAGAAAATTCCGCACGATCCGCTGCCCTACCGCAGCCGACTTCTCGGGATGGAACTGCACCCCGAATACATTCCCCGCCTCCAGCGCGGCCGTGTATGGAACCGCATACGTGCATGTCGCGGCCGCGCGGTCGTTGACCGGCACATAGTAACTATGAGCGAAGTAGACGAAAGGCCGCGCCGGCAGATTCCTCATCAGCCTCGTGCCGGGACGCGCCGCCAGCTCATTCCAACCCATGTGCGGCACACGGGCATCGAGCGGGAAGCGGCACACCGCTCCTGCATACAGACCCAGCCCCCGCACTTCCGGTGCTTCCTCGCTTGTTTCGAACAGCGCCTGCATACCGAGGCAGATCCCCAGGAAAGGCACGCCGGAGCGAATGCGTTCCAGCAGCGCATGTCGCACGTCCATGGCGTCGAGCGCGCGAATCATCTGTCCGAAATGTCCCACCCCCGGCAGGATGATCTTTGCGGCCTGCCGCAGCCCCGCGGCATCGCGCACCAGCGTGTACCCGCAGCCGATTTCCGCCAGAGTGTTCTGCACCGACCGAAGATTGCCGGCGCCGTAATCCAAGATGGCAATCACAGTAGCCCCTTGGTGGAAGGTAGCTGATCTTTCAAACGTGCATCTTTCGAACACGCGTATTTCATCGCGCGAGCGAAGCATTTGAAAATCGCTTCGATCTTGTGATGATTCGACCGCCCGTAGAAAACCTTGGCATGAAGATTGGCGCCGGCGTGATTCACAAATCCACCGAAGAAATCCTCTACCAGCTCGGTCTGCAGGTCGCCCACCAGCCGGACCTTCACCAGGTCTTTGTATACGAGCGCCGGCCGGCCGCCCAGATCCACCGCTACCACCGCCAGCGTCTCGTCCATCGGCAGCACGAAGTAGCCCGCGCGGTTGATCCCTCTCCGGTCGCCCAGTGCATGTGTGAACAACTGCCCGAGCACGATGCCTACGTCTTCCACCGTGTGGTGCTGGTCTACGTCCAAATCGCCGTCGGCGCGCAGTTTCAGGTCGAAGCCGCCATGCTTGGCAAACAGCTCCAGCATGTGATCGAAAAAGCGAATGCCCGTCGAGATCTCATAGCGCCCTCGGCCCTCAATCAGCAGCGAGCCGGCAATGCGTGTTTCGCGCGTGTCGCGCCGAACCGCGGCTCTTCTCATTGGGCGAAGACCTCTTCCAGGTAGTTGATGTCGTCCACGATGGCATACGCGCCCTCTTGCTGGAACAGAAACACCAGGTCGAGATAGAGCGGGTTTGAAGGCGCCGCGATTCCGATGAACGGAACTTTGGCCGCGCGGGCGCTGCGTGCATCATCCGCCGTGTCGCCGATGTAGAAAATCTTGGAATCGCCGTGGTCCTTCAGAATGCGCAACAGCCCATCCGGCGCGGGCTTGTGATTCTCCACCTCGAACATCCCGACAATCGGGTCGAAGATAAGCTCAGGCACGAAACGGTCGAGGGTGAGCTTGGCCTCCTCTCTCGGCCGGCCGGTGAAGAGGCCGAAGCGGAACTTCTCGCCGAGCTTTTCCAGTGTGCCGGGCCTCGCGATCCAGCGTTCGCGAAGCATCAGGCCGTCCGTGCCGTTGCCGTGAAAAATCGATTGGAAGTGAGCCCTCACTTCTTCATAACACGCCTCCACGCCGCAGCCCGTAACCATGTGGTGCGAGAGCTTCCAGTCGTCGTTGAAGCCGCCCTGGTTCTTGTACTCCTGAATCTGTTGATTGGTGGGCTTACGGCCGGTAAAGTGCGCCACGGTCTGCGCGATGGTCTCGCGGTAGGATTCAGTCACGTCCACCAGCACGCCATCCATGTCGAAAACGAGCATCGGTCTTGTCACGGGTTCGCTCATCGGTTCCAGATCTCTTCCAGCGCCGTCAGCAGTCTTCGCATTTGCTCTCGCGTCCCGACCGTGATGCGCACGCAGCCCGGCGCTTCGTAGCTACGGTCGCGCACTAGGATGGTCTGCTCGCGCAGCGCGTCGCGCACTTCCAGCGCACGGGCTCCGAAATGTCCCAGGACGAAATTCGCCGAGCTGGGAACATAGCGAATGCCGAGCTTCTCCAGCCCGAAGCACAACAGCTCGCGGGCGGCCAGCACTTCGGCCACATAGTTCTCGACGTAACCCGTGTCGCGCACCGCGGCCTGCGCTGCGGCAACGGCCAGTGAATTCACGCTGTACGGCGATTGCGCTTTGTGTAAGTATTCAATGTTAGCCTGATGCGAAAACAGGCAGCCCAGCCGCATGCCCGCCATGCCGAACACTTTCGAAAAGGTGCGGCAGACGAACAGATTAGGCACGCGTTCGATCTCGGTCAGTGCCGTCACCCCCGAAAACTCGTAGTACGCTTCGTCGATCATCACCACCGCGCGGCGCGCCCGATGGAGAATGCGTTCGATTCCCAGCAGCGAAATGCCCGTGCCGGTCGGATTGTTCGGGTTGGCCAGCAGCACGGCCCGCGTGTCGGGTGAGATGGCATCCAACAGCGCTTCCAGCGGAAACTCCATAGCCGGCGGCGGGTACTCGATTTCTCGGATCTTTCCTCCAGCCACCTCGGAGTAGAACCGGTACATGGCGTACGAGGGCTTGAGCAGCACCACTTCCTGACCGTCGTCCACGTAGGTGTTCACGAACACCTGAATCGCCTCATCGGTGCCATTGGTGAAGACGAATTGATCGGGCTGTACGCGAAAATAAGCCGCGATCGTTTCCTTAGCGGTGCCGTACTCGGGATAGACTGCGAGCGATCCGGCGTCAAGGGCGCTGTGCAGGGTTTCGATGACGCTCGGCGAGCAGCCGACCGTGTTCTCGTTGAAATCCAGCCGCAGCTTGCCGGCCCGTCCGGCGGTGGGAGGCGAATAGGGCGCCATCGCGAGCACCGCTTGCCGTGGTTTCACCGCGCCTTTGGGGAATTTCGGGGGCTTAGCGGCCACGTCCGCCTCCGGTGTGGGGCAGATCCGTGGTCTGCTGCCGGCCCCCTGGCCGGCTTGGCACCTGTCCAACGCGCACCTCCACGGATCGGGCATGGGCCTCTAATCCTTCCGCCCGCGCCAGGGTCGTGATCGCGGGCGCCAGGCGCTTCAGTGCTGGTGCGCTCAATTCCTGAACCGAAATCACCTTCAGGTAATCCGTTACGGCAAGCCCGCCCCGAACCCGCGCCGCGCCGCTGGTCGGCAGCACGTGGTTGGGGCCGGAGGCATAGTCGCCCGCCGCTTCGGGGCTGAATGGGCCGATGAAGACGCTACCCGCGTGTTCCACCATGGGCAGCAGGCCCGCATCGGGAATGCTCAGATGCTCCGGCGCGAACCGGTTCGAAATGGCCACGGCTTCATCGAGCGACCGCACCAGCACCACCGCGGAATTCCGCGCGATGGACTTCGCTGCCACTCCTGCCGTCGGAAGCACAGCCAGTTGCCGTTCGACCTCGCGAGCCACCGCTGCGGCCAGCCGTTTCGAACTCGTCAGCAGAACGGCTGAGGCGTCCACGTCATGCTCGGCCTGAGCCAGCATGTCGGCCGCCAGATGCCTGGGGTCTCCGTCAGCGGCGATGATCAGGATCTCGGTCGGCCCCGCCACGAAGTCGATTCCCACCTCGCCGGCAAGTAGCCGCTTGGCCGCGGCCACATAGATGTTGCCCGGTCCGACGATGCGGTCGGCCTTCGGCACCGTGCGGGTTCCAAACGCGAAAGCGGCGATGGCCTGCGCTCCTCCCATTTCGAAAACGCGGTTTACCCCTAGCAGAGCCGCGGTGCCAAAAACCTCGATGACCGGCCGCGGGGAAGCGACGCAGATATTCGGAACCCCGGCCACCTGCGCCGGAACAACTGTCATCAGGATGGTCGAGGGCAGGGGATAGCGCCCCGAGGGAATGTACGCCGCCACGGTGTCGAGCGGCCGCACGATCTGGCCGACCCGCATGCCGCCCGCGCGATCCATCCACGCGCGCGGCATCTGCCGTTGAGCGTAGGCGCGAATGTTTCCAGCAGCAGTGCGAACTGCCCGCCGGAATGCCGGCAATAGTTTACTACGCGCTTCGGCCAGGTCGCGCTCCGCCACTCGCACCGTATTTCGCGTCAGCCCATCGAACTTACGCGCGTATTCCAGCAGTGCGCGGTCGCCCCGGCGCCGCACGTCTTCCAGAATCGGCTTAACCACCGCCTCGGCTTCGTTCAGCCTCGCGGCCTTACGGGCCAGCAGCCGGCCCACATCTTTGCTTTCAAGAATGCGAATCACAGTACGATCTTGTTCAGGGGATATTCGACGATGCCCTGTGCGCCGGCCTGCTTCAGACGTGGAATGATGTCACGCACGGTGGATTCGTCGATGATGGTGTTCACCGCCAGCCAGTCTTCGTCGCTAAGATGCGAAATGGTGGGCCGTTTCAGCGCCGGCAGAACGCCCAGCACGCCAGGCAGGTCGTTCTGGTGCACGTTGAGCATCAGCCCCACCTTGCCCAGCGCGTTGATGGCACCTTCCAGCAGCATCTTGATGTCTTCCAGCTTGCGGCGCTTTTCGGCGTCCTCCCAGGCCTCGCGGTTGGCGATCAACTGCGTGTTGGATTCGAGCACGGTGTCGATGATCTTGAGCTTGTTGGCGCGCAAAGACGACCCGGTCTCGGTGACCTCGACGATCGCGTCGGCCAGCACCGGCGGCTTCACTTCCGTCGCGCCCCAACTGAATTCCACCTTCGCCTTTACGCCGTGCGATGCCAGGTAGCGCTTCGTGGTGGCCACCAGTTCCGTGGCGATGATCTTGCCCTCCAGGTCCTTTGCAGACCGGAATCCCGATGCTTCCGGCACGGCCAGCACCCACCGCACTTTGCCGAAGCTCTGCTTGGCATAGATCAGGTCAGCCACCGCCACTACGCTGGCTTCGTTTTCTTCGATCCAGTCGCGGCCAGTCAGGCCGGCATCGAGAATGCCATCTTCCACATATCGGGCCATCTCTTGCGCGCGGATCAGCATGCACTCAATGTCCGGATCGTCTATGCCAGGGAAATACGAACGGCTGCTGGTAGTAATGGCGAAGCCTGCGCGGCGGAACAATTCGATGGTGGCGTTTTCCAAACTGCCCTTGGGAATCCCGAGCTTGAGCTTCACGACTGGCCTCCGTAAACGGCGGCGGGATCGTAAGTGCGTTCCTCGGAAACTTTCCACTGGCCCTCTTCCAGGCGGCGGAAGAAACAGCTCTCATAGCCCTCGTGGCAGACGCCCGGGCCTTGCGCATCGACGCGAACCAGCACGGCGTCGCGGTCGCAGTCGGTCGAGATCTCCTTCACCACCAGCCGGTGGCCGGAGCTTTCTCCCTTGAGCCACAACTTCTGCCGCGAGCGGCTGTAAAAGGTAGCAAAACCGGTCTCGACGGTCTTGCGAAACGCCTCTTGATTCATATAGCCGACCATCAGCACGCGGCCCGAGGCGTGGTCTTGAATGACGGCCGTGATCAAGCCGTCGCTTTTTTGAAAGTCTAAGTCCATACGTACAATTCAGTAGTAGGCAATAAAAAAGCCCGCCGGGCCTCTGGGGCTCCTTGCGGCGGGCGTCTTTCCAGTTTTTGGAGACCGCTTAGACAGACGCCCGTCGCGTATGGGCATGGTGATGATGATGCCGGGCGACGAATAGCGCTGCCATAACAAAACAGCTTAACATAGCTTCGAGCCGCGAGCTACGAGCTTCGGGCTGAAGCCCTTCTTCATCTGGATGTCACCTGATATTCTGAGTTTTCATGCAGCAGCCGCTCGTATCGATCGTGACGCCGTGCTTAAACGCCGCGCGATTTATCGAGGAGACGATCCAGAGTGTGCTGGCGCAGGATTACCCCGCGATTGAATACATCGTGATGGATGGCGGGTCGAACGATGGCACGCTCGACATTCTGAAGCGCTACCAAGGGCGGCTGCGCTGGCTCGCGGCGAAAGACGACGGACAGGCGGACGCCGTCAATCGGGGTTTCGCGTTGACACAGGGCGAGATCTTCGCATTCCTCAATGCCGACGACACCTATCTTCCGGGTGCTGTCGCGCGTGCGGTCGAGGGATTCGCGCGCAAACCGGAACCCGCGGTGGTTTACGGCGATGCCTGGTATGTTGACGACACCGGAAAGCGCCTCGGGCGGTATCCTGTGGAGCCCTACGATCCGGATCGGTTGGAGCGCCGGTGTATCATCTGTCAGCCGGCTGCTTTTATCCGGCGTAACGTGTTCGCCGCGGCGCGCGGTCTGGACTCGCGCCTCCGGTTTGCCATGGACTACGACCTCTGGATCCGTCTTGCGCAAGCCCACAGCCTCGTGAAGGTCGACACCGAGCTGGCCAACTCGCGGCTGCACGCTGACGCGAAAACCGTCGGCCAGCAATCCGCGGCCATGCGGGAGACCATCCAGGTGCTGCGCCGCCATTACGGATACGCGCCCTTCAACTGGGTCTACGGCTACTTCCACAACCGCCGCGGCGGGCAGGCGTTGGCTGCCGCCCCGCCGGGAGTCTCACTTGCCAGTGCTGCGCCCGCGCTGGCGTGGGGTCTCGGTTGCAATTGGCGCCACCCCATCCGCTACTTCCGCGACGTCCTGGGCACTGCCAAGGAAGGGATCGTTTGCGTCAGCCAACTCTAACGATCGTGACACCCTCCTATAACCAGGGGGAGTTCATCCGCGCCACCATCGAAAGCGTGCTCGCTCAGGACTACCCGCAGTTGGAATACATCGTAATGGATGGCGGGTCCACCGATCAGACCGCGGCCATCGCGGCCGAATACTCCGGGCGCCTCACCTGGATCAGCGAGAAGGACCGCGGCCAGGCACACGCCATCAACAAAGGCTTTCGCATGGCCAAAGGCGAGATCGTGACATGGCTCAACTCGGACGATATCCTTCTGCCCGGGGCG
>Ga0126381_100002507_pt1 | contig 19854 bp, 16 predicted proteins | sample PanSoiMetPlot_28_FD_96465 | JGI IMG/M metagenome (GOLD analysis project Ga0126381, IMG submission 96465) | Tropical forest soil microbial communities from Panama - MetaG Plot_28 | ecosystem: Environmental > Terrestrial > Soil > Tropical forest > Bulk soil | place: Panama | collected 2016-02-17
ACCTATTGCTTTTTGCCGTTTATCGAGTCGCACTCGTACCAGCGCTAGCACCCGCCGAACGCCGAACGCCAAACGCCGAACGCCAAACGCTAATGGTAAACCCTACCCTTCCATTCGGAACGGTGGCCTCGCCAGGAACGGACAGCGGAGGACCAGGTCATCAACAGGTAGAGCGTAGCGATAACCGGTTGCAGGAAGGCCCAAGCCGGCGATTTTCGATAAAAGCGCAATGTCGGGATATAGGCGGTGATCATGGCGATCACTCCGACAATGGCCATTAGTCTGGTGACTGGAGACCCTGACATAAGGCCGAGCCACGGGATCCAAAACATTAGCAGCATAAGCAACGTTGTTCCCAGCAACAGGAGGCTCGAAGATCGAAGTTGGGTAAAAGCGGTCCGAGCTACCATGTTCCAAATTTCGTTTAGTCGGACATAGGTGCGATGACTGCGGACTGAATGACTTAAGCCAATCCATGTATGCCCTCCGCCACATTTCACTCGCTTGGCCAGGGTACAGTCGTCGATCAGTGCGCCCCGAATCGATTCGAGTCCGCCGATTTTCCGAAGAACATCGCGTCTGACGAGAATACAGCCTCCTGCAGCCACACCAATTCGGGATCTACGACTGTTCCCAAGCCCGAACGGATAAATTAATTTGAAGAAATAGATAAAGGCAGGAATCAAGAGTTTCTCCCAGAAGCGGTCCATTCGCAGGGCAGCCATTATGGAAGCCAGGTCGAGTTCTTCCGTTACCAATTTGCGGCGCAGCGTGCTGATCGTTCCAGGCTCCAGTTCGATGTCCGCGTCGAGAAACAGCACTAGCGGCGTTTTGACCGCGAGCAAACCTTGATTCAACGCCCAGAGCTTTCCAGTCCAGCCATCCGGTAATGACTCGTTCCGGATGACGCTCATCGGGCCGGAAAAATTGTTTGCAGCGTACTGGGCTGTGTTGTCGGAAGACTGATCGTCGACGAGCACGACCGAGAGATTGAACCCCTGATCGTTCAAGGCTTGGAGTGTGCGACCGATAACCGGCGCTTCATTTCTGGCCGGAATGACGACGGTCACATCGGATAAGTCTGCTCGCTCGCCTAGTGACTCGAGGCGCTCTTTCGTGCTCCAGGGACGCCAAGGGAGGAGCAACAGAGCGAGCCAGGCGATCGCGGCAAAGCAGACGAGGAGTTCCATGTACGCGGCAAGATAGAATCCGAAATTGTAACGCTGGGTTCAGGTCGCTTAGTATCGAGCGGCATCGTCGACATCGAGCGGCATCGACGATACGGCATCGTTTGCGATCGCGAAAGCTTCGCGAGAATCAAAACGACACACTGCTCATACGGATCGGCGATCCGTCCCAATCCGATCCCGCTCGATCCCGCTCGATGCCGATCGATGCCGCTCGATGGCTAACGCCAGTCACAATTGCGGTCTGTCCTTGCAAAGATTTTGTTGTCATAGAGTTTGGATGCAGGAAGCACGGGCGTCGCTCGCGGCGCTCGGGCAACCACCCTATCACAGATGAAAAGAATCGGTATCCTGACAGCAGGGGGCGACACGCCTGCCATGAACGCCACTGTCCTGGGCGCTGTCGTCCGCGCTAATCAGTTGAAGGTCGAAGTTTTTGGCCTGATCAAGGGGTTCAACAGCCTTTTCAACCCGCGTGTTCCGCACGTCCACCTAAACCCGCTTTACCAACAAATTCCCGAGCTCGATCCGACGAAAGGCGGCACTATAATCGGGTCCTCTCGCGATTTTGTAGACCCGGAAAAAAGCGAGGAGCTGGATCTGGTCGCTAAGCGATTAATGAGACTAGGAATTGAAGGGCTCATCTGCGTCGGCGGCGACGGAACGCTGAACGGATTACAACCGCTGGCGGAACGGTTCCCTGCCGTGTTAGCACCCAAGACCATAGACAACGACCTGGGCATGAACTATCCAAGCGAACCTGACGAATGGGTTCATGTTCCCGATCCGGAGGCGAAACACGGTTTTCATTACAAACATCGAGAGTCCCAGATCGCTTTCGATCTCGATTACATGATCAACTATGTAACACCCGGCTACGCGACAGCAGTTTTTGTGACTGCCCAGGGCGTTGAACGAATTCGTACCACCGCAGAAAGCCACCGGCGGATCGCAATCATTGAAGTCATGGGCCGCCATTCTGGCTATATTGCATTGGGTTCTGCCTACGGCCGGCCTGACATCGTCTTGGTACCGGAGCACCCGATGGATCTCGAGCGCCTGGTGGAACGTGTAAAACAGATTTACGATCAGCAGAAGCACGTTGTTATCATTTGTGGAGAAGGTGTGGTCGATGAACGAGGCAGAGAACTCGGCGCTGAAACAAAAACCACAGATCCAGCAGGGAACATCATTCTAAGCGGCGCGGCTGAAGCGATCCGGCACAACTTTATCCACTTGATCGGTGACGCCTATTTTCAGCGGTACCGTCGCGGCCACTCCGCGCGCGAAGCGATCTTCACCAGAAAAGTCGGACACACGCAGCGAGGCGGCCGACCCATTTTGTTCGATCGCTTTTATGGGGCGCAACTCGGGGCTAAAGCGGTTGAACTTCTACTCGAAGGCCGCAACAACGCGGTCGCAGTCCTTCAATACAATTCCCGACAAGGATTTTATGTTGACGGTTACGATGCGAATCGGTTCCGCGATCGATGGGGACTGATTCATGCCCGGCGCATGCATCTCGCCTTTTATGATCCAAAGTTGATGAAGCCCTCGCGCGTGGGCGTCGACTATCTATTACCGATCTTCACCAGCGCGATTGGAGAGGACGACATGGAACACGTGCGCCGCACACTTTTTGCTCCCGCGAACCTGGCGCAGCCGTATCATTCGGTTAACACAGATATTGCCAAAAGAATTCGATACCTGAATTGAAATGCCAACATTGCCAACGGTGCCACCAGCGCCGACACTGCCATCAATAAAACCTTAGTCTTTCGTTGCTGGCACTGTCGGCGTTGGTAGCACTGCCGGCGTTGTTTTCTATGGCTCAAATTGTTCTCCCCCGAATCCTCCGCATCGGCGGCGGCGTATTCGCTCAGGCAAATGATGTGCTAGGCACGCTTGGGCTAAAAAAGCCGTTGATCGTCACTGACCCGTTCCTGCGAAAGCAGGGGCTGGCCGATAGGCTTGTCGAAACGCTAGGTGGAAACATCCGAGTTTTTTCGGAGACTGTTCCAGATCCCACAGTCGCCGCTGTGTTGGCCGGGCTAGAGTTCCTCAAACGGGATGTGCATGATTGCGTGATCGGCCTCGGAGGTGGCAGCGCAATTGATACAGCGAAAGCGATTGCAGTCCTCGCGGTTCATGGAGGTAAGATGCGCGACTACAAGGCGCCGCATGATCAGAGCGCTCCTGGTCTGCCAATCGTCGCGATTCCGACAACTGCCGGTACCGGGTCCGAATCGACGCGGTTCACCATTGTTACAGACGACGAGACGGGAGAAAAAATGCTCTGTATCGGCCTCGCATATTTGCCGATTGCCGCCCTAGTGGACTTTGAGCTAACCCTCACAAAGCCGATGCGGCTGACAGCCGATACAGGAATCGATTCGTTGACTCACGCAATCGAGGCATATGTTAGCCGACGAGCGAATCCTTTCTCCGACATGCTTGCGCTGACGGCCATGCGGACGATCCGGAAAAACATCGAGACAGCCTGTTCCCATCCCCAGGATCGGGCGGCGCGCGAAGCGATGATGCTCGCTGCGACACAGGCGGGATTGGCTTTTTCGAACTCAAGCGTCGCGTTGGTTCACGGCATGAGCAGACCAATCGGCGCGCGTTTCCATGTGCCGCACGGATTATCGAATGCCGTGTTGTTGCCAGCTGTTACCGAATTTTCTGTTGGCTCGGCTGTGCGCCGGTATGCCGATTGTGCGCGTACGATGGAAATTGTGCCCACCGAGACCGATGATGAGGCCGCTACAGAGACGCTTGTCAGCGATTTGAGAGCGCTGAACCGGAAGCTTCAGGTACCGACGCCGAAAGAGTACGGTATCGATCGTCGGGCGTGGATGGAAAGCATTCCGGTCATGGTTGAACAAGCCATCGCTTCAGGATCGCCGGCAAACAATCCGCGGGTGCCGACGGCCTCCGAAATCGCTGCGCTGTACGAGACGGTGTTTTAGGATTGGGAGGAAGGCGCTTCGGAGAGTGTCTCGCCCCTGCTGCCCCGTGTCAGACTTGCGCCATACTCCCACGCACGCCGCTTTCCAGAATATTTCTTAGAAGAAAAATCTACAATATCGTCGTAGCTTTTAATCCCTATCAATGAACCCTTCGCCATTCGATCGAGTCGCGCCAGCCGACGGGTCGGCAAATATATTTCATTTTATTAACGGCAAGCTCTACAGGGGCTCGCCAGCGCGGAGCGGAGAAGTTTTTAACCCTTCGAAAGGATCTCTCTCCGGGCGCGTAGCTTTTGCGGGAAAAGAAGAAGTAGATCTTGCCGTGTCGGCTGCAGCCGATGCATTCCCGGCCTGGTCTGCCATGTCTATTGTGCGGCGAGCAAGAATCATGTTCCGTTTCCGTGACCTGATCGAACAACATCTCGATCATCTTGCGGAGGTCGTAAGCTCAGAACATGGCAAAGTGCTTTCCGACGCTCGCGGGGAGGTCGTGCGGGGGTTGGAAGTTGTGGAATTCGCTTGCGGTATTCCACAGCTTCTGAAAGGCGAACACTCGACCAAAGTCGGCTCGGATGTCGATAGCTTCTCATTCCGCCAGCCGTTAGGTGTTGTTGCAGGGATCACACCATTCAATTTCCCAGCAATGGTGCCGCTCTGGATGTTTCCGATAGCTTTAGCGTGCGGCAACACCTTCGTTTTGAAGCCGAGCGAACGAGACCCGAGCGCGAGCACAGAGCTGGCTGCGCTCTTAAAAGAAGCTGGCCTGCCGGATGGAGTTTTTAACGTTGTTCACGGTGACAAGATCGCAGTCGACGCTCTGCTGCAGCATCCGACGGTTCAGGCCGTCAGCTTCGTCGGATCAACACCGGTTGCAGAATCGATTTATCGGCAGGCAACCAGCACAGGAAAACGGGTCCAGGCGTTGGGCGGCGCCAAAAACCACATGGTCGTGCTGCCCGATGCGGATCTTGGGCAAGCCGCCGATGCCCTGATCGGCGCTGCCTACGGATCGGCCGGCGAACGTTGCATGGCTATCTCTGTCGCCATTGCCGTGGGGCAAGAGAATGCGAATCGGCTGATTAACGAGCTCAAGCCGCGGGTCCGGAACCTGGCGATTGGAGCTTCGAACAAGCCGGGCAGCGAAATGGGACCGTTGGTTACTCGAGCACATCTCGATCGAGTGAAATCCTACGTTGACATCGGTGTGAGCGAAGGAGCCGAGCTGGTTGTGGATGGCCGTGGCTTCTCCGATCCAGGCGATGGATTCTTCCTGGGCGGATGCCTATTCGACCATGTGGAGCCGGAGATGCGGATCTACCGCGAAGAAATCTTTGGCCCAGTCCTTTCAGTCGTGCGCGTGGACTCGCTGCACGAAGCAATCGGGCTGGTGAACGAGCATGAGTATGGGAATGGAACCGCGATCTTTACGCGCGATGGCGCGGCAGCCAATCTGTTTACCGATCGCGTGAAAATCGGGATGGTCGGTATCAACGTCCCGATCCCGGTCCCAATGGCCTTCCATTCATTCGGTGGCTGGAAACGTTCTATCTTCGGCGATCATTATGTGCATGGACCGGAAGGGGTTCGCTTTTACACTCGGCTCAAAACGGTGACAAGCCGGTGGCCGGAGGCGCCTGCTTCCGGGCCGGAATTCTCGATGCCTGCATCGCATTCCGATGAAATGCGCAAAGCCGGCAAACTATAAGAATTTTTAATACAAGGCTTGACTCTTGAGCGGAAATCCGCTTCAATGGTCGCCTTCTCGATCCAAAAAGCGTCTATTCGAGTAAGTTTTCTGGAATATTTGAGCTTCAGGATACGTTTAGGATATTATAGGAGCATTTAAGGGCCGAAAGCCGAATTCGTGATCGCCGGAATCTTGCAATCAGAATGTCCGACCGGATTGCAAGTGAGGGTGGTAAGAAATGGCAAAAACCATTGAACGTTTGAACGGATCACGCTGTCGAAGTTCAGATTGTTAGGGTGGTTAACAATTTTGTTCCCTAACCGCTCGCAAAATAGCAGAATAGGGTAGCCTGAAATGACCCCAGGTTGGCTGCTGAACAGTTAATAGAGATTACTATAGTATGGCTGGTGAAGATTCTGATACGGGCATCAAGATTTATCTGAGAGAGATCGGACAGATCCCGCTGCTCACTCCCCAAGAGGAGATTGAGCTGGCAGCGCGTATTAAGAAGGGCGATCGAGAGGCTCGCGCTTTGATGATTAAGGCGAACCTTCGTTTGGTCGTCAAGATCGCCCATGATTACGCGAATTTGGGACTTCCCCTCCTCGACCTAATTTCGGAAGGAAATATCGGTTTGATGAAGGCAGTGGAGCGCTTTGATCCAGCAAAAGGCGGAAAACTGAGCACTTACGCTGCATGGTGGATTAAGCAATCGATCAAGCGCGCTTTGGCGAACCAGAGCAAAACGATCCGGTTGCCGGTCCACCTTGTCGACAAGATTTCCAAAATGCGGCGTGTGTCGCTCCAGATGAGTGAAGAGCTCGGGAGAGAGCCGACTGACGAAGAACTGGCGGAAGAGATTGGTATATCGAGCGGGAAAGTTTCCCAGCTCAAGACGGTGTCGATCCGTCCTGCTTCGTTGGACGCTCCGATCAGCGACGATGATTCGACCGAGTTCGGCGAAATCGTCGGCGACGAGGATGCACAGACGCCGTTCGAATTGCTGCGAGACAAGAACCTTCGTGACGAGGTTAGCGAGCTTCTAGAAGTGCTCGATGACCGAGAGCGAAAGATCATTTTCCAGCGCTTCGGATTGGATGGCGGCAAACCGAAGACGCTTGAGGAGGTCGGCAAAAAGTTCGGCGTGACACGCGAACGAATTCGTCAGTTGCAAAACATCGCTTTGGCGAAACTTCGCAGAGCGCTCGGCAAGAAAGAAAAGCCGATCGACATTCCACAAGAAGCGTTGACCTGACCGTCAGACAAAGAAAGAATATTGCCCGAACGGCCGCATTGAAAGATGCGGCCGTTTTTTGTCTCCCATAGGTCCAATTGGTCCTATCCCAACAAAAGAAACAGGCTCCCAAATGAACCAAATGCGGGCTACGCCGCAGCTAATTTGGGCGCCGCGGACATGTGCGTTTTTCGTGCAGGTCGAGGCAGGTCGCTTCGATGCGGACGTTGAGCTTTGTCGGCTTAAAGCCCATGCTGTTGGCGAGGAAACGTTCGCGGAGCGTGATGCAATCGTCCTGAACCTGGAAGACCTGGTTGCAGTCGGTGCACACGATGTGAAACGCTGCTGGAGACTGTTCTCGATTAACTTCGTAGTACCGATGCTCGCGGTTGAGCTCCACTTCGCGGATGAGATGGCTATCCAACAACATCGGCAAAGTCCGGTAGACAGTGGCCAAAGAAATCAGACGATCTAATTCTCGCGCTTTGCTTAGTAGATCTTCGGCGTTGAATGGATCAGCAAAAGAAATAGCGGCCCGGACTATGACCTCGCGCGGCTTAGTGACACGAAATCCGCCGGCTTTCAAGTAGCTGAGCGCCTCTTCAAAGAGTGTATCCGGTTGTACCTTTGAGCCCTTCCGCGCCGGAAGCTCAGGCTGCTTCCTTGTAGCGAAACTCCAAGGTGAGATTTTGTGAAGGGTACACTCGGTTCGTTCGAAACTCATGAATGACTTCCTGACAATAAGCTTCTAGGCCGGGAGCGTCCAGTCGAAGTGGCAACTGCTCCAGAATTTGTTCGTGTCCATCTTTCGCGATTACCTCGATATTCGATTCAATCCAGATCTTCAGCGGCCTCAGCAAACTCTCGGAGTCCGCAGCCGCAATGCCATACAGTTTAAAATAGCATTGGACGCAGCGGCCCGGATGCTGCCGGGTCAATGCCGCTCCCCTGAGATCGAGAATCGAGTCCGCTTCACGGAAAAAACGTTGCGACAACGGACGCAAAATCTGATCGAACCGTTCCTGGAACACGCGGGAGTGTAGCCTATTGAGAACCATTCGCAAGTGGAATGCGAATGGGAGAATGGGACATATGGGACCTATGTGACGCATGCGACCTACACCGAGACAGCTTGAGTTCCAGGATCGGTGCCGTAGCTTCTGGCATGGATCTCTTAAAGCTATCTTATCGTGCTATTTTGCGGCACGCCCTGAGCAGTCCGCTTGCAGGTGCAGATGGCTATACGGCTGAGGTCGAGGAGTGGCGCTCAGGACGTCTCGCTGGATTAACGGCCCCGGATGGTTGGCTTAGCCTGGTCGGACATCATTGGCTCAAACAAGGCGCCAACACCGTAGGAAGCGCAGCACACAACGACATTGTCCTGGCAAACGCGCCTGCCCATCTAGGTACGATAACCTGGACGAGCGATGGGAAAGTCAGCGTCGAGTTGCGACCCGATTCCAAAGCGCTAATCGACGGCAAAGCGGAGCTCGCCTCTGTCCTGATCGACGATTCGGATGACGAGCCAACCGTTATTTCATTCGGCACGACAAGTGTGTACTTAATCAGTCGAGCAGATCTCAAAGGATTGCGCATCAAAGACTCAGCGGCCGCCGCTCGGACCGGTTTTCTCGGGTTGGATTATTTTCCCATCGATCCGACGTGGCGCATCGAAGCGAAATGGGTGCCGTTCGATGCTCCGCATGAAATCAGGATTGCATCCACTGTTGGAACTGCAGAAAACGAGAAATCGCCGGGCAAAGCCGTCTTCGAGCGGGACGGAAAGACGTTTGAACTTGTTCCAGTTCAAGAATCACCAAGTTCGCTTTTCTTTATCTTTTCGGATAAGACCAGCGGCAAAGAAACTTATGGCGCCGCGCGGTTCTTGTATTCCGATCTGCCAAAGGATGGAAAGGTTGTGCTCGACTTCAATCGGGCGGTAAATCCGCCTTGCGCTTTTACTCCGTTCGCCACCTGTCCGTTGCCGCCTAAAGAGAACCGGCTGACAGTACGCGTGACCGCGGGCGAAAAGAATTACCGTGGACAAAGCGAGTACTAGCTCGCAGGAATCGCGCATTCGCGCGATTTCTATTTCTTATTTTTCCGAATAGTCGCCGCACCAATCCTCTCCCTTCGTGACAGGGAAATGCGACTCGAACTTCATGCCTTTATCGACTTTGAAGACGATGGTCTGTGGGGCGTGGCGCCGGCATTCGCCTTGGTCCGCGCCCGTCTTGTGCCAATAGGTGCAGGCTCTACACGCTTTCGTGGAGGTCAAAGTAGCCATGGGCCAACTATACGAGCGCTCGGGTGTTGCCAGCAATGTCCCAATCGCGTTTGGCGAACTTGTTGTTGAACCTCAATCGCAAGAAAGCGCGCTTTCTGAAATTGTCGCGCAGCGACAACCTTAGAAACTGCGCGTTACACGCAGTTTCTAGCGTCTCGCTAAACGGTAGAACAAAATGCTTCCGACTGTCAGGTACAGGATGTTCGGTAACCAGATCAGGATCTCGGGATGGAGGGCCGGCTTGTTCTTCACGTTATCGGTCAGCACGAAGATAAGGAAATACGAAGATGCAATCACCAAGCTCAAAAGGATTCCCATTGATGTCTCTCTTCGTTGTGCGGTGACCGCCAGCGGGATACCGACAAGTACAAATGTAAAGACGGCCATCGCATTAGAAAAACGTTTGCTGGTTTCCGTGCGGAGCACGGCAATGTCTTGCTTATTATCCGCTTGGTGAAGCGCCGTGCGCAGTTGATCTAACGTCTTTTCGTTTGGACGCTCTCTGCTTTTGGCTCTGTTAATCAATTCTTCTAACGGAATTGGCAAATCGCCTTCCCGCACGGTGATTCCGTGTCGCATGCGTTTCAGGTCGTCCGGGGCGAGCTCGTCTCGCTCTTCATACTGTGCGTTGGAGAGATGCAGAAGGATCTGTTCATTATTCTTATCAACTTCCAGGCTCCCGGTCTTTGCATAAGTGATGCGGATCGGCAGGTTCTGAGGATTTAACTGGAAGACATAGATGTCGTACAAATTGGAACCCTCTTTCCGACCGACATAAATTCTTCGGCCCGGAAAATCCGAGATTGTTTCATCGCTGCCAAACAGGGCGAGAGGGTTTTTTGTCGCCAGATCGAGAACGGCGGTCTTGGCTTTGTTTGCAGCCAACGGAGCCTCATAGAGATTAATCCACAGGCAGACTGCGAGAAAACAAACAGCGATCGCGAATACCGGAAGACAGATTCGTACAATACTCACGCCATTGGCCCGCAACGCCACGAGTTCGTTGTCTGACGAGAGCTTGCCGAATACCAGCAGCACCGCGACAAGCACCCCCCAAGGAATTGAGTAGGTGAGTGAAAAGGGCAGCAAAGAACCGATGATGGTAAGAATGTAGCTGAGGGGAAGCTGATGGCTCAGCAAGAGGCCAATCATGTCTTTGAGGACGTTACCCAGAACAAGAATCAATGTAAGCAAGCCGATCGCCCAGCCAACGGTACCCAAGATCTGACGACTAATGTAACGATCGATGATGTTCATCACCACAATTTTATCTTCCTCGTATTGCGCTGCGAGGCGGCTGATTCTGCTGCCCTACAGCGCCGAATTGCTTCCTCACACCATCTCCTTTACCGGCACACAACTACAAAAGAGATTTCTATCGCCATATACGTTGTCGATCCGACCGACGGCTGGCCAGAATTTGTGTTCTCGGGTCCAGGGCGCAGGATAGGCGGCTGATTCGCGCGAATAACTACGATCCCAATTGTCCGATAGCAGGTCCTGCGCTGTATGCGGAGATCGTTTCAGGACATTGTCTTCGCGATCCGCTTCCCCGGTTTCGATCGCTCTAATCTCTCCGTAGATTGAAATCATCGCATCGCAGAAGCGATCCAACTCGGCTTTCGATTCGCTCTCCGTCGGTTCAATCATCATTGTGCCGGGAACAGGCCACGACATGGTCGGTGCGTGATAGCCGTAGTCGATCAACCGCTTCGCGATATCTTCCACTTCAACGCCAGCAGATTTCTTAAACTGGCGCAGGTCGATGATGCACTCGTGAGCAACAAGGCCATTTTTGCCTTTGAAGAGCACGGGATAATACTTGGATAATCGAGCCGCGATATAGTTCGCATTCGCGATCGCAACCTGAGTCGCGTGTGTTAGTCCGTCCGCACCCATCATACTGATGTAGGCCCAGGAGATTGGCAGGATGCTGGCGCTTCCGTAAGGCGCTGCGCTGATCGGCCCGATCCCGAATTTTCTCTTGAAATCGACAAACGGATGCGACGGCAAGAAATCTATCAGATGGGCCTTAACTCCGATTGGCCCAACTCCAGGACCGCCGCCGCCGTGCGGGATACAGAAAGTTTTGTGCAGGTTCAGATGGCAGACATCAGCGCCAAAATCAGCAGGACGGCACAAACCCAACTGAGCATTCATGTTCGCTCCATCCATATAGACCTGGCCGCCGGCCTGATGCACGATGTCGCAGATCTCGATGATGCCTTCTTCGAATACGCCGTGCGTAGATGGATAGGTGACCATTAGAACGGCCAACGCGTCGGCGTGTTGCTCGGCCTTCTTGCGCAGGTCGGCAATGTCGATATTTCCGTCCCTGTCGCATTGAACGGCTACAACCCGGAACCCCGCCATCGCGGCTGAAGCTGGATTCGTCCCGTGCGCCGAAGTTGGAATCAGGCAAACATTGCGCTCCGCTTGACCGATCTGACGATGGAACTCACGGATTGCGAGCAGGCCTGCGTATTCGCCTTGTGATCCTGCATTCGGTTGAATCGTAACCGCTGCAAACCCAGTCATCTCGGCCAGCCAGCTCTCGAGCTCCGCGATCATTTCGCGATATCCCACGGTCTGCGACTCCGGCGCAAAGGGATGAATTTGGCCAAACTCAGGCCAAGTGACCGGAAACATTTCCGCGGCCGCGTTCAGCTTCATTGTACAAGAGCCGAGAGGAATCATTGATGTAGTCAATGACAAGTCCCTCGATTCCAGACGATGCAGATAGCGCATCAGTTCGGTTTCAAAGTGATGAGTGTTGAAAACGGGATGCTGTAGATATTCGGATCGACGCACGAATTTCTCCGGCAGCTCTTCTATTGCACTGGTTGAACTCGCAGATACGGACGCTTTTTGGTCGCCGGCGAACACGTCTAACAAATCTTGAAGGTCGCCATCGGAAACGGTCTCATCGAGCGCAACGCCGATTGTTCCATCCCGATAGAGCCGAAAATTAATTAAACGCTCCTGCGCGCGTGCAAGGATCGCATCGCGGTCTTTGCCTGGATCGAATCTCAAGGTATCAAATCTAGGTCCCTTTGAGATCCCGTATCCCAGTTGCTGCAACGCGGCGGCCAGAACACCGGTCCGTTGTCTGATCCTTTCAGCGATCTGTTTCATTCCGCTCGGTCCATGATAGACTGCGTAGTTGGCAGCAATCACGGCAAGGAACACTTGAGCTGTACAGATATTGCTCGTGGCTTTGTCGCGCCGAATATGCTGTTCCCGTGTCTGCAGCGCCAAACGATATGCCGGGCGGCCTGCCGCATCTTTTGAAACGCCAACTAACCTCCCGGGCAAATGCCTCTTGTATTGATCGCGCGTTGCGATAAACGCCGCATGCGGTCCACCAAAGCCTACCGGAACACCAAATCGTTGGGACGAGCCGACACAAATATCGGCGCCGAACTCACCTGGCGAAACAAGTAAGGTAAGGCTCAGCAAATCCGCAGCTACTACTGCCAGAGCGCGTTGTTCGTGCAGCCTGCGGATAAAAGGTTCGTGGTCGCAGATCCTTCCATCGGTTGTCGGATATTGCAGGAGCGCGCCGAAAACACGATCGGTAAAGTCCCACACTTCATCGTTGCCAACGACAACTTCAATACCAAGAGGTTTCGCCCTGGTCTCAACTACTGCGATGGTTTGAGGATGACAGCCATCAGATACAAAGAACCGTCGCGTGTCTGAGTCCTTCCGAACCGCGAATGCCATCGACATCGCTTCGGCGGCCGCTGTCCCTTCGTCTAAGAGGGAGGCGTTTGCGATCTCCAGACCCGTCAGGTCGGCGATCATCGTCTGAAAATTGAGTAATGCCTCGAGCCGCCCCTGCGCAATCTCCGCCTGGTATGGCGTGTATGAGGTGTACCAATTGGGGTTTTCTAGAATATTTCGCTGAATCGGAGGCGGTGTAATGCATCCATGATAACCGAGTCCGATGTAGGATTTTGCGACGACATTCTTCGCTGCAATCGTTCGAAGCCGCCGTAGCGCTTCAAATTCGGTTTGCGATTCAGGCAGATTTAATTTTCGCCGGAAGCGAATCTTCTCGGGCACTGCAGCCTCAGCCAGAGCATCCAGCGATTCATACCCGATGATCTCCAGCATCTCGCGTAGATCCTTTGCATCGGGACCTACGTGACGATTTACGAACGAATCGACCGAGCTACCGGCGACTTCAGTTTTCAGCATCGGGGAAGATGTGTTACCGAGGTCGGCGGGTCAAGCGTGGCTGGATGAGGGCGAGCCTTGGAGTGGGTGAACACCGACACTCTTTCCGCTTTCATCCGTGGCGTTCTCGCCTATGGTCGATCGATTGTGAGCGAGGCGCCCAGTCCACCACTGAAGCAGACTCCTTTACTGGAAGAACACCTGAAGCTCGGTGCAAAAATGGTCTCCTTTGGAGGCTGGAATATGCCGGTCTTTTACTCGAGCATCCTAGATGAACACCAGGCGGTAAGAAACAACGTCGGCGTCTTTGACATATCGCATATGGGCGAGTTTGAGGTGTCAGGCCCTCTCGCCTCCTCCTGGCTTAACAGTTTGCTCACCAATAACATTGAAAAACTCGCGATCGGAGAAGGCCAATACACGTTCCTTCTGAATGACGCCGGAGGCGTTATCGACGATTTGATTGTTTATCGGCGCGCCGAAACCAGTTTTTTCATGGTCGTAAATGCGGCGAAGGTTGAAGAGAATTTTCGCTGGATGCAAAGGCGCATCGCCTCCGATGTTTCGCTCGTAAATCGAAGCGCCCAATATGCCGCGCTAGCAGTACAGGGGCCGAAATCAGCCGATCTGATGAGTCACTTCGGAGAACTCCCTAGCCACAATCATTTGGTGGAACTGAGATTTGAGGAAGTGCCACTCTTCGTCGCGCGCACCGGATACACTGGCGAAGATGGATGCGAAATTTTCTATCCGGTGACTGCCGCCGCTCGTGTTTGGAACCAGGTATTGGAGCTCGGAAAATCCCTTGGAATTCGCCCATGCGGGTTGGGTGCGCGAGACACATTGCGGATGGAAGTCTGTTATCCACTGAACGGTTCAGATCTTTCGGCTGATCGAACGCCTTTGGAGGCTGGGCTCGGATTTTTTGTTGATCTGGCAAAACCTGATTTCGTCGGTCGGGACGCTCTCCTATTGCAGAAACAAGAGGGCCTGAAACAACGACTGGTCCCAATTAAAACGTCGGGAAAGACGCCCCCTCCACGTGCTCACTACGGTGTCTTTGTCGACGGCCTCCAGATCGGTGAACTTACCAGCGGCACCCAGTCTCCAAGCCTTAATACGGGCATTGGTCTTGCCTACCTTGATCTAGCTTATACTAAGCCGGGCCAGATTGTGGAATTCGATGTACGGGGCAGAAAATTTCCTGCGACGGTCGAGAAAAAACCGCTATACAAGAAGCCATGCTAGTTCCCGATGATCTCAAGTACGCCGAAACCCATGAATGGGTACGAGTAGAGGGTGATACCGGCACCGTTGGAATCACCGATCACGCGCAAGCGGAATTGACCGATATCGTATACGTCGAGTTACCGAAGGTAGGGACTTCGGTGGCGCCAAAACAAGCGATCGCCGTTGTGGAGTCCGTCAAAGCGGCCAGCGACATTTATTCTCCAGTTAATGGCGAAATTACAGAAACCAATCCGGCTCTGGAAGGTAACCCAAGCCTGGTCAATACCGACCCGTATGGAGCCGGCTGGCTTTTCAAAGTGAAGCTTTCTGACCCGAAAGATCTGGACGCGCTTAAGGACGCTGCTGCATACAAAACGCAGATTGGAGGCTAGGAAATCGATCGGGATCGAGCGGGATCGCCGGAAACGGATAGGACCCCACTTGGTCGCATTAAACAAATGTGCGACTCTAATTGACTTGCAACGAAACCGGACAATCGCTCGATCCCGCTCGATCCCTTGACACAATCAACACGGCCGCTGAGTAAAACAGTATGTCCTGGATAAACTGGTTGGAGGCGCGGCTCGGATTCCTGGGAATCCCGCGCCTGATGCAAATGATCGCCGTTCTGAACGGATTGGTCTACCTCCTGCATTTCTTTCAACCAGCATACGTCAACACTCTCCTCTTTAGCTCAGAACGCATCTTGCATGGCGAAGTGTGGAGGCTGGTTTCCTACATTTTCGTGCCGAGTATTGCCATGGGGGCATCCGCCGTCCAGGTGCTCTTTCTCATTATGTACCTCTGGTTCATGATCTGGATGGGCGACGCACTCGAACACGCCTGGGGAGCGTTTCGGTTAACGCTATTCTATGTGCTCGGCATGGTGGGAATGACCCTTGGCGCGTTCTTCTTCGGCGGCAGTGCCTCGTCGTTTCTATTGAACCTCTCTTTGTTCTTCGCTTTCGCGACGCTTTATCCCGAGATGCAAATTTATGTGATGTACATCTTGCCGATGAAGGTGAAATGGGTCGCGATGTTCAGCGCAGCTCTTCTGCTCCTGCAGCTCCTGGTAGCACCTATCAGCGGCAAAATCGCGATCGTGGCGTCCTTCATCAATTACATCATTTTTTTTGGGCCCACCGTTGTCGATCAGATGCGTCACCGCGCGGGAACCGAACGCAGACGGCGCAAATTCGACGCTAAGAGCGTGGGAGCAGGTGAATCGCTTCACCAGTGTAAAGTCTGTAAACGAACTGAAAAAGATGGCCACGACCTGGAGTTCCGTGTCGCCGCCGACGGAGAAGAGTATTGTCTGGAACATTTGCCGAAGGCCCCGGCAGGAAATACGCGGTGAGGGTCAGGGTCCGAGAGAGCGTTGGGTTCAGGTCGCGCAGGAGCGCGAACCCTACCAATTCCAATCGCCCATCGTAGGTAGGGTTCGCGCTCCTGCGCGACCTGAACCCCTGATTTGTCAATCTGTGCGGCTGATCCCCTGTGCGGCCCCAAAGAACGCCTGAAACTCGTGCAATTTTTGCAAAGCCCCTCCTGAATCCAGCAACTCGTTCGCCAGCCGCACACCATCCTCCATTCGCTTGGCCAGCCCAGCCACGACAAGTGCTCCTGCCGCATTGATCACAATCAGGTCACGGCGCGCACCTCGATCTTTGCCTGCCAAAATATCGGTGATCGCTTTCGCATTCCCGGCCGCATCGCTGCCTCGCAGCTCGTGAAGAACTGGTTTACGAAATCCAAGCTCTTCTGGAAAAAGGTGAAATCGGTTTAAGCTGTCTTCCTTCAGCTCGTAGACTACCGTCTCGCCAAGCAGTGAAATTTCGTCCATGCCCGACCCGGCAGAAACTTGACCGTGCACAACCCAAGCTCGCCGCCGATCAAGTTTCTTCAGTGCGACCGCATACTTTTCGAGAATTACCGGGGAAAATACTCCAATCAATTGAGAGTTTGGGCGTGCAGGATTCAGCAGTGGACCCAGGAGATTGAACACCGTCGCGATCCCCTGCTCAGCCAGTTTTTTCCGAATCGGAGCAACGAGTCGAAAGGCCGGATGATACATTGGCGCGAACAAAAAACCGATACCGGTCTGTTCGATACACTCCATCATTCGTTCGATCGGGCCAGCCACCGGAATTCCTAATGCTTCTAAGACGTCCGCCGACCCGCATTTAGAGGTGATTGCTTTGTTCCCGTGCTTGATGACCAGCGCGCCGCCGGCGGCGAGCAAAAACATACAAGCCGTAGAGACATTAACTAGTTCGAGGTAATCCCCGCCGGTGCCGACGATATCGATCGCGAGCCTCTTTTCAGACAACAGCGGTGGCCGTACCGCAAGGTCCAAGAACGAAATAGCGAAATAGCCAAGCTCTTCGCCGCTTTCCCCTTTTTCCTTCAGCGCAATTAAGAACTCTGCTTTGTCGGAATCAGGAGCTAGGGGATCAGCAAGTTCCCGAGAGACGGCACGGACCTGCTCAAGAGTCAGGTCGATTCCGTTTCGAAGTTGTTTGGTCAGCTCCTTCAAAGGTGAAACTGCAGATTCTTATCATCTCCCAACCTTCAGACTCATCCCCATGGTGAGGAAGATTTCATCTCGCACCTCCAGGTAGCCCCGCGAATCAAGGTCTCGTGGGCGTGGCAAATGCACCACGACTTCTGTCTGGATCGTAGCCGGGCGTGCGCTCATGATCACCACTCGGTCCGCGAGCTGCACCGCTTCCTCGATATCGTGTGTCACAAACAGTACGGTTTTTCGTTCCCCCTGCCAAATCCGGGTCAAATCTGCTCGCATTTTGAGCCGAGTCAGGAAATCGAGCGCTCCGAACGGCTCGTCCATGTAAATAATCTCCGGATTCGCCGCAAGCGCGCGTGCTATCTCGACGCGCTGTCGCATCCCGCCCGATAATTCGCGCGGATAAGACTTCTCAAAGCCGGTAAGCCCGACCATCTGCACATAATGCCGCACAATTTCTCTGCGATTTTCTTCCGGCCTTCGCGCGAGGCCAAAGCCAACATTCTGTTCTACCGTCAGCCACGGAAAAACGCCGTTCTCCTGAAACACAAAAATGCGTTTCGGATCCGGTCCAGTAACTGGGCAACCCCGAATAAGGATTGATCCGGCTGTAGGCTTGATAAAGCCAGCAATGAGGTTCAGCAGTGTCGTCTTTCCGCAACCCGATGGCCCCACGATACAAACGAATTCTCCCTTTTGGACATCCAGGCTGATCGCGCTCAAAACATCAATCTGGCCATCTGCCTTCTTACCGGCAAAGCTCACCGATAAGTCGCAGACTTTGATTATTGGAAGAGTGTTACCCGCAATATCCGTTGCGGTAGTTTCGCCCGGGCTTGGCGAGACAGAACCTTGCCAGTCTCTTTTCGTTGTCGTCATCAATCCCTTTGAGAATATCCCCACAGAACTGCGTCGAATCGTTCGAGTCGTCGAATCAACAAATCGAGCATGAGTCCGATCACCCCGATCATCAGCATTCCAGCGACTACGAGGTCGTAACGCTTCCCGGCATTGCGCGCATCGATGATCAAATAGCCCAGTCCGGAATTCACAGCAATCATCTCAGCGGCTACCACTACCAGCCAGGATATTCCCAATGCGATTCGGAGCCCGGTAATAATCTGCGGCAAACAGGCCGGAAAGATAACGCGTCTGAACAGGTCGAATTGATTCAATCGAAAATTCTCCGCGGCCCGCACATAGACCGGCTGAATATTTTGAACTGCCGAAATCGCCGTTACAGTGATTGGGAAAACGCTGGCAAGAAAGATCAGAAAGATTGGCGCCCGGTCATCTACATGAAACCAGAGGATCGCCAGCGGGATCCATGCGATTGGAGAAATAGGGCGAAAAATTTGAATCAGCGGATTCAGAGCAAAGAAGGCTGGGCGGAACCATCCAAGAAGCAGGCCGAGTGGCACTCCGATCAGCACGGCTAGGGTGTAACCGATGCTGACCCGGAAAAGTGAAGCGACAATGTATTTCAACAAAAGCCCTCGCTGGGCCAGCTCAACGATCCCTAACAAAACCTGGTAGGGACGAGGGAAAACATCTGTTTTAGTAAACAGGACCGCCGCGTCCCAAAGACAGAGAAACAGAACAGCTACGGCAATTGGCAACAGGATCTTCGACCTCATCACTTCTTATTCTTATAGTCCCACGCGTATGGCTCAATCGAAGCCTCGGATGGGACAAAACTCGGATCCGCGTAATCTTCAAAAGTTACTTTTCCCTGCAACACACCGGTCTCTTTGGCCAGCGCTTCAATCTCGAGAAAATCATTCTTGCGGACAGTGAGGTTTGTATACTTGACCCGGTCAGGCGGTTTGCTCAACACGAACCGGAGCAGCTGCGGGTTTTGATTGTAATAATTTTCGCCAACAAAGTCAGCCGCTTCCATTCGATGCTCCATGGTTTGATCCAGCCATTTTCCACTCTTGGCAATCCCGTCTACCAGCCGCTGGACTGTCTGACGCCGATCTCGGATTGCGTCTTCACGTACGGCGAGCACACAAGAAATAAAATTCGGCCATACATCTTTTGTCAGATAAAGGACGCGCCCATATCCTTCCATTTCCGCTTGACCCATGAACGGCTCACCCGATGTGATGGCATCGACCGCTTTGCTGTAGAGCGCGGCTGGCATATCCGGTGGGGCGATCTCAACGATACGCACTGAATCCAGCGGCACCCCGCGCTCTTTCAGCGCCTTGACGACCAGTAGCCTTTGATTCGAAAAGCGATTGGGAACCGCAACAGTCTTACCGCGAAGATCTTCGATCCGGTAGATCTGTGATTCTCGATGCACGACCATGGCGCTACCGTCGCGATGTCCGAGGTAAACGATCTTAATCGGAACGCCATCTTCGCGCAGTCGCATAGCCAGAGGCGCCAAAAGAAAAGTGGCCGGTAGATACCCCGAAATAAAAGCCTCTTTCACCTCCGGGAAGCCTTGGAAGCGGACCGGTTCAAACTCGGAGCTGCCCTTCATCTGTTTGTTGATGAAATCTGTCACCGGGCAGGTTAAATGGCAGGTCACAGGAATGAATCC
>Ga0126381_100002508_pt1 | contig 19854 bp, 13 predicted proteins | sample PanSoiMetPlot_28_FD_96465 | JGI IMG/M metagenome (GOLD analysis project Ga0126381, IMG submission 96465) | Tropical forest soil microbial communities from Panama - MetaG Plot_28 | ecosystem: Environmental > Terrestrial > Soil > Tropical forest > Bulk soil | place: Panama | collected 2016-02-17
CTCATCTCCGCGGCTGAAGGCGAAGGGATCAGATTCATTTCCGATGAAATCTATCACGGCCTCGATTACGCATTTCCGGCTGAAACCGCGGCGCGATTATCCGAGAACTGTGTGATCATCAATTCGTTCTCGAAATATTTTTGCATGACCGGTTGGCGCATCGGCTGGATGGTCGTGCCGGAACCCCTCGTACGTCCGCTCGATCGGCTGCAAGGCAATCTCGCCGTCTCGGTCCCAACCCTCTCGCAGATTGCGGCTGAGGCGGCATTCGACGGGCGCGCCGAGATGGAGGCCGTCAAGCATGGCTACGAGGAGAATCGCCGTATTCTGCTCGAAGGCTTGCCACGCGCCGGGTTCGATAAATTTTTCCCGGTCGACGGTGCCTTCTATCTGTACGCCGATGTGTCGCGCTTCAGCGACGATAGCTTCGAATTCGCCAAGCGCATGCTGGCGCAGACGCACGTGGCGGCGACACCCGGCATCGATTTTGATCCGGTTAACGGCGGACATTTCATTCGTTTCTGTTACGCGGGTGCGGCGGCGGAGATGCACGAAGCCGTCGATCGGCTGGCGAATTGGCTCAAGCGGTGACGGCTCGTCCGCCGGAGCGCCTTTCGGCAATCGCTGAGTGGTCCCGCATGCGCTTGTCAAAGCGCATTGGCGTTTGCGCGGTCCGAGCGCAGTGGTGTGAACCCAGTCGAACGGAATAGATCGACCATGTCCGAGCTCTTGCTTTCGTCGCGGCGGCGCTTCCCGGCGATCGTCCCGCCGCTGCTGAGCTTCACCGCCGGCTTCATCGACAGCTTCACGGTGCTGGCGCTGTTTGGGTTATTCGTGGCGCAGGTCACCGGCAGCTTCGTCCTCATGGCCGCAGCCGCTGTCCGGCACGAGCAAGGCGTGCTCACGAAGGTGTTGGCGGTCCCAATCTTCCTCTTCGCCGGCATGATGACCACCTTTGTCGCGGTCACACTCGAGCGGCGCGGCCGCGCGCCACTGCCGTGGATATTAGGCTTGGAGTGCGCCGTCCTGACCGCCTTTCTTCTCGTCGTACTGATGGGGGCGCCACTCGCGGATGCCGGCGCCGCGAGCGTGGTGGCGGCGAGCCTGCTCGGGCTCTTTGCCATGGGCACCCAGAGCGCAACGGTGCGTCTGCTCATGCAGAGCGTCGTCTCGACCAACGTCATGACCACCAACACCACTCACATCGCGATCGATGCAACCGAGCTGTTGCTGGCGTGGCACGCTCGGCGTCGAGCGCCGGCTGATGCCGCAGTTGCCGCGGCTTACGATGCGGCGCGCGGTCGGTTTGCGGCGCTTTGTCCGATCATCCTTGGCTTCCTTGCCGGAACGGCAGTCGGCACCTTGGCGTTCGTCACGACGGGCGTGTGGGGTCTGCTGCTTCCGCTCACGATCATGTACGGCATTTTCGTATGGGCAAGCGCAAGGCAAACGCGCCCGCAGGCGGGGTAGGGGCCCTGGTTTGACGCAAGATGCGAATTCTGGCGCGCTATTAGCTACCGCAACGCGGCAGCAATATTGCCGCCGTCAACGGTCGTGACATCGCCGGTCGTCTTCAATTCCAACGCTTGATGAAGAAATGCCTGCGCCACGTCCTCGGCCGTAACTTCGCGGCCGAGCAGATTGCCGCTGAGATAATCCTTCTCGGTCACGCCGCGTGCTTTGGCGCGCTCGGCGATGAACGCATCGGTGAGCAGCCCCGAGCGGATGCGATCGGCATTGACTGCATTGGCGCGGATGCCGTCTGCGCCGTAGTCGACAGCGTATTGCCGCACAAGAAACAGCGTCGCCGCCTTGGGGAGACCATAGGGACCGAAGTTCGCGCCCGGGTTGACCGCCTGCTTGGATACGTTGAACAACAGGCAACCGCCGGTGCCCTGCGCCAGCATCACCTTGACCGCCGCCTGTGCCACCCGTTGGTGCCCGTAGAAGTTCACCTCGAAGCTCTTTCGCAGCACCTCTTCGCCGACCTCGCCGATCCTGCCCTGCCAGGCCGCGCCGGCATTCGACACCACGACATCAACGCCGCCGAAAGCCTCGACCACGCGAGCGAAAGCATCAGTCACGGAGACGCTGTTCGTCACGTCGCATTTCACCGCCAGCGCGGCTGCTCCGATCGCCTTGGCCTTTTCCGCGGCTGCGCGTTGATCCACGTCCAGTAGCGCAACCTCGGCGCCGGCCGCGGCAAAAGCCTTCGCGGTCGCTGCACCGATGGTGCCGGCGCCGCCGGTGATGACGGCGATCTGGCCGGCGAGCGGCTTCTCCGTCGCGACGCCGAGCTTGGCTTGTTCGAGCGACCAATATTCCATGTCGAACATCTCATCTTCCGAGATCGACTCGAAACAGCCGATCGCTTCAGCATCGGTGATGATCTCGAGCGCGCATTGTGCGAGATCGGCGGCGATTCTGGCGTCCCTCTTCGATCGTCCAAGGCCGAACAGGCCTAACCCCGGCACGAGCGCCACGCGCGGCAGCGGGTCGAGGGGGCGCTTGACCCCTCCGACACGGGCATTCTGGCGCGCGAAATAGGCCTCGTAGCGCTGGACGAATGCCCTCACTGCGGCACTGACCGCGCGCTTGAACTCGTCCATTCGGTCGCGTTCGGGTGCGCTCGTCATGAGCGGCCAGTTCTTCGTGCGGATCGTGTGATCGGGCGTTACCACGCCTGCCTGCCCATAGCGCGCGAGCTGCGCGCCATTGACGAAATTGAGGATCGAGGGACCGGTGCGAAAATCGAGAATCATGCGCCGCCACGCGCCTTCGATCCTTTCGTCCTTGCGGCTGCATGCGCCGCGCAAGATGGGTGCGACCGCCGCGACCTGCGCGATCGCCTGTGGCACGTGTGCTGTCACGAACACTGCATTGCGCTTCTTCTGCAGCCGCTCCTCGGCCAACGTGACCAGCGCGATCATGCGTTCATAGGCTTCGCGCGCGCTGTCCCCGAAAGTGAAAATGCCGTGTTTGTGCAGAATGAGGCCGTCGACCGCGGGGTTGGCGTCGCAGATTTCCGCTGCCGCCTTGGCGAGAAGGAATCCCGGCATCACGTAGGGCACGATGCCCACGCGCCCGTCGTAGAGTTCAACGCAGATCGCCTGGCCATCCGGCTGATCGACGATGCTCAGAATCGCATTGGCATGGGTGTGATCGACGAATTTGTGCGGCAGAAATGCATGCAACAGGGTCTCGACCGAGGGGTTGGGTGCCGTTGGCTCGAGCAGACTCTCGCGCTGGATGCGCACCATCTCCTTGTCGCTCAGCGCCGCGCGCGTGCGCAACTTGCGCAAGCGGTCGAGCCGCACGGCAGGAAGGTCCGCCGGCTCGACGCTCGCCATATCTGAGCCCGAGCCCTTGACGCACAAAACCGCGATCTCCTCGCCGAGAAGATCCCGCATGGCGGTCTTCAGCGAAGTGTTGCCCCCGCCATGCAGCACCAGTTTTGGATCGCGGCCGAGCAAGCGAGTTGTGTAGACGCGCAACGCAAGGTCAGGAGAGATCCCGCTACGGGCATAGCGTTCGATCGCCGCCTGCGCCTCGCTATCGACCCAGCCGCTTTTCATCGCTCAGTTTTGGCCATGCCGCTGCAAGAGATCCGCGCGTGCGCGCCGCACAGACGGGCGGGTCCGAATTGAAGCGCTGACACGATTAGCTCTTGCCGAGCACACGCTTGCTCCACCAACCGGACCGGCGCGGGCGATCGGTCTCGCCCTCCGCCGAACTCGACACGACGGGCTCGATCGAAGGCACGGGCGGTGTGAAGGGTTGCGCAGGAGGGCCTTGGTCATCACCCAATACTTGCGCCGCCGGCTCGCGCACGGTCGAGCGGCGCCGCGGCGGCGGTTCGGGCGCCGCGGCTTCGGTGCCGGGAAGGTGCGCAATTGGCGCCGATTGTGCCCCCTGCGGCGCGGTCTCAGTCCCCGGCGGCACACCGCTCGACGCCTCGGGGTGGGAAACCACGCGCGGTTCGAGCTCAGGTTCTGCTGCTGCGGGCGGCTCAGCTTCGCCGGTGGATTCGTCCTCGGAATCAGCATCGATGAGTTCCGGCTCGACTGTGGTTTCCGGCGCGAAGCTCTCGCCCTCGCGAGCGCGACGATTGCGCCTGCCGCCACGGCGGCCCCGCCTGCGGCGGCGGCGCTCCCCTTCGCGATGCGCCTGGAGGGCTCGTTCTCCGTCGCCTGCACCAGCACCGTCATGCGGCTGCTCTAATGAGACGGCGTGCTCAGCCGCTGCAGGAGCGAAGTCCGCTGCCTCCTGGGGCGAGCCTTCGTGCTCCTGTTCGTGCTCCTGCTGGAATCTTCCTTCGCCGCCGCGACGGCCGCGCCGCCGCCGTCTGCGCCTGCGGCCCGGTCCCGCCTCGTCCACCCCCTGCGCCGCCTCTTCCTCTTCCGCCGCGCTGAGGGCAGCATCTTCTGATAGAGCCTCGTCCTCGTCGTCCTCCTCGTCTTCCGCCTCGCCTTCTTCCTCCTCCTGGATCGGCACTGCGGTCGCCGGCTGCAGTGCCAGCGCCTTCGCCTGCTCCAGGCTGTGCACCTGCTCGCCTTTTTCGATGACGAAGGATAGTTGCCCAGCAATGGTCGCATCGGCATTGACCATAATGGCGATGCGGAAGCGTTCCTCGAGCTTGCGCAGATGGGCGCGCTTGTGATTGAGGAGATAAAGCGCAATGTCGGAGCGCGTGCGCACGGTTAAATTATGCGTGGCCCCCTTCAGCAACGTCTCCTCGAGCGCTCGCAGCAGCTGCAGCGCCACCGACGACACCGAGCGCACATGGCCAGTGCCGCCGCAATGCGGGCATTTCTCCGTCGAGCTTTCGAGCACGCTCGAGCGGATGCGCTGGCGCGACATTTCGAGCAACCCGAAATGCGAGATGTGTCCGACCTGGATGCGCGCGCGATCATGGCGGAGGCATTCCTTCAGCCGCCGTTCCACCGCGCGGTTGTTGCGCTTCTCGTCCATGTCGATGAAATCGATGACGATCAAGCCGGCGAGATCGCGCAAGCGCAGCTGGCGGGCGATTTCCTCGGCCGCCTCCAGGTTGGTCTTAAGCGCGGTATCCTCTATGTGGTGTTCGCGCGTGGCACGGCCGGAATTGACGTCGATGGCGACCAGGGCTTCCGCCTGATTGAGCACGATGTAGCCGCCCGAACGCAGCTGCATCACCGGCGTGAACATCGCATCGAGCTGGCTTTCTATGCCGTGGCGGGTGAAGATCGGCAGCGTTTCGCGGTAGGGCTTTACGTTCTTGGCATGGCTCGGCATGAGCATGCGCATGAACTCTTTTGCCTCGTTGTAGGAATCTTCGCCGGCGACGAGGATCTCGTCGACATCCTTGTTGTAGAGATCGCGAATCGAACGCTTCACGAGCGAGCCTTCCTCGTAGACGAGCGTCGGCGCGGTCGATTTGAGCGTAAGGTCGCGCACCGTCTCCCACAGGCGCAGCAGATATTCGAAATCGCGTTTGACCTCGGTCTTGGTGCGGCTCGCGCCGGCGGTGCGCAGGATCACGCCCATGCCTTCGGGCACTTCCAGCTCTTGCGCGATCTCCTTCAGCCGCCGGCGATCTTCAGCGCTCGTGATCTTGCGGCTGATGCCACCGCCGCGCGCGGTGTTCGGCATCAGCACGGAGTAGCGGCCGGCAAGCGAAAGATAGGTGGTCAGCGCTGCGCCCTTGGTGCCCCGCTCCTCCTTGACGACTTGCACCAGCATCACTTGGCGCCGCTTGATGACCTCCTGGATCTTGTATTGACGACGTACCCGCGGCATCCGCTCGGGTACCTCCTCCAATGCGTCGGCCCCGCTGACCGACTCCACAACCTCCTCTTCGGGACCAGTGCCGTTGACCTCGGTGATGTTGCTCGCCGCGGCAGCTGTTTCGCCAGTTCCATTCTCGCTGGTCAGTGGTGGAGTGGCCAGCTCGTCCGGTTCATTGAGGTGACTTTCCGCCGGATGCGGTTCGCCTTCGGTCGGCAGCGGTTCTGACGCGCTATTTGATTCGAGCTGCGCGAGTTCGATCGGCGCCTCGGCGGCGGCCGCACCGGCGTCCGGCGTTGGCTCGAGCGGAATTGGTTCCGCAGGGATCGCAGCCGGCGGTCCCGCTTCCGCTTCTTCTGCCGCTTCTTCCGCCGCGAGATTTTCCGTGGCGTCGGGGAGGGGCCCGGTTTCCTCGGCCACACTCCCGGCGGCTTCGCCTTCGCTCTCAACCGGCGCGCTCTTGATCTCGTCGGGCGAGCGGTTGCTCGCGCGCTCGGAACGTGCGGCGCGGCGGCCGGCGCGGCGATCGGCTTCCGCCTCGGCGGCGCGCTGGGCACGCTCCTCCTCAGCAATAAGTGCCTGCCGATCGGCGACAGGGATTTGGTAATAATCGGGATGAATTTCGCTGAAGGCGAGAAATCCGTGACGATTCCCGCCGTAGTCGATAAAGGCCGCCTGCAGCGACGGCTCGACCCGTGTGACCTTGGCTAGGTAGATATTGCCGCGAAGTTGTTTACGGCTGGCAGACTCGAAGTCGAATTCTTCGACACGATTGCCGCGCAGAACAACCACCCGGGTTTCCTCCGGATGGGTCGCATCGACGAGCATTTTGTTGGACATTGACCAATCTCTTGATGGCCGGTTGGCACACCGTTCGCCGCCAGATGGACGGCGCAAGACGGCACGACCGCAGACCGGCCCCACTGTGGGTGAAAAGATAAGGGTTATGCGCGCGCGAGATCGAAGCCGACACAGTAGCCTCGCTCGGCGAGGCGACGGTGCTGTGGCGGCAATCGGTTGAGGTCTCGACGTGCAGTCGTGGCATGACCTTTGGCCCATGCGGGGCGGCAGCGCTGGCAAGCGCAGCCGCTGGTTCTCTTGGCTGACGAAGTTCGACTCGGGAAGAGCGGCTTGAGAGCATACGCCGCCTTGCATCACGCGCGGCATATGCCACCGACAACCGCGGCGGTGTCCACAAGAACATCGGCTTGTTGATCCCTCGGCCCCGCGCGCATGCGAGGCCGCCGATCAAATTTTTCCGCGAAATCCCCTCCCGTCGCATGTCAGGAAGCGGTCTTTGCGGCCTGCCTGATGTCCGAACGTGGCACGACCGGAACTATAGCTCGTCAGCACCCCTTTATTAGGGCTGGCGATCGGCAATGGCAAGGGAGCGCCAGAGGCCTTCGGCGCGGCTGCGACGGCACACTTTAGGTTTGAGTTAACTGCGCCGCCGTAATGGAGTAAAACTCTGGCAGGGGCCGACAAAGCCATGTCTGTGCGTGCGGCGATCTTGGTTTGTCTCTTTGGCGCAGCGGTCCTGGGCGCCGCTTCCGCGGCCGAGCGAACGGGCGCATCCGGGCCGCCGATAGGCGCGGCCGCCGATTTTCCAGTGGCGAGCGACGTGCGGCTCGGCGGCGACGATATACAAACGCGCCTGATCATCGATTTGAGCCGCAAGATCGAGATCCGCAGCTTCACGCTCGCCAATCCCTATCGGGTGGTCATGGACATGCCGCAGGTCGCGTTCCAGTTTCCGGCCAAGGCCGGGGAAGTGGGCCGCGGTCTGATCAAAGCGTTCCGTTTCGGGCTTGTCATGCAGGGCGGCTCGCGCATGGTCATCGACCTCGCCCGGCCGGCTCAGGTCGACATGGCCTTCGTTCTCGATGCGATAGACGATCAGCCCGCACGTCTTGTGCTGCATCTGACGGCGACGGACCGCGACTCCTTCATGCGCAACCTCGCGCTCGATAGTGGGGCGCCGCAGAGGAGCAAGGGGGACTCGCAGGTCGAGATCAAACCTAATGGAGATTCCCGCCCGCTGCTCGTGATCGATCCCGGCCACGGCGGCATCGACAACGGGACGCGGGCGGCGAGCGGAGAGATGGAGAAGACCATCGTCTTGGAGTTTTCTCTGCTGCTGCGCGACAAGATCGAAAAGACCGGCAAGTACCGCGTACTCATGACCCGCACCGATGATACCTTCGTGGCGCTCGGCGAGCGCGTGCAGTTCGCCCGTGCGCGGCAGGCCGCGCTGTTCATCTCGATCCATGCCGATGCGCTCCGGCGCAGGGAAGGCGATGCCCAAGGCGCCACGGTTTACACGCTGTCGGAAAGAGCCTCCGACGCCCGCGCGGCGCGTCTCGCGGAAGCCGAGAACCGGGCCGACGTGATCGCGGGCCTGGACCTCTCGACTGAGGAGAAAGACGTCGCCGACATTCTCGTCGGTCTCGCCCGGCGCGAAACCAAGACCTTTTCAATGCAATTTGCCCAGACGGTCGTGGGCACGCTCAGGAACGCCGCCCGGCTGCACCAGCACCCGCTGAAGTCGGCGAGCTTCGTCGTGCTCAAGGCACCCGATGTCCCCTCGGTGCTGGTCGAGCTCGGCTATGTCTCCAACAAAGCCGACTTGAAATCCCTCATCTCGGCCGAATGGCGCGACCACACCGCCGACGCGATCGTCCGGGCGGTAGACGCCTTCTTGAGCCCGCGGCTGGCGGGAAACGGGCAGAGAAGCGGCCAGAATTGACCGGATTCGAGCCCGTTTAGCCTCAGTTTCAACATAAAACAGAGCGACTTACTGCGCTGGACCCAGCACGGAGGAGTCGGGGACCCGGTGCGGGCAGATCTCGCGGGAGGCGATCGCAGCCGACGGGCGAGGGGTGATCGTCAGACATTGCGGCCTGGGCGGTTCGGGGCAGGGGGCCTTCGGGCATGAGATTGTTGCTTCGCTTTCTCGGTTTATTGTTTGCGGCCGGAACGATCATATTCATCGTCGCCGTCGCCGCAGCTGCCGGCTTGCTGTGGCACTACTCTCAATCGCTCCCGGACTATTCCCAGCTGCAGGACTATGAACCTGCGGTCATGACGCGCGTGCACGCGGCCGACGGCTCCTTGCTTGCCGAATATGCGCGCGAGCGGCGACTTTACATTCCCATCCAAGCGGTGCCGAAACTCGTCATCAACGCATTCGTGGCCGCCGAGGACAAGAATTTCTACGAGCACGGCGGCATTGATTTCTCCGGCATTGCCCGCGCCGCGGTGCTCTATATCCAGCAATACGGCAGCGGCCGGCGGCCGCAGGGCGCCTCCACCATCACCCAGCAGGTCGCCAAGAATTTTCTGCTCACTAACGAGCTCTCCTTCTCGCGCAAGGTCAAGGAAGCGCTGCTTGCGATGAAGATAGAGCGCGCTTTCCCCAAGGAGAGAATACTCGAGCTCTATCTCAACGAAATTTACCTCGGCATGGGCGCCTATGGCGTGGCCGCCGCCTCGCTCCTCTATTTCGATAAATCCGTTCACGAACTATCGGTGGCGGAAGCGGCCTATCTCGCGGCGCTGCCCAAGGCGCCCAACAATTATCATCCGTTCCGTCAACGCGAGCGTGCGCTGGAGCGGCGCAATTACGTCATCGATCGCATGGCCGAGGACCACTACATCTCCGCGCAAGAAGCAGACAAGGCCAAGAAGGAGCCCCTGAAAATCACGCACCGGCCCACCGGCGCACACATCTTCGCGGCTGAATATTTTGCCGAGGAAGTCCGCCGCTACATCTACGACAATTACACCGAAAAGAAGCTCTACGAGGGCGGGCTGTCGGTGCGCACCACGCTCGACCCCAAGATGCAGGTGCTGGCGCGCAAAGTGCTTGTCGACGGGTTCGTGAATTTCGACGAGCAGCAGGGCTATCGCGGCCCCGTCCAGAAACTAGATCCGGCGGGCGATTGGGGAATCAAATTGGCCGACGTCAAGGCGCTCTCCGACGTTGCGCCGTGGCGCCTCGCGGTCGTGTTGGAAGCTGACGACGCATCGGCCCGCATCGGCTTGCAGCCGGCCCGCGAGCCCGGTGGCGTGCTCTCGAAGCAGCGCGAGACCGGCACGATTGCGCTGGAGGGCGCAAAGTGGGCGCGCCCGACCAGCGGGCCGACGCGCGGCAAGATGCCGACCAACGTATCCCAGGTGCTCGCGCCAGGTGACGTCGTCTATGTCGAGTCGCTTGCCGGCAAAGACGGGCAGTTCCGCCTGCGTCAGGTGCCGGAAGTGTCTGGCGCCATCGTCGCCATGGATCCACAGACCGGGCGCGTTCTGGCGATGGCCGGCGGCTTCTCTTACGACCAGAGCCAGTTCAACCGCGCCACGCAGGCGCTGCGCCAACCGGGCTCCTCTTTTAAGCCGTTCGTCTACGCCGCCGCCCTCGACAATGGCTATACGCCCTCGACCGTCGTCCTCGATGCGCCGATCGAGATCGACACCGGCACCGGCATCTGGGCGCCGGAAAACTACACCAAGAAATACTATGGGCCATCGACGCTGCGGTTCGGCATCGAGCAGTCGCGCAACGTCATGACAGTGCGCCTCGCCCAGGACATCGGCATGCCGCTGATCGGCGACTACGCGCGGCGCTTCGGTGTCTACGACAGTTTGCCGCCATACCTCTCGTTTGCGCTTGGCGCGGGCGAGACCACCCTGCTTCGCATGGTCGGCGCTTACGCCATGTTCGACAACGGCGGCAGGAAGATCCAGCCGACTCTGATCGACCGCATCCAGGACCGCTACGGCCACACCGTCTACAAGCACGACTCGCGCGAATGCCGCGGCTGCGAGGCGGAAAAGTGGGAGAACCAGAACGAGCCGACATTGGCTGACAGGCGCGAGCGCGTGCTCGATCCGATGACGGCTTACCAGATCACCTCGATGATGGAAGGCGTCGTGCAGCGCGGCACCGCAACTGTCGTCAGGGAAGTAGGTAAACCGATCGCCGGCAAGACCGGCACCACCAACGACGAGAAGGATGCCTGGTTCATCGGCTTCTCACCCGATCTCGTGGTCGGCGTCTATCTCGGCTACGACAAGCCGCGCCACCTCGGCCGTGGCGCTACCGGCGGTGTGCTGGCGGCCCCGATCGTGCGTGATTTCATGAAGGTCGCGCTTGCCGACAAACCGGCTGTACCGTTCCGCGTGCCGCCCGGCATCAAGCTCATCCGCGTTGATCCCAAGAGCGGCATGCGCGCAGGACCGGGCGATCAGCGGGTGATCCTGGAAGCCTTCAAGCCGGGCACCGCGCCGCCCGACAACTATGCAGTGATCGGCGTGAGCGACCCAGACGGGCGCCCGCTTGCTGTTTCGCCCGAGGCCGATCGCGCGATCCGCACCGGCACCGGCGGCCTGTACTAGCGCAAACTTTGCACCGAGCGGTGGGCCGTCCTCGGCGCTGTCACGCCGTTCCGCCGGGCCCGCAGATCACGTTCAGTAGCGCCTGCCGTCGCTCATTCGCCACGACGGACAAGCCACGTTGCAATGCCGCGGGGAGCGCGCCCGGATCTTCGACGCGTTCGCCATAGCCGCCCGCCGCTTCACAGATCTTCTCGAACGCGGGTAATTTTTCCAGCCCGACGAAGCATGGATCATTGCTCTTCGCGGCAAATCCATCCGGATACATGGCAAGCGTGCTGCGCTCAACCGCGCCCCACATCGCGTTGTTCATGACGACGAAAAGAACAGGCAGGTCATGCAAGGCGGACGCGTGATGGACGGCGGCGGGATTGGAGAACATGTAGGCGCCGTCCCCGATGACGGCCAAGACTTGGGCTTCAGGACGCGCGAGCTTGGCGCCCAGCGCGGCAGCGGCGCCCCAACCGAGACCGGAGGCGGAACTCGAGCCAAAATAGAGATCCGGAGCTTCGAACGAGCAATATTCAGGGAACAGCGTGTATTCGTTGATCACGATGCTGCGGGCATGCTTCGCGCGGTCGATGCAGTGGCTCACCCACGCAGGGTGGAGCGGCATCTTGCGGGCGGCGGCATCAAGCGCGGTTTTTCGGGTCGCCGCCAGCGCCTCGCGCTCTTTGCTGATGAAACGCCGTCGCCGCGCAATGGCGTCATCATCCATACTGTCCTCGAGCGCCGCGCTCAAAGCGGAGACGATTGCGGCCGTGCTGCCGGTAATTGCAAGATCGCAGGGGAAGCCGCGGATCGGATAGCGTGTGAACAAGGGATCCAATCCGCAGTGGATGACCTTGCAACCGCGGCTCGGCGCGGCTCGACTGGGAATCCAGGGCACATCGCTCTCGAGCACTAGAATTGCGTCGGCCTTCCGGACGAGGCCGCCCGGGTCGAATCCGAGGTTCATCGGATGCGATGAGGGCAGCGAAAGGTAGCGCGGGCGATGCTCGACGAGCGGCATCGCAAACCGCTCGGTGAACTGCGCCAATGCCGCGAAAGCCGTCGGATCCCTTCCGGCGGTCGTCGTCACAATCAGCGGATATGTCGCCCGCGCCAGCATGCGCGCAGCGGTAGCAATCGCGCTTGCATCCGGAGCCGCAATGGTCGCCACAGCACTCTGCGATGGCGAGGCCGGCTCCGGCTCGCAAGCCGGCGCGGCGATCACCTCGCGCGGCAATGAAAGGTACACGGGACCGCGCGGTTCAGTGGCCGCGATTGCCAGTGCGCGGTCTATCACCGTCGTCAGCTGCTCGGCGTTTCTGAGTTCATAATCCCATTTGACGACCTCGCGGATCATGCCCGCCTGATCGTACATTTCTTGCGCCCAATGGATGTAGCCGTCGCGCGAGCCTGGCAATCCCGTCTCGGTGAGCGGAGACCTGCCCGCCGTGAGTAGAATTGCGACGTTCTCGCGCGCCGCGTTCAACGCGGCGCAGATCATGTTTGCCGTGCCGACGCTGACATGCACCATAACCGCGGGTATGCGGCGAGACACCATGCCGTAACCGTGCGCCATCGCGACGGCGAGATTTTCGTGCGTCGCCAGGATCGGCCGTGGAACTGCAACGCCGGTTCGCGCCGCCTGCGCATAAGCTTCTATGAGCGGCGCAAAATCGGTTCCGGCATTGCCGAACAAATAGTCGACCCCGCGATCGGCCAGCAAAGCCAGATAGGCGGCTGCGACATTGCCGGGCGGCTTCTGTTTGGGTCGGCTCTTCCGCTCCAGGCGCGTTTCCATGGCGACGCACTCCCGTCGTGGGGCAATGTAGCCTGAACCTTGAGGGCGGACCAAGCGCCGCACGAAATCTCGCTGGACCGCCGCCGATGCGGTTGCGATGCTGGACAAGCCCTGTCGTCTCAACGAATAATCGCGAGCCGGTATCGAGGGATGTTGCTCGATCGTTTGCAAAATCCGTCTGGCTTCAAACGGATCGTCGAGCAAATCAGAAGGGTTAAGAGCATGAAACGGATTTGCATGATGATGGGCGCCTTGGCTCTGCTCCTGGCGCCGGTTCAGGCTATCGCTCAGGACAAGCTCGTCGTCAGCGTGTGGGGCGGCAGCTGGCGCGACATGGTGGACAATCTCATCGGCAAGAAATTTACGGCCGCCACCGGCGTGCCGGTCGAATACATCACGGGCGGCACGATCGACCGGCTCAACAAGGAGAAGCTCGCGAAGGGCAATCCTGAGAGCGACGTCACCTTCACCACGTCGCATGTCGGCTGGCTTTATGCGAACGACGGGCTTTATGAGACGCTCGATCTCAAAAAAGTGCCCAACGCCAGCAATCTCGTCGAGCAGGCGAAGATCAGCCCGTATCACATCGGCACCTGGGCCTATGTCTATACCATCGGCTATCGGCCCGACCTGCTCAAAGGCGTGGAATTCCAGAGCTGGGCGGATCTGTGGAGAACTGACATCAAGGGCAAGCTCGCCGCGCCGGATTTCGACCCCAGTCATCTCATCGTCGTGTCCGCGATCTTGTCGGGCGGTGACGCTTCCACGTGGGAAAAAGGGCAAGCCAAGCTCAAAGAACTCAAGCCGAATTTCAAAGCCTTCTACACCAACGATGCGAACAGCCAGCAGCTCATCGCCAACGGCGAGACGCCCGTCCAGGTGATCTTGTCGATGAACGCACACTACATGGCAGGCGAGGGCGTTCCCATCCAGCTCGTCATTCCGAAAGAAGGCGCGGTGCTCGGCATCGACACCGTCGCCCTAATGAAAGGCTCTAAGAAGGCGGACCTCGCCTACAAATTCATCAACGTCGCGCTTGACCCGCAAGTGCAGGCCGAGGTCGCCAACTTCAAGAAGGGAAGCCCAGTGGTGCTCAATGCGAAGCTCGATCCGGTCATCGCCAAATTGCCGGGCGTGTTCACCTCGGCCGACCAGTGGAACGAGCAAGCGATCATCATCGATCACAAGCTGCGCGCGGAGAAGACCGCCGAGTGGCGCAAGTGGTTTGCCGAGAACATCATGAATTGACGGCCTGAGGCCGCATGGCGTACGCGAGCGTCCGCTCCGGACGAGCGGCGGTTAGACCGTTCTTACGCCTCTTCGTAGCGCCGGCCGTACTGTGCGCGTTCGCCTTCGCCGCCGCATTGGCGGCAGTGATGCAGTACAGCCTGCGCGCCTATGTGCCCGGTTCGCTCGAAGCGGGAGGCTTCACGCTTGCAAATTTCGCAGCGCTCATGCGGCCGCTCTACGCGCGCGTCTTCCTCGATACGGTGTGGATCTGCTTTCTCACGGCATTGTTCACGCTCGTCGTCGGGTACCCGCTCGCTTATGCGCTGGTGCACGCCAGAAACGTTGCGCTCAAGTCGACGATCCTGGTGATCGCCGTCACGCCGCTGTTCCTCGGCGAGGTGGTGCGCACCTATTCCTGGATCGTCGTTCTCGGCAACAATGGGTTTCTCAACTCGATGTTGCTCAAGCTCGGGCTGATCGATGCGCCCCTGCAATTCATGTTTACCCAGTTCGGCGTTGTCACCGCCCTTGTTCACGTCACCTTGCCGGTAATGGTCATCATGCTGGCGGCGGCGCTCTCGCATATCGATCGGGACTACGAGCGCGCGGCGGCGAGTCTCGGCGCCGGGCCGATCCGCGTCTTTTTAACCGTGACGCTGCCGCTCTCCACCCCGGGAATCATCGCCGGCGTGACCACCGCCTTTGCCTGGACCTTCAGCGCGTTTGCCACCCCGCAGTTGATCGGCGGCGGTCGCGTCAACATGGTCGCGAACTTGGTCTATCAACTCGGGTTCGCGAGCTTCAACTTTCCGTTCGCGGCCAGTCTGTCGGTTGCCGGACTTGTTCTCACGTTCGCGGTGCTGGCGCTGATGCGTGCTGCCGCCCGCCCGCTCGAAAGGATCCGCCAGCACTGAGGTGCCGCGCTTGCCGAATCTCCTGCGCCTCGTCGGTGGTGCGACCGTCACCGCCATCCTCGGTTTTCTGTTGCTGCCGGCAGTGGTCGTCACCCTCGCTGCCTTCAACAGCAGGGCGATCCTGTCGTTCCCACCCGAGGATTGGTCGTGGCGCTGGTTCATCAAGGCCATCGCCTACGACGATTTTCAGGCCGGCGTCCGCAACGGGCTCATCGTCACCGCTTGGGCATCCTCCATCGCGCTCGTGGTGGGCGCAGCCTTCGCTTTCGCGCTCGACCGCTATGAATTTCGGCTCAAGCGGACGCTGGAGACCGTGCTGCTCTCCCCGCTCGTGGTGCCGCATTTCACGATCGGGCTTGGCTTTCTGATCCTGGCCGCTCAGCTTGGCTTCGCGCGCGGCTATGCCGTGGTCGTCGCCTGCCACGTGGTGCTGGTGCTGCCGTTCGTGCTGCGCAGCGTCTACATCTCTTTGCGCAACCTCGATCCGCGCCTGGAGCTCGCTGCCGCGAGTCTCGGCGCGCCGCCAGACCGCGTGCTGATCACAGTTACATTGCCGTTGCTGCTGCCGGGGCTCGTGAGTGGCTGGATGTTCGCGGCGATCCTTTCGTTCAACGAGTTTACCGCCTCGCTGTTCGTGACCGTACAGCGCACCCAAACCCTGCCGGTTGCGCTCTACAACTACGTGCGTGAATACGCGGACCCTTCGATGGCCGCGATCTCGGTCATGTACATTGTCGCCACCGCAACAGTGCTGACATTGGCCAATGCGTTCCTCGGCCTCGCGAAGGTCCTCAACGTTGAGCATCCCCGCTGAGCCCATGGTTTCCGCTCCAGCTGCCAAGACAACGAGCGGTACGCACGGCGGCGGCCAGGTCGCCGTCGAGCTCGCGAGCGTGACCAAGCGATTCGGCAAGATCACCGCCCTCGACGACGTCTCGCTGACGGTCCGCCGCGGCGAGCTGTTGACGCTGCTCGGCCCATCCGGCTGCGGCAAGACCACGCTCCTTCACCTGGTCGCTGGATTTTTGATGCCTGACAGTGGCGAGATTGCCATCGATGGTCGTCGCGTCACAGATGTTGTCGCGTATCGGCGCGAAATTGGCATCATGTTTCAGAATTATGCGCTGTTCCCGCATATGACCGTGGCCGGCAATGTCGGCTACGGCCTCAGAATGCGCCGGATCGCCAAGCCCGAGATGACTCGGCGGATGGCGGACGCGCTTGCACTGGTCAAGCTTGCAGGACTGGAAGATCGCAAGCCGCGCCAACTCTCGGGCGGCCAGCAGCAGCGAGTCGCGCTCGCGCGCGCTCTCGTTATTCGCCCCAGGGTACTGCTACTCGATGAACCGTTCTCTGCACTCGACAGAAATCTGCGCGGCTCGATGCAGGTCGAGCTCAAGGAAATTCAACGCAAGCTCGGCGTGACGACCATCTTTGTGACGCACGACCAGAGCGAGGCGCTCAGCCTCTCGGACCGCATTGCGGTGATGGCAGAGGGCCGTATACGCCAACTCGATACTCCGCACGAAGTCTACCGCCATCCCGCCGACCGCTTCGTCGCTTCGTTCATTGGCGATGCCAATGTGCTGCGTGCGCGCCTCGAGCGGATCGAAGGATCGGTTGCCACGGTCGTGCTCGGAGCGGCACGGGTGGCGGTCCCGACGCGAACGCTCGAGGGCAGCGCAGTCGGCGGTGCTGTCGACCTGTTCGTTCGACCCGAGGACGTGCGAGTGGCCGCACCCGACGCAGTTACAGCGGCGCACGGCATCGTCGCCGCGCAGATCTACCAAGGCGGGCACATCGATCTCTACGTGGACGCGCCCGAAGTCAGCTCGGGCCGCATCCTGTTGCGCGTGCCCAGTCACGAAGCTGCGTCGCCGCCGCCGCCCGGTACGCGCATTGGCATTGCGCTCGCCGGGGATGTCGCGATCGCGTTTCGCTCGGCGTGATTGGTCGAGGCGCCGCTTGGGTTCTCTCGGACAAGGCGCAAGACGGTTTGCGCTTGACGCTGATCGCGCGGCTCAACTTTGGGCCAACAGATCGAGGGTGGCCTTGCACACGAATTCCGGAACCTCCTGCGGCAGGTTATGGCCGGCGCGCGCGATGGTCCTTCGCTCGTAAAGGCCGGTGAATTTTGGCGCGTGTCGCAGCGAGTTGGCAGCGGGTTGGATGCCGTCGGCCTCGCCATGCAAGACGATCGTCGGCACCGTGATCGCCGGCTGGGCGATGAGCTGCTGCTCGATCGATTCCAGCGCCGGGTCGCCGGCGGCATATCCGTAGCGGTGGCGATACGATTGGATCACGACATCCACGAAATCGGAATTATCGAATGATTTGGCGCTGCGCTCGAACGTTGCTGCATCAAACTCCCAATGCGGCGACCACAGCCGCCACAACAGCCGGCAGAACTCGCGCCGGTTTTTCGCGAGCCCCGCGCGCCCGCGCTCGGTGTGAAAGTAGTATTGATACCAGAATCGATACTCTTGCTCCGGCGCTGCGGGAACGACCGATCCAGGAATATCATGGATGTTGTAGCCGCCCTGCGAAACAAGGCAGCGCACGCGCTGCGGGAAGAGCGCTGCGAGGATGCAAGCGGCGCGCCCTCCCCAATCGTAGCCGACATGCGTCGCTCGTTCGATCTTGAGCGCGTCCATGAGCGCGAGAAGATCATGCGCGAGCGCCGCCTGCTGGCCCGAGCGCGGCGTCTCGGCTTTAAGAAAACGGGTTGGCCCGTAGCCGCGCAGATACGGCACGATGGTTCGGTAGCCGGCCTCGACGAGGCGCGGCACCATCGCGTCGTAGGCGCGTGGATCATAGGGAAAGCCGTGCAGCAGAAATATGGTCTCGGCGTCCGTTGGTCCGCTGTCTTCGTAGGCGATCTCGAGCGTGTCCGTGCGCGCGTATTTCACCTCCGGCAGCGGCATCGTCGCGTCCTCACTTGAGCGTCAGCTGAACGCCTTGGCAGACGAATGGCGCGAACCGCCTACTGGAGCGACTCGTTGTTTGCATCGCTGCTGCGAAACACCCAAATGGCCGCCGGTTCCGACGATGTCGCACGAGCCGCAATGAATAGCAGATTCAACTCGGGGACGAAAAGCGAGGTTCGCGCTCCGAGTTGCGTGACGAGATGACCTATGCGTCGATACGCGTTCCCACGCGCATCGAAAACATCCAAATGGCCATCCCCGCAACTGACATACACGCGCTCGCGTTTCGCGTCCACGAACACGTCGTCGGCATCGGCGCACAGCTCAACGTTGGCAACTGCAGCCCCATCAGCGATGGAATACGCAGCCAGTCTTGCGGGATTTCGGAATGCGACGACGACATGCTCGGCTTTCGGGTACAACGCCATCGGGAAATTGCCGCCGTCGCCCGTCGGCCACCTCGCCATTTCTTTTCCCGCGGCGCGGTCGACGACGACGATCGCTTGGTTCGTCGGATCGTTCACGAAAATCCGATTGTTGGCTTGATCGAGCTGGAACCCCTCCGGATGAGTTTTGAGATCGATCTCGGCGATTTTGCGCCGGCTGGTTACATCGATGACCGCTAATCCGCCGTGGCCATACTTCGTTCGTGATCGCATCCACACGGATGTTGTCCGCATCCTCGCCCAAGGGGATTCGCGCCATCGCTGCGTAATCATCGCTGCGGAAGATCGCCACGTTCCGTCACCGCCGCTGGCGATATACAAAGCATCGGTCGCGGGATGGTAGGCCAGTCCTTGCGGCTTGCTCCCACCTGAGATCATCTCGATGACCCTATGGGAATCGAGATCGATGACGGCCACGGTGTCACGTGCGTCTTTTGCTCGTTGAAGGTGAGCCGCGAATTTCGGAACTCGTCAAAGCTGCGCTGGAACGGGCCGTTTTTCATTTTGCGGAATTACAACCTTTGCGTGTATATGACGTTCAGTACAATCGATCGTACCGTCCTTGTTTTGCACAGCCCGATGCTCACGAGTAATTTCGTCTGATGCACGATGACAATGCAAAGCTAAATTGCGGTTACGCAGCTCTGGTGTGGCCTTCAATACGCTGCTGAGACGTTGAAGAGGAGACTGGTGAGATAGATTTGAGACCCCTCAAGAACAACAATCGTTTGAGGCCTTTATCGATTAAGGCATTTAGTCGTTCTTCGATGTCTAAGTCCCTCAACAAGCCCTCGACGGTCGCAGTGTCGCCGATTTCCACCAACCGGAAGTCCTCTCCGAGCTCTTTCCGCGCATGCTCGATCATAGAGCGGTTGTCTCATCGACTTTGGCACGTTGACTAGGCGTGGCAGGGGCATCCGGGAAGTTCTCATAGAATTTCTTCTCTCTGAGTTCAGACCAAACCGTTCGCACATTCTCCGCACGCCTAAACGTTGCGAGATTTCGCTTGCGCCAGACCAGGCGCGCGATGTCGGCGACAATATTTTCTTCAAGTGCTCCCGCGGGCGCCAGTTCGGCAATGAGAGCCTGATGCAATTCTTCGAACTCAACCGGATTTTCACCCGGGAGAACAGCTGTCGAGCAAAAGCCACCGTGTTTGAAGGCGGGATGACGTTTTTTGAACTTAGCCACTAAACTACTCCACAACTCACGCGCGCGAATCACCCACCGAATTGTCCTTAAGGTAAGGGCGAAGGCGCGTTGCTAGCCGGTGAGCGAGCGCAAGCTCCAGCGCTCCTACCGAGCGTTCGAGCGCGCCCTCATCGCCAGTGTTGATCCTCGGTCGTCGTCATTGAACCCGCTTTTTACGTATGAAGTTCCTCATCTCACTAGAA
>Ga0126381_100002509_pt1 | contig 19853 bp, 16 predicted proteins | sample PanSoiMetPlot_28_FD_96465 | JGI IMG/M metagenome (GOLD analysis project Ga0126381, IMG submission 96465) | Tropical forest soil microbial communities from Panama - MetaG Plot_28 | ecosystem: Environmental > Terrestrial > Soil > Tropical forest > Bulk soil | place: Panama | collected 2016-02-17
CCGCAGAACTGTAAGCAATAACGGAACGATACGTCCAATTACCTTCAGCTACTTTCGATTAACGCGTTAGCCTGCACAAAAAGACCGGGGTTCCCCAGCTAATCCAGCGAACTTATTCGATTTTCTTCCACCGGCCACTCTGTGACAGGACCAATCACCCCCGCAACTGACGAAAGTTTTCGTTTGACAATGACGAAGTATTTCGTCATACTCAGATCGTGAAACGCATTCAGCCCAATCCAACCACGGCGGAATTGGAAATTCTCCGTGTTCTGTGGGACTGTGGGCCTCACTCAGTGAGGGATATCCAGCGCGTCATGAACGAAGCCAAGCCCACCGGATATACCACTGTTCTAAAACTCCTCCAGATCATGTATGGCAAGGGCTTAGTGAATCGCGACGACACGCAACGACCGCAGATTTACAGTGCGCGCCTCCCACGCGAGCATACGCAGCGACAAATGCTGCACGATCTCGCGGAGCGCGCCTTCGGAGGCTCCGTAAAGGCCTTGGTGCTCCAAGCCTTAGCCGGCCGCAAGTCTACGCCTCGAGAACTCGAAGAAATGGAAAAACTTCTGGACCGCATAGAAAGGAAAACCAAATGACCGCGTTCATTCATGCAATCAGCGTCGCGCTGCTCCATTTTGTCTGGCAGGGGCTAGCGATCGCACTTCTTTTACGGCTTGTGCTCGCCGCGATGCGTGATAATTCGCCGCGGCTTCGCTATACGGTTTGCTGCATAGCCTTAGCAGTGATGAGCGTATTACCTCTCATCACTGCGGTGGTGGCGTATCAAGCCACCGAACTCGCCCCGCGAGACACGATCCCGTTTACAAATTCCCTAGAGAGCGCCAGCCGGTCCGCCTATGCGGCATTCTCGCTCTTCCCGCACTGGCGTACGGTTCTCGAAACATGGGCACTTCCGGTCTGGTGCGTTGGCGTGCTGATCTTCGCTATCCGCTTGCTATACAGTTCCGGGCATATCGCCAAGCTTCGTCGCAGCGGAGAGCCGGTTGATTCTGCCTTCGCAGAAACAGCTGCTGACCTGGCAAATCGCATGGGAATTGTCCGGCCGGCACGAGTGCTCCTATCCGCGCTCACCGATGGTCCGAGCGTCGTTGGCTGGCTCCGTCCTGTCATCCTCTTTCCACCCGCTGCCCTAATGAATCTGAGCGCCAGCCAGCTCGAAGCTGTGCTGGCGCATGAGCTGGCGCATATCCGGCGGCACGACTATCTGGCCAATCTCCTCCAAACAATCGCCGAAACACTATTTTTTTACCAGCCCGCAATCTGGTGGGTTTCGTCTCGCATCCGGGACGAACGCGAACTGTGCTGTGACGACATCGTCGTCGAAACCTGCGGCGATCCGGTCGGCTACGCACGGGCACTTACACAGTTAGAGCGTGCCCGCATAATCTCGCCGGAACTTGCCATGACAACTACTGGCGGCACGCTCATGTATCGAATCCGAAGACTGACAGGCGTCGCCGAATATCAACCTGCGTCCAGGTTGTCTGCTCTCCTCGCGATGAGTCTGGCCATGCTCTGCCTCCTGCTGAACGTGCATTGGGCAAAAGCCCAGCCCCAAAGCGGGAGTGAACCGGAAGTTCGCAAAGACGCTATTTGGGTCGACTCAGTCAAATACGGTGACGTTTCGGTCGACGCGCGAGCGCTCGGCAAAATGACAACGGCCTCTACCGCCGTGCTGGATGTTCCATCAGCCGTATCCGGCGGAGTGCAACTCGGACAGAGCGTGTCGGTCTTGTTCCGTAGCGGCATCACGGCGCTGGGAAAGATTGCCCATATCGATTCGGCTTCCGCGTCGGAGACAACACCTGTCACCGTCCAGTTGGGCGCCTCGATGACTGAATTCTCCGGTCAGGACGTGGATGGCGCGATCCACATTAAAAGGCTGAATGACGTAATGTACGTTGGTCGTCCCATGGCGGTGCCAGCAAATACGGAGGCGACACTTTTCAAACTTGAACCGGATGGCCATCATGCAGTCCGAGTGAAAGTGCGGTTCGGCAGCGCGTCTGTGAACAACATACAGGTACTAGATAACCTGCACATAGGGGATCGGGTAATTCTCAACGACATGGCCAACTACGACGGCTATGACCGCATCCGCATCGAGTAGCGGATGCAAACCCAGGAGGGCCAAACGGGCTGCTGCAGCAGGCGCGATTCGTTTCTAGATGCTGACCTCCACGTCCGGTTTGTCTTTGTTAGCGCCGCCTGTAGGGCCACGAGGGTGTCTGTGGAGTGAATAGTTTTGAACGCGATACCTTCTGCAAGATCCCGTTACGCCACTTGGCCGTAAACCGCTAGGACCTTATCCAAAGCGCCGGGCCTAGAACCTATGCGTGCTTTCCAGCGCTCCTATCCGTCCGACGCTTCCGATAAGGTCTTAGCGGTTCTCGTCAACTTGACTGGGTTGCGGGGGTCGCAGTTGGGAAGCGGACTTCCCGGTACTAATCCGTCACTGGTTCTTTTACCGCGATCTCACCAAAGCCGACTACACGAAAATGTGCCCGCCGCGTACAGCTCTTAGCCAGGATGCAGAGTGGAGCGCTATCCGCCGCGGCATATCCAATTGCAACTGCGAAGACCTCGGTAGACGCACGAAGAGGCCGGCTTCAGGGGCGCGCGTTGGTGTAGGATGTCGTCAGATCATCCAACTGGAGCATCGCATGAATATCCACCATCTCGTGGCGTCCGTGGGCCGATGGCTCCTGTCCATGGGATCCCTCATGTTGGCGGTCGGCCACGCGTCAAGCGCTGACCTCTCGAAGTTCAGGCGCATCGAGCCGCAGTTCATCGCGGCGCTGGGAGACTCCGCGGCCACATCCGGTAACGGCGCGCAATCATGGGGCTTCTGGAACCAAGACCCGGGCCCGCGCGCTTGCAAGCTGGACCACTACCCTCAATTGAAGGCGACCGGCGTGGCACCAGCGCAGTGGAAATTCGACGTTTCGGATTGGTGGCTGGAAGAACACGGCTTGATCATGGAGAAGCCGACCTTTCCGCTGCCTGCTGGGAAATACCTGGTCACGGGTGACCGCGACGTGACGACCGTGCTGACAGTTCACCCCAAGGACAAGGACGGCAATCAGCGCTGGGAACTCGCCGACGGCGCGACCCTCTACGATGTCACCCATCTCGGGTGCCGTTCCGCACGCTACACTCCGGAGAAGGGTGCCAACGCGTGCTCGCCTGCGAACGCTCCCGCCGAGGGTTTTCCGGTGAATCCGGGGGCGTCCATGCCTGCCGTGAACGGCTGCCACAAGCAGGACTACACGGTTCTGATCGTCGTGGGACTTCCTGTCGCTCACTGAGCGGCCGCACGCAGGTGTAACGACCACGAGAACACCCGAATGCTTCTTCTTCATAGCGGAGGGACCCGCTATTGCTCGCGAGTTACGCCGCTGATTCCGCTCATCGCGCAGGCCACTTCGGCGGATTGAGCGGGACTTCTCGTTCCGTCTCTGGCTTACATCAGCCGATTCCTGAACTCGGTCGGTAAAGGGTAGCCTCTAACCGGGGATCTATCCCGCGTTTGCGGTGCTCAGTTTTCGGTTTTGCCCGTAAGCCGGGAAGTAATTAACGCCAGATAACATGCAACGACTGGTCGAATGCCGACCGTCAGCAGTAACCCAACAGTGAAAAAATAGTGTGTCGGTCTGCGAGCGGAAAGACCGGAGTCGACACGCATCTCGGGCACGCAGCACTGATGTCCTTCGAGTAATCAGGGACGATGAGGAGATCACTCCGTTTCGGGATTAGGTTACGAAGCAGGTCCTTTGCATCTTTAAAGACTGCTGGGTGATCGGGTTTACGGTGATCGCTCCATGCGGACTGCACATCCATTGGCCCTACCAAGTCTGAAAGCCGCGTAAAGTCCGCCGCATGCTTTGCTGGGATCGGAATGCCGCTTGCGATGTCTAGCGACAATCTTGCTGTCCTCGCGATAAGATCCTCCAGAGCAACGACGCCGATCCTGCCTGTTGGTAGATCCATCTGGCCCGCACGCCTCATGCTCTTACCGGTGGCTGGGAAGAGATCGACTCGCAGCTTGGTCTCGACATCCACGAACTGTATCATGATGCGGCCCGGAACTTCCGCAGGGTGAACATGCCGGAATAAGAACTGCCTTGCGAGCGTTCCTGGGATGTCTGCAAAGCAAGTGGCGATGAAATCCAAGTCGTTCAGCGAGCGCCTCTGAGGGATCTGTCCCGCAAGCAGAAGGTGTATCTCGATTGGCAGCCCACCGGTCAGTGCCCATGGCTCGATGCAATGTTGTCCGAGCCGTTTCAATACATCGAACGCCCGAGTCGAGTCGGAAACCGAAAGAAGGCGGTCCAGCATCCCAGAAATGCATTTTCCCGCAGCGCTGAAACCGCGATTGACAGCGTTCGCGTTTACTCGCAACTGCATTCGGTTGGTCGGCCGCCAGGGCAACCATCACATTAGCGTTCGGTTACGTTGATGCCTTCCGCTCAGGAAGTGCATCTCCTAGTGTGCGGTACATCGAACAAAAGTAGCCCTGGATCGAGCGTCGCATTTTCGGAGTTGTATTAGCGGTATGGCCGTGCCAAACAGCCGCATTGAAGATGATCATTGACCCAGCATCTCCACATGCTAGAACCTCGCCTCCGCATTCTAAACAAGAATCTGCGAGTCGATCGGATGGAACATGCGGGAAACGCTGAGAACCTGGAATGAAACGGGTTGCCCCATTCGCCGGAGTGAAGGCGTCGAGCATGAGGATAAAGCCGGCCATAGGTGAATCGGGAGAATCCCGAGCGATATCAGTATGGAGGTGTTGGGCTGGAGTGCTTGCTCTGAGAGTCCTCCCCAGCAGCGAACTCAGCTTGAATGGTTGACCGATTAGCTGTGCACAGGCGATGAGAAGAGAAGGGTGTTGATAAACGTCTTCGAAATCGATCCCACTTTCGACGAAGAACCGTCGATCCGTTGTAGTTCCTGCTTTGAAATCCGGGCTAGAACTCGGTAGCATCAGTTCGTAGTAAGCCATGCCGATCTCGGCTACGCGTCTCGCTGAGATAACACCTGGAACAAGGACAAAACCGAAGTCCATCAAATTCCGCACGAACTGCATTGTACGCGGCTGATGCAGAGTGACTGTCTGAAAGGCCACCGGCTGAGTTTACCAACTGAAGACCCTTGATCCACACCACATGCCCTGCCGTCGTTCGGGCCTGAGCCCACACGATTCCCAGTGTCATAATCGGGGAACCTGAGATGTATGGCGCCGCTCGTCGTGCTAGTTGTTGCGAGCATTGCTTTCTGGCTTGCGGGTCGGCTTGGCGTGACAACATTTCAGTACTTCGGCACAGTTCTCCGGACGGCGCTGGCGTTGATGTTCCTGCTGACCGCATCCGCTCATTGGGGTAAGCGCCGACCGGATCTGATTCGCATGGTGCCCCCGCAGTTGCCACACCCGGGTCTATTAGTAACCATTTCGGGCGTGTTGGAGATAGCCGGGGCGATCGGGTTGCTGATTCCCAGCACCGCTCCGCCGGCGTGTATTTGTCTGGCTCTGCTGCTGTTAGCCTTATTTCCCGCCAATGTACGTGCCGCGCGCGAGAACTTGACGATCGCAGGGCATCCTGTTCCCGGGATAATGACGCGAACGGCGATACAGATTGTGTTTGTCGTGGCCCTGGTGAGCGCCGCTGTTCTTAAATAGTTCGCGACGTCGAATGTGTACCGCCGTTCGGGCGAAACGGCCGGGCTGAAACACGTTCGATCTCAATTGACGAATGGCCGGTCAGCCAGTCGTTGGCCGCCGATTCGGACATTTGTCTCCGCGTGGCAAGTAGTGCAAATACCATGGCGGTTGTGAAACGCATCCTTATCACTGGTGCCACGGGCAACATCGGCGGCCAGGTCCTTTCTCAACTCCCGTCGACTGGGGTGCAAGTGCGCGCTCTGGTGCGGAATCCGGACGCGGCTCGTCTGCCGGCCCACGTCGAAGTCGTGTATGGAGACCTTACTCGTCCCGAGACCCTGGATAAATGCCTGGATGCGATTGATACTGTGTTCCTCGTGGTGGGCCGCCGCAGCGGAAGCTGTTGCTCGTGCTTTAGAACAGGTCGCGAAGCGCGTTCGGCGCATCGTATTCCTCTCCGCCCCGCTCAAAACCGCACATCCGCTGTTCCAACAGCCTAATCGATCACGGGCTCGGGCCGAATTGGTCGAGCGGCTGATCGAGACGTTAGGGCTCGACTTGACGTTCCTACGTCCAGGGATGTTCGCTCTAAACGCTCTGGGCTGGTGGGCGACACAGATACGGATCAGCGGTGTCGTGCGCTGAACTGCCCAGGTTACTGCCTCCGTTTGTCGCGAAGTATCTGCTGGACGCATGGGCTGCGGCAATGGGGCAACCTGCCTTCATTACGTCCACAGTCGCCGAGCTCACCGGCCAGCCGGCACGCACGTTCCTCGAGTGGACCACCGATCCTGTTGCGCAGTTCCGGGCATGATATTACTTTTCACGTAAGACCACGCCGGCCCCCGGTCCTGCGAATGGCGTGTTTGAACCTGCACAATCTGAAGCTTGTCTCCTTCTAATAGATGCATCATCCAGGAGGCTCCCTGTACGACATTCTCCGTTGTCGGGGCACATTGCGCTGGATCCACCGTTGATCTTTAAACATTTTGGCAAATTCTAGGGTTCTGAAATGCCGGTCGTCAGCGCCGCGGCGCAAGTGAAGCAACGGCCCTATCGTCATTCGACCCACCTTGCATCAGATCAACGATCATCGCAAACAGATGATTCCGGGTCTCAACTCTTACTCCGGCGCGAGTGATGTAGCGAATGACGACGTCTACACCCGCTCCCGCCGGCCTGAGATTCACCGATGGCATCGCGCTAAATTGTGGCGAGCCTTCTTCGTGCGTCACCCTCTTCCATTCGGCTTCCGCCATTTTTGCATCCACTTCCGTTATCTTCACCGCCGCTCCGTAAATGCCTTCGAGAAGAGGATGAACACTTGTGCCTGGAGGAACACTTACCTTAATCTCATCCCACATCCACTGTCCAACAGTGGAGAAGTTGAAATACTTGCCACGAATGGCATAGCCGTTCAAAAACGACACTCTTCTGCCCGTAGGGTGGCCGTGGGCGGTCCAGTTTCCTGTCTCCAGAAGCCAGGTCCGGAACAGCCCGAGTTGTATGACTTCGCCGCCGACGCCATCGATCTCTACCCAGTCTCGGACCCTCACTCCGTTTGGTCCCATCAAAACGAACCATCCGCAGAATGCCAGGATGAAATCCTGAAAGACTACCGTCAGCCCTGCGGTTACTAGACCCACGATCGTTGGCATCTGCCGCGGTACACCAAAAATGATCAGCAGCATCAGTAAGAGGCCGACCAGTTGCGTTACGAGATTTAGAACCGTTTTCAATGTATGCTTTTGGCGAGGATCGTGAATGAGTCTCTCTAGTGCCAGTTGGAGGCCCCAGCCCGCCAGAATCACCAAAATGCAGATCGCCGTAAGCAACGCCAAGGACTGCAATATCAGGTGAATTACGATCCTTTGCTGTAACTGGACTTGGTCTCCCCATCGACGGTATAGATCCACAAGCTGCTGCTGCGCTCCCAGGCGATCATGGAGGATACTCAGGATGTTCTGTTGAGCGCTTGACCGTTGCAGCCGCTCGATTCGTTGCGAAGGAGACTCTCCTGGAGCTTTGGCCTCAAGGGCAGCGGCCTCTGCCTTCATCCTTTCTTCATCGCCACTAAGAGCGGCCACGTCGGCCTTGGCCAACTGTTGCGCCTGCGCAATCAATTCCTTCCGTTTGCGCAGGGAACGCCATGTGGATAGCTGCTGGCTGAACGTCGTGTACTGTTCGGCTGCAGCGACCGCAGGCTGCCCGTCGTTGTTGGAAACGTTTTCCTTGTACCGCTTCATGGCGGCTTGACGCGCCGCCAATTCCTGCTGAAGCCTGACTCTCTGATCTCCGCTTTCCCGGGCGACGTCCTCAATCGAATCGACCAGCTCTGCCTGGTCGAGGCTAAGTTGTGCCTTCGCAATCTCAAGGTCGCTGGCGTTGGAAACTGCACTTGCTTTCGTGCTTGCGCCTGCACTGAGGGACGCGATCCGAGTCTCATCGTTCTTGACGATCTGCTGGAGTTCGTTTACCCTTTGCTGCAATGCCAACACCTTACTGCTCGGAGTTGCTTTTGAAAGGGCTGCCTGCCTCAGATACTGCGAGAACGCCTGGTCGACTTCGTGATCCGCAAGACGCTCGGCCTCCCTGGCAAGCTTCTTCTCTTCCGCCGACTGTGCCAAGGCCCCCAGAGTCGCCGCGGTCTGCCAAGGCCGTTGATCCACAACTCCAAGTGGCACATAGGATCCCGTCCAGTTTCCCTTCCTGGCTTGCAGGAAAGGAAGATATGCCATCACCCCGCGAGTCATAAACGCACCTGTCAAGGTGACGGCTAGCACAATTAGCATGACTAGAAGAATCACCTTGTGGAACCGATTCATATGCACACCTTTCTTCTACCCCTGGTGGACTGTACCGCAAACGGGGAACCAGCGGCAGACGACAGGCCGTCGAACCCGTCGGAATCACAGCCCGGAGAGCCACCATCGAAACCAAGAACGCTCACCACAAAGTAGCGTCGTTGTTGACAAACCCAGGGGCGTTCGCGTCTGATGTAGCATCGCTTGCTTGGCGATCGCTGATATGAAGCTCAGTTCGTAGATGGCCAGCCATCCGTACACCACTCTTCTTGTAGCCGATAGATCCGCTGTGGTCACGATGTGTCGATCAACACATGCCCGTCAGCGAATTTTTACGGCGTTGTGCCGTACTTTTCCCGACCCTTTTCGGCCTATGGCTGTTGGGCTTGGGCGCGTAGTCTAACGGCGCGCCCAACGGAATGAGCGGTTCGCGTTTGAGGCTCTCATCATAATCGAGGAGGAGTTTTGCAACATGTGCGCCGACCGGGATAACCGAGAGGCTCACGCTCTTTAGGATCGGTATCCAGGTTGATCAAATGCGGATTCGGGAGTCTCAAGGCCGGGTCCGTCAGCGTTTTCTGTTCCACCATGACCAGCTTGAAATTTCGCCGTTTGACCCCATAGAGCTCATCGCCCAGCCAATACAGGAATCCTTCGCGGTTGGAGGCTGCTTGTCTCCCCTCGAAGAAAGCACGTTGATCCACACCGTCAATCACGCGATCCTTCGGAACATCCAGTCCCGCCCACAAGAGCAGTGTCGCGAACATATCGGTGATGTGAACGCGCATGTCTTGAAGGACGATCCTCGATTCACCAACTTTCTGGAGCGATATCACCTGCATCTGCTCGATATCAGCGGAACAAGGGGGTAGACTTGCGACTACCATTGTGGTAGATTTTCTACTACATGAGAAAACGCCGGTCTTCGAGCCAAGTCGATCTCGTCTTCGGCGCACTGGACGTCTTGATCCTGCGCACTCTGCTCTGGGGACCTACTCACGGGCACGGAATCGCAAAGTCCATCGAGCGACTTTCGCAGGATGCGCTCAAGGTGGAACATGGCTCGCTTTATCCCGCCCTGCAGCGACTGCTGCAGGAAGACTGGATCAAGGCCAGTTGGGGGATATCGGAAAACAATCAGCGAGCCAAGTTCTACCGCCTAACACCGGCTGGTAAACGAAAGCTGACAGACGAAACATCGCGTTGGGAGCGCTTCGCCGCCGCCGTTACTGGTGTGCTCCGTCCCGCGGAGAGCCAGGAATCGTAACATGAGCGTTCGACGTACATTGGCCAAACTGCGTGCTCTCTTCCACCACGAAGCGAGCGATCTTCCCGAAGAGATTCAATCGCATCTCGCCATGGAAGAGGCTGACAATCTGGCGCGCGGCATGACCCCGGAGGAAGCGCGTCTCGCCGCCAGACAACGTTTCGGCAATGTCACGCTCACCGAAGAAAGGACTCGCGATATGTGGACCTGGACCAATCTAGAAACGCTGAAAATGGACGCCCTCTACGGGCTGCGTCAACTCCGGAGGAATCCCGGCTTTGCCATTGTGGCGATCCTCACGCTGGCCCTCGGTATTGGAGCCAATACGGCCATCTTTTCCGTCGTCAATTCTGTCCTCCTGCAGCCATTACCCTTTGCCGCACCGGATCGCCTGGTTTCCGGCTTTGAAACCGAAGCTGCGCCCGGCAATTATCCGGTTAATCAAGCCGACTACCTCGATTGGCAAAGCCGCAACCATACGTTCGATTCCACGAGCGGCTACTCCTGGACTCGTCCTTACAGCGTCGCCGGCCAGGGTGAAGCCGCTGCGGCCCCAGGTACCGAAGTACAAGCCAACTTTTTCCAAACGCTCGGCATTCAGCCGATGCTCGGGCGTGGCTTCGCGCAGGGCGAAGACAGTGCCGGCAATAACCGCGTCGCTGTCCTTAGTTTCGGCTTCTGGAAGTCGCAGTTCGCCGGCGACCCGAACATCCTTGGCAAAACGCTAACACTCGACGCTGATCGCTACACCGTTATCGGCGTGATGCCATCCACTTTTCACTTCCCGGCCGGAAATGATGTCTGGATCCCGTTTAACCTGCAGGATCCGCACTTCAGGCAACGCGGCAACCACGGCATTCGCGTGCTTGGCCGAATGAAAACCGGTGTTACGCTCGCTCAAGCCCGTCAGGATTTACTCCACATCTCCCTGCAGATTGAAAAGCAGTTCCCCGATCAAAACAAGAATGTTCACGCCGTATTGATTCCGCTTAAACAGCAACTCGTCGGCGACTCGGAACAGCGTTTAGTGGTCCTGCTCTGTGCGGTCGGACTGGTGTTGCTCATCGCCTGCGTCAACGTCGCCAATCTGCTTCTTGCGCGGGCCGCTGGACGACAGCGTGAAATCGCCTTGCGCGTCAGCCTAGGTGCAGGTCGCTTCCGCTTGGTACGGCAATTGATCACCGAAAGCGTCGTGCTTTCGCTAATCGGAGCGATACTCGGCTCTGCTGGTGCCTGGTGGCTTCTCCGACTGCTGGACAACATGACGACGCCCTTTGTGCCGCGCTTGAATCCCCTCGGCATCGATGCGCAAATGCTGTTCTTCACTCTGCTTCTCAGCATTGTTTCCGCCCTGTTTTTCGGTCTAGCGCCCGCACTCCAGGTGTCACGCGCACGCATCAACGATTCAATGAAAGCATCTGCGCAAGCTGTAGGCGGGGCGGCGGCCGCCGGCCATCAAACCCTTCGCGACATTCTCGTTTTGAGCGAGATTGCCATCACGCTGGCCCTTCTGCTCGGTGCTGGTCTGCTTTTGCGCAGCTTCGTCAAACTCGAGACCGCCGATATCGGCATCGATCCGAATAATCTGCTTACCGTCAACATCAACTTGCCTGACAGCAGCTATCCAAACTTTGCCGAGCGCCGCCGTTTTTTCGATTCCCTCGAACAACGCGCACAACAAATCCCCGGAGTCAAACACGCCGCTATCTCCGTCGAGATTCCGCTGGAAGGTGGCAACAATGGGTACGTCACGATTGACGGCAAAAAGGACGCCACTCTGGCCAACACGCTACTTGGATTTAACTACGTGACACCCAGCTACTTCGACACATTTGGAATCCCGTTGTTACGCGGGCGCCGGCTCACGGCGTCCGATTATGAGCACGACGGCATCGCCGCGCAGAAAGCTTTCCAAGTTTGGCAGGCCGCTGGAAATCAGACACCCAAAATGCCGCCCGATGTCATTTTCCATGCCGCGATCAACCGCACCGCGGCTCATTTCTTCTGGAAGAAGCAAGACCCTATCGGCAGTACTTTCCACTACGGCGGCGTACCCGTCGTCGTTGTCGGCATCGTAGAGGACGTAAAAGAATACGGCCTGCGCCAAGATACGTTGCCTCAAGCCTACTTTCCTTTCTCTATCTCACAAGCGTATGGGGGTGGCTCCACTCTTACGCTGCGTACCTCGGTCACATCCGTTTCTGTTATCCCCGAACTACGCCGCACGATTAAGAGTCTCGATCGCGGTCTTGCCCTGCTGCATCCGCGCACCATGCAGGATGTCATCGCCGATCAAACCGAAGACACTCGCATGCAGACCCTGCTACTCGGCAGCTTCGCCGGGCTTGCGCTGATCCTCTCCTCTGTCGGCCTCTACGGCGTCATGTCCTACACCGTCACGCAGCGAACCCGTGAGATCGGCATCCGCATGGCAATCGGTGCCAGCCCTGGCGATGTCCTTCGCATGATCGTGCTACACGGCCTGCGTCTCACATTCGGTGGCATAGCCTGCGGAATGCTGCTGTCCTTCGCACTTGGCCGTTCCATCACCGGCCTGCTCTTCGGCACCAGCCCCTTTGATCCGCTAGTCTTTGGCGCTGTAGCCATGCTGCTATTAGCGATCGGTACAATCGCCTACCTCATACCTGCGCGCCGAGCCACCGTCATCGATCCGACCCAGGCTCTCCGAGCCGACTGAACCCTTGTTCTGCGATTTCCTCAGGAACTTTTTCCATTGGCGTTAGCCGTCTCTTAGGGGACCGGTGTCGGTGTGAGCCTTATCGGATAAAGCGTGAGTAGTCCGGAAGGGTCACGTAATCGGGTCTTAGCCGGGAGTTGATTCCCAGATCGCCACTGGTCCGTTACATACGAGTAACCTCGAACGACCTCCATATCTCCGGATGCGCATTGTGACCAGAAGTGTTTTATGAGTGGTTTTCCTGCCTCGTTCCGGTGCCATTTTCGATTTCATTCCAAAGCGGGATTTCAGCAATAGCGCTGCGCGCCAGCCCGGGCTTTACATGACAATCCCGGTAGGCGTCAAGCACCTTTTTGGTCGGTCGGGAAAGCATAAACTGGATAAAAGTCCTTTACTCGTGCCGCAGTGCTGCCATCGGATCGATGCGCGCGGCTCGCCAGGCCGGCACCCACCCGGCCAGAACCGTGCACGTGATGAGGATCAACGCGGCAGCCGCAAAGGTTAGCGGGTCATGAGGCGCCAACCCCCACAAGAACGACTTGAGATAGGTCGTAAGCTCCCATAGTGCGCCGAATCCGATAACGAGTCCGATTATTCCGAGAATCAACACTTCGCTGACAACAATCCATAGAATTCGGCGTTTCATGGCTCCAAGGGCCATTCGAATGCCGATCTCGTTCGTTCGCCGAACCACGGCGTACGCAGTGGTCGCATACAGCCCAACGCATGCCATTACGAGCGCCAAAACGCCGAAGGCAGTGCAGAGAGCTGCGAATGTCCGTTCCTGAGAGATCGTTTGATTGATGGTCTGCTCTTCCGTCCGTACATCCGCCACCGGAACACGCGGGCTCACGCCATGCACGATCTCCCGGACCGTGTTTACCAGCTTCAATGGGCTTCCAGCAGTCCTCAATTCGAAGATCATTTGCTGCAATCGTCCGTTCCTGGCGGTTTGCAGATAAGAAAGGTAGGTGACCGGAGGAATCGCGTCCTTCAAGGAGCTGTAGCGCGCCGATTTTGCGATTCCGACGATCTGCACGTCTACCCCTTCCTTATCGCCGCCTACGACGAAGTGCTGCCCAATGGGCCACGCACCGGGAAAGTTTTCTTTCGTGAAGACATCGTTGACAACCGCCACGGCTGGGGCTTCGATTCGATCGTGTTCGTTGATGCTTCTACCCGCGAGGAGAGGTATTTGCATGGTTTCGAAAAATCCGGGTCCGACCGTCATCACTGAGGTGCCCTGACCTTCTTTTTTTGACCCCGGTATCTTTGCATCCGTTGAACTGGTCCAATTCGCAACCAGCGGCATGTCCGCCAAAGTAACGCTGCGGACTCCGGGTATCAGTCGAAAGCGAGCTCGCAATCCGCCATACAGATCGGCGAGGGCACGGTCTTTATAACCTGCCTGTGATCCATCCAGACTGAACAGCAGAAGATTTTCGCGATTGAATCCGAGCTCGATGGCATTCAGGTTTGCCAGGGTTCGCACAAACAATCCAGCGCCGGCTACCAGCAACATTGAAATCGCGATCTGCGCAGCGATCAAAACGTGTCGTAAGCCAAACGGCAGACTGGTACGGCGTATTCTGCTGCGCGGTTCGCTGAGCCGGATCTCTTTCAAAGCCGGCGCGACGTCCACGCTGGTTGCCTGGACGGCGGGTGCCGTGCCGAAGAACAAACCGGTAGATAACGCGACAAGGAGGGTGAACAACAATACGCGCCAATCGAGCTGCGCATGGAGAGAGAAATCTTTATCGCCGTTACCCAGCAGCAACGTCAGGAGCCGGATACCAGCCGCCGCCAAGAGCACTCCGCCAACGGCTCCGCCGAGTGCAAGTAATGCGCTCTCGGTCAGCAACTGGCGGATCACTCTCGACCGCCCCGCTCCGAGGCTCAAGCGCACCGCAATTTCGCGCCTCCGGCTGGCTGCTTTGGCCAGCAGCAGGTTGGCGATATTGGCACAGGCGATCGTTAAGATCAGAGCCACCATCGCCATCAGAACGAAAAGCGGTTGGGAATATCGGCGCCTCAGAGAATCTACGCCCGACCCGCCTTCCTCAAGCCAAAGCGTAGGAAGAGTCGACCGATCATGGGCGTTGCGCGCAGTTTGGCTCACCCAATGGAAAAAGAGCGTACGCAACTCGCTCTGGGCCGCAGAGAAAGAAACGCCCGGCTTTAATCGACCCATCATTTCGATCCAGTAGCGATGGTCGTCGCCGAAGAACGATTTCGTGTCACGATGGCGATCGTGGCTAATGAGCGGAAGATCATGAACGGGAATATAGAGATCCGGGACGATATCCGGACGAACTCCGAAGAATTCCGGCGGCGTAACTCCAAGCACGACGAAAGGTTTGCCGTCGAGGAGAATCGATGTGCCCACGGCGTCCGGACTGCCACTGAACTGTCCTCGCCACAAAGGGTACGAGATGACGACAACAGGTGCCGCGCCGAGCTGGTCATCAGTTGGACCAACAAGCCTTCCGATGGCCGGGTTCACGCCCAAACCCGCGAAGTATCCCCCCGAAACGTACTCGCCGTTCTGTAGAATGGCCTGCCCATGAATCACTGCATTTAGTCGTCCTGCGTGGGCGAAGGCGAACAGACGCGAGAACAGGCGATTATGATCGCGCAGGAGTTCATACGCCTGATAGGGATAATTCGGGCTGACCGAATTTCCCGCATCGTTGTACATCGAACCAGAAAGACCATTCACGACGCCCGAGCGCTGCGGTGCCCGCCAATTCACAAGCGCGAGTTGCTCGGGTTGCTTCACGGGTAACGCACGAAGCATGATCGCGTCCATAAAGCTGTAAATCGCGGTATTCGCTCCGATTCCCAGGGCCAGCGAGACCATCGCCAGGAGCGTAAAGAGCTTGTTCGCCTTCATGGCGTGCAATGCGTAGCGAAGATCCTGTCCAAGCTCTTCCCCAAACCTTCCGATCCACATTCTCCGGCTCCCTTCTTTCCAGAACGTGATATTCCCGAATTGCCGCCGCGCCGAATCCGTGCTGCCTTGTTCCTCGGCTTTCATGGCGAGATGATGCTGGATCTCTTCGTCCAGTTCGCGCTCGAACGCCGCGCGATGAAAGAACCATTGCAACCGTCGCCAGAGTGTCTTCATAAAGGTCGCGTCAGGCCGGCTGGATGACTTTCACGATGGCCGCAATGACGCGCTCAAAGTCGCGCACTTCACGGCTAAGCTGCTTCTTGCCATCTGGTGTGAGCGTGTAGTAGCGTGCGCGTCGGTTATTTTCGGATTGACGCCATTCCGCCACTACCCATCCGTTGATCAGCATGCGCTGCAAAGCCGGATAGAGCGAGCCCTCTTCCACTTCCAACACCTCGCCCGATATCTGATGAATATGCTGCGCGATTCCGTAGCCGTGCATAGGTCCGAGTCGACCGAGTGTCTTCAGAATCAACATATATAGCGTGCCGGGCGGAATATCGGGACGGTTACCCATAGTAAGACTATAGGATAGTCTAACCATGGAAGCGACCATAAACTTTTAACCCTCACGAAATCGGACCGATTACGAAAATACTAGTCGGGAAGGGACGGGTAATCCGTCCCGTTCCGTCACGGTTCGATTCCGAGCTTGTCGTTCACGGCGACTCGTAGCTTCTGCTTACAGCCGAGGTAATGCTCGGTCGTCTGGATGGACGGGTGGCCGAGCAGGAATTGGATCTGGTCGAGTTCCCCGCCGGCCAAATGACAGAGACGGGCGCATGTGCGCCGGAGGTCGTGGGGTGCCAGCTTATCGATTCCGGCTGCCTCAGCCGCCTTCTTGACGATTTCCCATAGCACTTTCGGCCTCATGTCATGGCCCCAGATCGGCCTTGACTTGTTGATCGCCCTAAACAGGCAGCCTTCCTTGACTCCGCCTGCCTGGGTCCAGCAGTCGATCGCCTCCTTTACCCAGAGTGGAATTGGAACCGTCCGAATATGCCCGGCCTTGCCGTGGAGGTCGGCAATCACCCAATGCTCTTCGCGGAGTTGGATGGAATCGACCGTAAGCGCAAGAAGTTCGCCCCGCCTCAAGCCACAACCAATCAAAAGAGCCAGAATGGCATGGTTTCGCTTGCTCCTCAGATTGGGATCTTCCTCGAAAATATCCCTTAAGGGGTTTGGATTGCCAAGGAGACGTGGTTCTGAACGGTGACCTGAAGGCCGAGGCGCTCGAGCCTGCGTATTAGGGAGCGCTTGAGTTGCTCGACATTTCTCCGGTCGAAGTAATCTGCCCCGAGATCCCGGCAGGGTTGTTGGTTCTTCAGCATGTGGAAGAGGATGATGAGGATGGTCGTGGGCCACGGCGACGATGGCACGCTTTTTGCCTTTGCGTGCCGCAAGCCTGCGGAACTGCGCCGAGAGGCAGGTGTTCTTGCTATGCGAGGCAGCCCATGCTGCCTGACAGAGGCTTCGACGCACCCAGACACAGCCGTTACGTGCCTTTCCACTCAGGCGCTTGCCTGCACTTTCATTATTGCCTGGACACAGGCCAGCCCAACTCGCCAGGTGCTGGGCAGAAGGAAATTGCTCCATATTTACGCCTATCTCGGCAATAATGTTCGCGGCGGCCACGGCTTCGATTCCGGGAACGGTGATACACAGATCCAACGCTTTCTGGTACTGGCACATGCAATCCTGAATTTTGATATCCAAGTCTGCGATCTGTTTTTCCAGAAACTCCAGTTGGTTTCTCAGGAGTGTCAGTAGCCAGCGATGATGCTGCGTTACGCGGCCTTCCAGGGCCAATTGCATCTCGGCAACCTTCTCGCGCAAACGGCCGCGGCAAAGCTGAGCTAACTTCTCGGCATCCTCCTCACCATCCAGCAAGCGGCTCAGAATAGCCCGGCCAGATACACCCAACCAGTCACTGGCTACGGCTGCCAATTTGATATTGGCGTCCTCTAAGATCTTCTGCATGCGATTGGCGACGGAGGTGTGATCCTGACGCAAGCTCGCCCGCATGCGTGTTAAATCGCGGAGTTCACGGATCGGGTTAGGCGGGATGAAACTTCCACGCAACAATCCGTGTTGCAATAGGTCGGCGATCCACTGGCAATCCTTGGTGTCTGTCTTCCTTCCGGGGACGCTTTCACATGTTGAGCGTTCACGAGCAGAATCGTGTAGTGCTCTTCGAGAATGTTCCATACAGGCTTCCAGTACACTCCTGTACTCTCCATCGCGACATGCGTGACCTGATTCGCTGACAGCCAATCGGACAATCGCAGCAGGTCGCGCGTCATCGCGCCGAAATGGCGTATTTCTTGCTGCTGTGCTCCTCCCTTCCCATCTGCGATCAACAGACATGCGGAAATACTCTTCTTGTGAACATCCAATCCACAACATCGGGAATAAACGATACGCATGATCTCTCCTTAGAAGCCACAGAGAGCTGGACGCCAAAATAAAGATACTCTCCCTCGCGTGCTCTCCGCCGGGGCGGAGGCAACAATCTGTTGTGCTACGAGGCGTCCCAGTTACACTGTTGCGCGGGCTAATCGCGCCAGATCCCAGCTACTTCTCTGCACTCTGTGAGCTTCTCCCAATCATTCCCATTTTCATGATCAGTTGTGAGCCAAGATCATGACCCACTGTTGCAAATAGCATGGCCACGACCGGTCCATCTCTGTCTGGTTTTTGCTATGGCGACGTCAGGCGGCGAGACCGAATGTGACGTTGATGAATCGGACTTGTTCTGTAATGTTGCCCTTTGCTAACCAGCGAACTTGCCCTTATAGTTTTCTCATTGGAGAAATGAAAATGTGAGATATCCACAGTCGTCGCCGCGCGATTGTGGAAAACATTGCGGCGAACCGGCTCGGCCAAGGTCGTGCATGGTATGTTCCGCATCAGGCCGGCCCGCTGCTACGAATTACTTGCCCTGACAAAGCGATGACTCCGCAAAGAGCTTCGAGCAGCGGGATGGTTTGTTTCCAAGACGAATTCTCAGATGTTGTCTGGTGCACAACTGCCAAACTCTGCTATAAGGCTTTCGCCGGAAACACTCGGCCTAGCGGACGAAAAGGACAAGACTCGAAGATGACACAAGACCGAATAGCGGTTTGGCTCGGCATTGATTGGGCGGATCAGAAACACCGGTGGGCGATGCGGATCGAGGGTGAGACCCGCATCCAACAAGGAGACTTGGAACACACCCCAGAGGCGGTTGAGCAATTCATGGCAGGCTTGGCCAGCCGGTTTCCCGGCCAGCGCGTGGCGGTTGCTTTGGAGCAGAGCCGCGGAGCATTGATATTCATGCTCGGCAAGTATGAACATCTCGTTCTTTATCCAATCCACCCCAACACGCTCGATAACTACCGCAAGAGCATGTATCCGTCCGGCGCCAAGAGTGACCCCGGCGACGCAGCCTTGATTCTGGATTTTCTATGTACGCACACCGCGCGCTTGCGCGCCTTCCATCCAGATACCATCGAAACCCGGACCCTGCAGCTTCTGGTGGAAGCACGACGGGAGGCCGTCGACGATAAAAACGCTATCTCAACCGGCTGACCGCTCAACTCAAGATGTTCTTCCCGCAAATACTCGTCTGGTTCTCTACACCAGACACCGTGGTGGTTAGTCGTTTGCTTCAGCGGTGGCCTACCCTTGATGAACTGCAGCGGGCGTCCAGCCGCGACGTCGGAAGCTTTTTGCGCGAGAACCGCATCGAGGAATCGCGCATCGCCACTTTGCAGGAACTCATCGGGCAGGCTATCGCGGCGATCAAAGACAAGGCCGTGGTGGAGTCTAGCGTGTTAATCGTCGCGCGGATCGTACGTCAACTCGAGGCCCTACGGCAAGCAATTGCCGAACACGATAAGAGAATCGCAGAGCTAGCAGAGTCACATCCTGACTACGGTATCTTCTCTTCGTTGCCTGGTGCTGGTTCCGCGATGACGCCTAGACTGATTGCCGCCTTCGGAACACAACGCGACCGCTACCCCACAGCTTCCGCGATCCAGTGCTATGCCGGCATCGCACCAGTCACCGAAAGTAGCGGTAAGCAGAAATGGGTCCACTGGCGGTGGGCTTGTCCGAAGTTCCTGCGTCAGACCTTTCATGAATGGGCTTGGATGTCGACCAGGAAATCAAAATGGGCACGAATCTTTTACGACCAGCAACGCGAGCGCAACAAGTCGCATCACGCGGCAGTTCGCGCTCTCTCCTTCAAATGGCTCCGCATTCTCTTCCGCTGCTGGAAAGACCGTGTTCCTTACGATGAGACACGCTACGCTTTGACCCTGCAAAAGCGTGCTTCGGCCCCGCCTGTGGAAATGCGTTTCAAAAATGTCGTTGGTTTTACCAAGCTCGATGGATTTTCCTGTTGACATCATCACTCAGATGTCTTTGCGGATCATGTTCATTGCTTCGTAACC
>Ga0126381_100002510_pt1 | contig 19849 bp, 15 predicted proteins | sample PanSoiMetPlot_28_FD_96465 | JGI IMG/M metagenome (GOLD analysis project Ga0126381, IMG submission 96465) | Tropical forest soil microbial communities from Panama - MetaG Plot_28 | ecosystem: Environmental > Terrestrial > Soil > Tropical forest > Bulk soil | place: Panama | collected 2016-02-17
GGGGGAAGCGGGCTCGGGGACGGCGGGGGTCAGAGGGCGCGGAGGAGGGTTAGGGCTGCTTCGCGGTGGTGCCAGTCCACGAAGAGGTGATCGTGTGCGGATCCGGCGATCACGTTGCAGCTGATGCCGGCGTCGGCCAGGACGCGGCTTACCGTGGCGGTCAGGCCGGTATCGTCTAGGGCGGAGGTCACCCGCAGGGTGATCCGTCCCGCTACGTACGAATACTGCAGTCCGGCCATGTCCGCGTCGGCCTTGGTCAGCACCAGGGTGAGGCCCTCGTCCTCCAGGATGGCGGCGAACATGGCTACCGCCGGCGGCGGGCTGGCCGCGGTCGTGAATACGTACGGCTCGTCGGACAGTTCCGGCAAGAGCCCGCGCCACCGAGGGCCAGCGAGCCATTTCTCCATGAAGATCAGGTCATCGGCCTGGTATCCCCGCGCCGCGTAGAAGCCGGTGACCCCGGCATTGTCCGGTTCGATGAGCAGGTTGACCTTGCGGCAGCCAAGGGCGGCCAGTCGCTCTTCGAGCGAGGCCATCAGGCCGGACGCGATGCCCCTCCCCCGCCTGTCAGGCCTGACCGCCAGCCGGTTGATCCAGCCGCGGCGCCCGTCGAACGTGCCGAGCACCGCCCCTGTGATCTGCCCCTCCTCATCGGTGTCGACGAGCACCAGGTGTTCGCGCGCGAGCACCGACGCCAGTTCTGACCGTACCGAGGACGGATCGAATCGCAGCCTCGCTTCCTGCCACAACGAGATGAGCCCCGCCGCGTCCGCGAGGGTCGCTGACCTGATCAAGGTAACTCCTGGAACAGGTGGAAGTAGTCGCGCGGCCGCCGCTCGCTCTCATGCACTATCTCGTTGGGGACGCCACTGCCCGGCATCGCCGCCTCGAACGCCTCCCGCGACTCCCACCGGGAGAACCCGATGACCCGGTCCCCGTCATGCTCCCGCCACGGCCCGATCTCCAGCAGCCCGGGTGTCCCGGCGGCGGCAGCGGCGTACTGCCGCATGCCCGCGTAGACCTTGTCGCCCTGCCCGGGCGCCGGGTAATGCACGGCCATGAAGATGTAACTCACGAGGCACCCCCTGCGGGCGAGCACGGTAGCGGCGACGGGTAGCCGATCGCCGTTCTGATATTAGATGCTGGCTTACGGCGGGGTCGCGTGGCGCGGCGGCTCGAAGGGCCGGCCATCCTTGACCAGTGACATGTGTTCTGGCCGTCGATGTGGGCGGCACGACGATAAAGGCGGAGGTCACGGACCCGGCCGACGGCGTGGTGGCCGACGGCACGGTGCCGACCCCGAAGGGAGCGGCCGCGCTGGAGGCGGTCGCGGAGCTTGGCTCGCGGCTCATCGCCGCGGCGGGTGCCGTGCCGGTGACGGCCGCGGGCGTGGTGGTGCCAGGGATCGTGGACAGGGAGCGGCGGATCGCCGTGTACAGCGCGAACATCGGCTGGTCTGACCTGCCCGCCGGAGATCTGCTGGAACGCGCCTGGGGCCTGCCGGTGGCGGTGGATCACGACGTGACCTGCGCCGGGTGGGCCGAGTGGGTGACTGGCGCCGGGCAGGGCTGCGACGACATGGTGTTCGTGGCCATCGGCACCGGGATCGCCTCGGCTGTGGTGTCCGGCGGCCGGATGCTGCTCAGCAGGGCCGCCGGAAGGGAAAGCGGCCAGCCTGGCGAGATCGGCCACGTCGTGGTGCGTCCGGGCGGGCCGTTGTGCGGGTGCGGCGCACGCGGCTGCCTGGAGGCTATCGCCTCGGCCACGTCGATCGCGCGTGCGTACGCCGAGGTGTCAGGTGCCGCGGTGGCCGGCGCGCTGGACGTGGAGCACGCGGCCGCGCACGACGACCGGGCCCGCAAGGTCTGGGACGAGGCGGTGTTCGCGCTCGCCGACGGGCTCACGATCATCGCCACGCTGTTCGCGCCCGAGCGCATCGTGATCGGCGGCGGGCTAGGCCGCAGCGGCGACCTCCTGCTCACGCCGCTCGCCGCGCTGCTGCCCGACCGGGTGCGGGTTCAGCCGGTGCCGACGCTGGCGCTGGCCCGGCACGGCACCAGGGCCGGGCTGGCCGGCGCGGCGCTGCTCGCGCGGCGGGGGCGCCTCAGCCCTTGATCAGCCAGTGCAGGGCGCCGCGGAGGTGACGCAGGAAGACGGGCTCGGCGAACGCCTCGTCGGGGTGACCGAGCGCGGTGTAGAACGCGCGGCCCCCGGCGTACTCGTGGCACCACGCGATCGGGTGGTCGGCGCCCATCGTGCCGCCCTCGTAGCTGGATTCGTCGACGGAGAGCAGCACCTCCACGCCGGGCCGGGGATTGGACCGGAACGCGTACCACTCATCGCGCCAGGTCCAGGTGGCGCCGAGATGCTCGGTGGCCGGATGGTCGCGGCGCTCGACGGTCATCGTGGCCGTCTGGATCCGCGGATGCTGGTCGAACCGCGCGCCGGCCAGCCCGCCGAACCAGGGCCAGTCGTATTCCGTCGTCGACGCGGCGTGTATGCCCAGCCAGCCGCCGCCCGCCGCGAGGTACCCGGTGAGCTCGTCCTTGTCGGCCGCGTCGAGCACGTTGCCGCTGGTGGATAGGAAAACCACGGCGGCGTACCGGCCGAGTCCGGACAGCGCGCCTTCTGTGTGCTCGATGTCGTAGCCAAGCCCGGCCACGGCGGTCACGCCGACCGGGATCGAGTCGTGCCGGTATCCGGCGGTTTTGGAGTAAACGAGCAGCCTGGTCATATAACCCCCATATTAGACTTCACCGTGTGACACACGAGGCGCCGGATTACCGTCTGTCACCGTATACGGGGTGGACCCGGGGGCACTGGCAGGTCATGGCCGACCGGATGCTCTTCGCGGTGCGGCCGTACGCCAGCCCGGATCACGCGCTGATCGACCTGCCCGGCCCGGCCAGCCGCTCGGGGCGGTGGAGCGACGGCCTGGAGGGATTCGCCCGGACGTTCTTGCTGGCGGCGTTCCGCCTGGCTGGCGCGGATGGTGCCGATCCGTTCGGTCTGGCTGACTGGTACGCGGCCGGGATCGCCGCCGGGACCGACCCGGCATCGCCCTCGCGGTGGCCGCGGCTGGACGAGGTCGACCAGGCCAAGGTGGAGGCCGCGTCGATCGCGATCGCCCTGCACGAGACCAGGCCGTGGATCTGGGACCGGCTAGACGACGCGGTGCGCGACCGCGTGCTGACCTGGTTCGCCGCCTTCGCGCGCGCGTGGGTCCCGGACAACAACTGGGTGTGGTTCCGGGCGGTGGCGGCAGCGTTCTCGCGCTCGGCGGGCGGCCCGTGGGACCCCGCGGACATCTCGTGCGCCGTCGACCGCACCGAGGACTGGTACGCCGGCGGCGGCTGGTACACCGACGGCGGCACCAGGAACTTCGACCACTACAGCGGCTGGGCCATGCAGCTGTATCCGCTGTGGTACTGCCGCATCTCCGGCGACCATGACCCCGGCGCGCCGGAACTGGCCGTGCGGTACCGGCACCGGCTCCGCCCGTACCTGGAGGACCTGTCGCACCTGGTCGGCGGGGACGGCGCGCCGCTGTTCCAGGGGCGGTCGCTGACCTACCGGTTCGCCGCGCTGGCCCCGTTCTGGGCGGGCGCGTTGTTCGACGCGACGCCGCTGGCCCCCGGGCTGACCCGGCGGATCGCGAGCGGGATGGTGCGGTACTTCTTGTCTTCCTCCGCGGGCTGCCTTCGGCTGGACGGCACGCTGTCCATCGGCTGGCACGGCGAGTTCCTGCCGATCAGGCAGATGTATTCGGGCCCCGCGTCGCCGTACTGGGCATCGAAGGGGTTCGCCGGGCTGCTGCTGCCGCCCGGCGACCCGGTGTGGCAGGCGGTGGAGGAGCCGCTGCCGGCCGAGCGCGGCGACTTCTCCCGGGCCCTGGCGGCACCGGGCTGGGTGGTCTCAGGCACCTCGGCCGATGGCATCGTCCGGGTGGCCAACCACGGCACCGATCACGCTTCGAGCCCGAGCTTGAGCCCGGACGATCCGTTCTACTGCCGGTGGGCTTATTCCTCGCGTACCGGGCCTGATCTGAGCGGTGCCTTCGACTCCGTGATCGCGCTGGTCGACGCCGACGGGCGCGTGTCCCACCGCCGGCCGTTGCGGTCCGCGCGGGTGGACGGCCGGACCGGCGTCTCCCGGCATCTGGCGCACTGGCCTGACATGGTCACCGGCCTTACCGGTGTCATCGGGCCTTGGCTCACCACGGCCAGCGTGGTGCGCGGCTGCTGGGAGGTGCGCGCGGTCCGGATCGAGGGCTCCGGTCCGTGGTCGGTGCGCATCGGCGGCTGGCTGGTGGCCGGGGCGGAGCCGCCCGCCGGGCAGGCGGGCTCCGGTACCGCGACCGTCTCTTGCTCAGACGGCCTGACCAGCGTGATCTCGACGCTGTACGGCCGGACGAGTGCCGCGATCCACCGGCCGGACGAGGCTGCCGCGTTCGGGCCGAGGGCCGCGGTGCCGTACCTGGAGTCGAGCCAGCCGGCCGTGGCCGGCGACGTGTACGTGGCGGCGGTCGCGCTGACCGCCGACCCGGCCGGTCCCGGCGACCCGCCACGCGCCGAGATCGAACCGCACCAGGCCGGCCCTCGGCTCCTGGTCACCTGGCCGGACGGCCAGACCGACCTGCTCGCCCTGGTCGCCCCGCTCGCCCTCGAGCCGGCGCAGGGCTAGCCGGCGGCTCGCTGCCAGGGGTGGGGGCCGCCCAGAGGACGGAATTCGAATCCGGCCGCGGCGAGCCGGCGCAGGTCCGCCGCGACCCGGTCACGTAGCGGCGGACGCCCGGACTCGCCGGTGCCGGCCGACCACGGAGCCGGCTCGCCGGACCAGGCGACGTCGGCGAACACGCAGGCGCGCGGGAACGTCATGTAGTCGAGCGCGCGCGAGTCGGGAATGTACTCGGTCCAGAGCTGGAACTGGGTGCCGAGGAGGCGGGCGGCGGCGGGTCGCGGCCAGTCCGGCGGGACCGGCTGGAACTCGGCGACGTCCTCGGGCCGGATCAGGCCGCCGATGGAGAGCGGCTCCCGGTCGTCCTTGGCCTGGGCGTAGTCGAAGTACGTCGGCGTCATGGGCGCGGCCACCACGTCGTAGCCGGCCTGCGCGGCGAGGCGAGCGACATCCATGCCGTGCCAGGCCATCACCACGGTGTCGGGGCGCAGTCCGTGGCCGTCCGCGGTGCTGGTGAACCCCTCATCCCAGACGATCGCGCGAGCGCCGAAGGATTCGGCCAGCAGGTCGGCCACCTGGCGGAGAAAGTACGCGTGCAGGGCCTCGTCGCTCGGCAGGCCGAGCGAGGTGCGGTACTCCTCGATACGCGGATCGGCCGCCCAGTCGGTCAGCACGCACTCGTCGCCGCCGATGTGCACGAAGCCGGCCGGGACGGCTTGGAGGAGTTCCCCGAACAGGTCAGCCAGGACTTCCATCGTCGACGGCAGCGGCGACATGATGTGCGGGAAGATCCCCCACTGGGTCGCCACGCTCAGCTCCCGGGTACCGGGTGCGGCGGCCAGCCCGGGCAGCGCCGCCAGGAACGCGCGGGCGTGCCCCGGTACTTCGAGCTCGGGTACCACGGTGATCATCCGCTGTGCGGCGTACGCGTTGATCTCGGCCAGGTCGGCCAGCGTGTAGTAGCCGCCGTGCGGCTTGTGGTCGTGTACCTCACGGTCCTTGCCGACCTGCGTGCCCGGGCGGTACGAGCCGACCTCGTGCAGCGCGGGATGCCGGCGGCTCTCGATCCGCCAGCCCTGATCGTCAGTCAGGTGCAGGTGCAAGCGGTTCAGCTTGTGCGCGGCCAGCACGTCGATGAACCGGAACAGCACAGGCTTGGGAAAGAAGTGCCTGGCGACATCCAGATGGGCACCCCGCCACGCCAGCGCGGGCGCGTCCGTGATCTCGGCGCACGGGACCGTCCAGCGCTCGCCGCCGGCCGGCGCGGCGCGCCACGCGTCGTCTGGCAGCAGCTGGCGGATGGTCTGCGCGGCATAGAACGCACCGGCCGGGCCGCCCGCCGTCACCCGCACCCGATCCGGTCCGATGAGCAGCCGGTATCCCTCGGCCGCCAGCTCGTTGCCGGCCTCAACCAGGATCTCGCCAGGCGGCGAGCCCGGCTGCGATTCCGATGGCGGCCAGGGTAGCGCGGCGAGGAGCGTCCGCATCGCGTCGGCCAGCGGACCAGCCTCCGGACCGGCCAGCACCGGGGTGTGCGGCCCCAGTGCGAAATGACCCCGCTGGGGACGCACCAGGCGGGGATAAGGCAGCAGGGCGGCAAGGCGGTCGGGCAAGGTTTTCACGCTCCCAGCTTCAGGACGACGGCGGCTCGCGGCGCCATAGTATGACCATTCCTGACACTGACGTTCACTATGGGGCTCTTGGGGTGCCAGTGCCGTGGGAGCGCTTAGCTGCTGGGGTACCCCGGCCATTGGTGGCTGGCCGGGGTACCGGTCCGTCGGTCAGCAGGTACCGTCGTCATTCCAGGCACCGGACGAGCCGCCCGGCACCTCGTCGTAGTTCCACTGGTTGGCGGTCCACTGGTGGCCGTTGTAGCTGACCACGTTCCCGGCCACGTAGGCGTTGTTGTTCACCCAGGCCGCCGCGGTGCAGCCGCCACCACCACCCGGGGAGGGCGAGGACGAGGTCGGAGTGGGGGTTGGCGACGGCTGAGTTACCGGCGCGTTCTTGGCGAACGCGACGGTGTAGGCGGTGAAGTCCCAGGAGTTCTGGGCAATGCTGCTGCATTCGCTCGACGTGACGTCGTTGTTGTTGACCGGGTTGCACTGCCGGTCACGGTTCAAGCTCCAGAACGTGTACCTGCTCATGCCGTTGCTCTGCGCGAAGCTGAGCACGGTCTGGAAGTCAGCCTGGGTGAAGAACTCGGCGGAGTCGGTCCGGCCGTTCATGCCGGAGAACCCCTCGTGCGCGTAGGCGGTGGCGCTGCTCCAGCCGAACGTGCTCATCAGCTGCGCGTTGAAGTCCTGTAGCGCGGTGACCTGGGAGGACCCGCCGCTGAAGCCGCCGTCGAACGGCATGATCGTGTAGTCGTTGGGGGTGAAGCCGAGGGTCTTCGCTTCGTCGAGCAGGAGCCCGCCGAAGTAGTTCGCCCCGGACGTCGTCGACGGCATCGTTATCGAGACGAACAGGCCGGGATTGTTCCGCTGCAGGATCTGCGCGGCACCGAGCTCGTTGGCGATCGCCGTTGAGTTCTCGATTTCCGGCTCCTCGAGGTCGAAGTCGAAGGCGTGCAGTCCGTAGGTGGTGACCACCTGCTGGTAGGCGGCGGCTGTCGACGCGGCGGAACCGCAGACCTGGCCAAGCTTCGTGCCGTTGTAGCCCCCAGCGGAGACGATGACGTCACCGCCGCCGCTACGGACTTGGTTGATGACGGCGCCGACCTGCGTGTCCGAGGAGACCGCGTCGGTGCCATCCCAGGACGCGCTGCACGAGCCGCCGTTGGCCAGGATGAACGCCATGTCGAACGCCTTCTGGCTGGTGGCCGACATCACCTGCCCGACGTCGGGGGCGCTGGAGTCCAGCGTGCTGTAGTACGGCGCTGATTCATACCAGTTGTTGCTCAGCGCGGTGGCGGCTGCGCTGGTAGCGGACGCCGCCGCGCCGATCGCGGCGCATACGCCGACGGCCAGCAGGCAAGCCCCGCCGCCGGCCAGCAGCCGGGTCCGGGTCGCGCGTGGCCCGCGGGAGCCCTGGTGCAGAGAACGTGATGGAAGCGGGTTCATGGCTCCTCCATGGCCAGCCCAATTGCCTCCGGCCTGCGATATCGCCGGCCGCTTCCCGCTCCAGACACGCAACCATTAATAGTAAAGTTTCTTAACAGTTACGCTGTATTAACGTTATCGCCATCCGTGACCGCCAGTCAACCCCTGGTATGCCGACATGAGGGGAGGCCTAGTTCGGCACGGATCGCTGCGGTGTGCTCGCCCAGGGCGGGGACGGGGCCCATGCGCGGCTCGCGGCCGGGCTGCACGATCGGCGGGAGCATGGCGCGGATCGGGCCGGCCGGTGAGCCCACGGTCCGCCACCGGTCTCGTTCGAGGAGCTGAGGATGGGCGGCGAACTGGGCCGGCGTGCGGAGCAGCGCGCACGGGATGCCCGCCTCGTCCAGGGCCGCGATCAGCTCCGCGGCCGGAAGACGACTGGTCGCATCCGAGATGATCGCGGTCAGCTCCGCGTCGTGCGCGATCCGGTCGACGTTGGTCGCGAAGCGTTCATCGCTGATCAGCTGGCCACGGTGGAGGACGCGGGTGCACAGCGCGGCGAAGCCGATGTCGTTTTGGACCCCTAGGAAGACCTGGCCATCGGCGGCGGGATAGGGGCCGTACGGCGAGATGGAGGCGTGCCTGGCGCCCGCCCTCGGCAGCGGCTCGGCGCCGTCCATGTCGTAGTAGACCGGCTGGCTCATCCACTCGCCGAGCGCATCGAGCAGGGACACCTCGAACGCGGTGCCGCGGCCGGTGCGGGTTCGCTCGAACAGGGCGGCCAGGATGCCAGAGAACGCGTACATTCCGGCCGCGATGTCGGCGACCGATATGCCCGCCTTGGCGGGCTCCGCGGCGGTACCGGTCACGGCCAGGACGCCGGTCTCGCACTGGACGAGGAGGTCATAGGCCTTCTTGTCCCGGTATGGACCAGCTGAGCCGTAGCCGGATATCGAGCAGGTGATCAACCGCTGGTTCTGCGCGGCCAGCTCGAACAGGCCCAGGCGGGACGCCGCGCCGGGAGCCAGGTTCTGCACCAGGATGTCGGCGCGGGCCAGCAGCGCCGCGAGCACCACACGGCCGTCGGCATCGGACAGGTCGAGCTCGATGCTCTCCTTGCCGCGGTTCAGCCAGACGAAATGGCTCGATAGGCCGCGTACCCGGCTGTCGTAGTGACGGGCGAAATCGCCGGTACCTGAGCGTTCCACCTTGATCACCCGGGCGCCGAGGTCGGCCAGCTGCCGGGTGCAGAACGGCGCGGCCACCGCCTGTTCGACCGCCACCACCAATACCCCGTCTAGCGGGAGGGCCGGATGGCCGGGTTCGCGTTCGTTGTGCACTATTTCCACCTTTGCGCGGCTGGCCTGCCAGCGCTCGATGCGGAGCCAGTCGCTATGTGATCGGGGGTGGTGGGCCACGACCCCTGTTCTATCGGGGATCGTGGGCCACAGCCCCCACGGCTTGGTTGGCGTTTCGTCCCGGCGTCGGGCGATATTTCGGATATGTCGCCCAGCGGGCGCGGGCGCGGCGGCGCAGTGGGCGCGGCAGACAGGGCACGGCTGGCGCAGCGGGCGGGGCCCCAGTGGGTGCGACGGGCGCGGGTGGCGGATTACTGGGGGTCGGCTACTGAGGCTAGGAGGGCCGAGCGGGCCTGGGCCAGGGCGGCCAGCATGGCGCCGCGCAGGACCGGTTCGCCGGGTACGGCGGTGGGGACCACGCGCGGGCGGGCCAGGCAGATCCGGGGCACTTCGGCGGCGACCCGGGCGGCGAGCTCGGCTCCGCCGGCCTGGCCGACCGCACCGCTGAGCACGACCAGGCCGGGGTCGAGGGTGACGCAGACCGCGGCGACGCCGAGTGCGACCCGGTGCGCGAGCTCATCGAGGAACGCCGCGGCCGAGCCCGAGCCGGACGAACCCGAACCGGCACGGACCGCCGCGCTGACCGCTTCGGCCGCCGTGGTGCCGGGGAATCCGTGGGATTCGGCCAGCGCGAGTACCGCCTTGCCGCCCGCGAGCGCCTGCAGGCCCGCGTCGCCGGGATGCTTGTCGCCGGCGGGCAGCGGCGCGCCGTGCACCGGCATCCAGCCGATCTCGCCCGCCGCGCCCGAGGCACCGCGCCGCACCTGGCCGCCGAGGATCGTGGCCAGGCCGAGCCCGACGCCGATCCACACCAGCACGAAGTCGTCGAGGCCGACGGCCGCGCCGGCGGCGCGTTCGGCCATCGCGGCGAGGTTGACGTCGTTCTCGATCACCACCGGCTTGTGCAGCACCTCGCGCAGGCCGTCGAGCACGCCCTCGTGCCAGGCCGGCAGGTTCACCGCCAGCCGGGGATCACCGGTACGCGGGTCGAGGACGCCGGGGCTGCCGATGACCAGGGCCGACAACCGGGACAATTCGACGCCCGCCGACGCGCACGCCCGGCCGACGGCACCGCGCACCAGCTCGACCGGGTTGTCAGCGCCGTTCGGATCCACGCTGACATCGGCGATCCGGCGGCCAGTGACATCGGCCACAGCGGCACTGACCAGGTCAGTTTCCACATATAGTCCAGCGACATACGCACTAGATGGGACAACCGAGTACAAAGCGGCATTCGGCCCGCGGCCGCCGGCCTGCTCCCCCGCGACCGTCACCAGGCCGCGTTCTTCCAGCCTGGCCAGCATCTGCGAGACGGTGACCTTCGACACACCGGTGCGCTCGCTGATCTGCGCGCGGGTGAGCGGCTCGCCCGCCAGCAGCAGGTCGAGCGCGGCCCGGTCGTTGAGCTCGCGGAGCAAGCTGGGCGTTCCCGGACGAACGCGGCTATCTGGCTGGGCGTCAGCGTGGCGGGCCGACTCTGGCCGGGCTGGCTCTGGCCGGGCCGGCTCAGGTCGGGCCGGCTCAGGTCGGGCCGGCTCAGGTCGGGGCAGTGCGTTCATGAGGCAGGTCCCTCCCGTTGGACGCCGCCACGTCAGGACCGGCTGGCAGGGACGCCCAGGAACGGCCTGCCGAGGTCACGGCGCAGAAGCGACCTTGGTCTCGATCTTGCAACAAGGACTATCTTATAGGAAAGTTTCCGGTTAGTTTCAGTTCACGGCTTCTCATTAGTTTGATCGCCGAGGTCACCACCCGGAAGGAGTGCCAGCAGTGGGACTCAGAAAAACACCGGCGTACGCCGCCGCCGCGGCGGCGCTCGCGGCAGTGCTCGCTATAACCACAGGCGGTTGCAGTTCAAGCAGTTCGTCCAGCGGCACCGGGACGTCCGGCTCCGGTTCATCGTCGGCGCCCGCCGAACTTACCGTCTGGCGCATGGGCGCGTCGGTACCGACCCAGGTCACCTGGATGAACAGCGTCGTCACCCAGTTCCACAAGCAGTACCCCGCCTACGCCAAGACCAAGGTCAACGTCGTATGGGTACCGTGGACAAACCGCACCACGGACTGGAACAACGCACTGACCAGCGGAAAGAACGCCCCCGACATTACCGAGCTGGGCAACACCGACACGCCCACCGAGGCCACCGCGGGCATGCTGGCCAACATATCGACCAACGTCACCTCCTGGTCCAACAAGACCGACCTGGTGTCGGGCATGCTCGCCAACGACACGCAGAACGGCAACGTCTACGCGGTCCCGTGGTTTGGCGGCGTGCGCGGCATCTGGTACCGCACCAACCAGTTCACCGCGGCCGGGATCAGCACCCCTCCGGCCACCTGGGCCGAGCTGATCACGGACGCGCAGAAGCTTCAGGCCAAGTTCCCCGGCACCTACGGCATCGGGGCCCCCACCGACGACACTAACGCGTTCGTCAGCTTCATCTGGGGAGCCGGCGGCCAGGTCGCCACCAACAGCGGCGGCCAGTGGACCGCCGACCTGACCACCCCGGCGGACGAGGCGGCCATCAAGTTCTACGTCTCGCTGTACAAGACGTACCACCTGTCCCCGTCGAAGTACGTCGGCCAGACCGAGCTGGGCAACACCGGCGCGACCAGCGGCGGCGCGAACGAGGACTTCGGGCTGGGCAAGCTTGACCTGTACATCGACGGTCCGTGGGCCTCGGGCACGTTCCCCGCGAACGCGACGGACAAGTCCGACTGGGCCTCCTTCCCGATCCCGAGCCAGAGCGGCCCGAACCCGGCCCCGGCCTTCGCCGGCGGTTCCGACCTGGGCGTCTTCTCCACCAGCAAGTTCAAGACCGCGTCATGGGACCTCATCCAGGTCATGGACAGCGTGCCGAACTCCACCTCGTTCGCGAACCTGCAGGGCTTCTTCCCGCCGTACACCTCGCAGCTGACCGGCGGCACGTACTCCAGCAGCCAGCTCATGTCCGGCTTCGCGAAGGCCGCGTCGGTCACCCAGATCGCCCCGCTGAACGCCAAGAACTGGCCGACCGCGGACACCGGGCAGTTCCTCATCCTCCCGACGATGCTGAAGGCGCTGGACAACGGCGCTGACTTCAACAGCACGGTGGCCAAGGCCAACACCGAACTGCAGGCCGTCCTCAACACCGGCTCTGAGAGCTAGCCGGTAATCGAGTTAGTCTCCGCATGGTGAGGACCATTCAGGGCCAGCCGGGGATCCCTCCCTCCCCGGCTGGGCCCGCCCCCCGTCACGTCAAGCCGCCCGCCACGCTACGTCAGCGAGGCGGCCAGTGGATCCGGCGGTACCGCGCCGCCCCCTACCTGCTGCTGCTCCCGTCCGCGGCGGTGATCGGGGCCCTCGTGCTGTGGCCCACGGTCCAGATCGGGATGTTCTCCTTCCAGAACTACGGGCTGCCGCAGGTCCTGGGGGTCGTGCCCACGCAGTGGGTCGGGTTCAGCAACTACTCGCAGATCCTGCACGACTCCGAGTTCTGGCTGTCGCTGCGCATCAGCCTGCTGTTCGCCGTCGTCGTGGTACCGCTCACGCTGATCGTCGGCACGCTGGTGGGGCTGCTGCTCAGCCACCTCGGCTCCAAGATGCGGACGTTCGTGTCGGGAGCCGCGCTGCTGGCCTGGGCGACACCCGTGGTGTCGGCCAGCGTCATCTTCGTCTGGCTCGCCGATCCTGACGGCGGCGTCGTGGACTGGTCGCTGAGCAAGCTGCCGGCCTGGCTGGGCGGCGGTGCGCACTGGTCGGGCTTCAGCTGGACGAACTCCGCACTGCCGGCCTACACCTTGCTGACCGTGCTGCTGATCTGGACGGGTTTCCCGTTCATCGCGGTGACGGTGCTGGCCGGGCTGCGCACCATACCCGCCGAGCTGCACGAGTCCGCCCGGGTGGACGGCGCGAGCGGCTGGGGGATCTTCTGGCGGATCACCTACCCGCTGCTCAAGCCGATCTTCCTGGTCCTGCTGCTGCTGTCGATCATCTGGGACTTCGGCGTGTTCACGCAGGTGTACATCGTCACCGGCGAACTCGGCAACCGAGACGAGTACAACCTCGGCATCTACGAGTATTCCCGGGCGTTCACGCAGCCGCCTGCCTACGGCATGGCGTCCGCGCTCGCCTTCATTCTCACCATCGTGCTGCTCATCATCACGGTGGGCTATGTCCGTGCGTCGGTCAGGCAGGGAGCTATCCAGTGACAACGATGACATGGTCACGCAAGTCGCGCCGGGCGGGCCTCAACCTGCTCGGCGTGCTCGTCGCGCTGGTCACGCTCTTCCCGATCCTCTACATGGTGGCGACCGCGTTCAAGCCGGCCAACGAGATCTACTCGCTGACCCCGCATCCGATCCCGCTGCACCCTACCCTCGCGAACTTCCGCACGGTGTTCAAAGGCAGCGTGATCGGGCATCCGTACTGGACGTTCCTCGCCAACAGCCTGTTCGTGACGCTGTCCGCCGTGGTGGCGTCGTCGCTGATCGCGCTGCTGGCCGCCATCGCGCTGGCCAGGTTCCGGTTCAGGTTCCGTACCACCTACCTGATCATGCTGCTGATCGTGCAGATGCTGCCGCAGCAGGCGCTGGTGATCTCGCTGTACCTTGACTTCCGGTCGCTCGGCCTGCTGGACAGCCTGGTGGGCCTGATCCTGGTCTACACGGCGTTCGCGCTGCCGGTCACGATCTGGATGCTGCGCAACTTCGTGGCCGCCGTGCCGCGCCAGATGGAGGAAGCCGCCGCCATCGACGGCGCCGGGCCCTATCGCGTGTTCTGGCGGATCATGCTCCCGCTCGTGGCCCCCGGCCTGGTCGCGACCAGCGTGTTCGCGTTCATCTTCGCCTACAACGAGTTCATCTTCGCGCTGACCTTCCTGGGTACCGACCAGTCGCACTTCACCCTGCCCATCTACGTCCAGTTCTTTTACGGCAGACAGGGAGCGGACTGGGGCGCCATCATGGCCACCTCGACCTTGTTCACGATCCCGGTGCTGGCGTTCTTCCTGCTCATCCAGCGTCGCCTGGCGTCCGGCCTGGTCGCCGGGGCGGTGAAGGGATGATGGCCCGGGGGGTGCGGGGGGCAGTCCCCCCGCTGGAAGACCAGCAAACCGTCCTCGACCCTGCCCTGGCCCGGCTGGCCGACGCGATCCTCATCCCGCCGTTTCCCGGTGTGCAGCCACCTCCGTGGGTCTTCGAGGCTCTCGGCCGCGGGCTGGCTGGTGTCACGCTGTACGGGCATAACGTCCTTGGTGACACCGCCGCGCTAACCTCCTCGCTGCGGGAGGCGGCCGCCACCGAGCCGGTCATCGCCATCGACGAGGAAGGCGGCGACGTCACCCGGGTGGCGCACGCGGAAGGCTCACCGTACCCGGGAAACGCCGCGCTCGGCGCGGTGGACGACGTGGCGCTGACCCGATCCGTGTACGCAGCGATCGGCTCGGACCTGGCCCGGCTCGGGATCAACCTGAACCTGGCGCCCTGTGCCGACGTGCTCTGCGCCGACGTGCGCGGCGGCGGGGACAACACGGCCGTCGGCACCCGCTCGTTCGGCGCCGCCACCGACCTGGTGGCCCGCCACACGGCGGCGGCGGTGCGCGGCCTGCACGCGGCGGGGGTGGTGGCCTGTGCCAAGCACTTTCCCGGCCACGGCAGCACCGAGACGGACTCGCATCACGCGATCGCCACCATCTCCGGCACGCTGGAAGACGTGCGGCGGCGCGATCTACCCCCGTTCACGGCGGCGATCCATTCGGGGGCCGCCGCCGTGATGCCCGGGCACCTGCGGGTGCCCGAGCTGACCGGCGACCGCCCGGCGACGCTGTCCGCCGCCGCGATCACCGGCCTGCTGCGCGGCGAGCTCGGCTTTTCCGGCGTCGTCATCACCGACGCCCTGGAGATGAAGGCGACCAGCGAGGCGTTCGGCATCCCCGGTGCCGCCGTGCTGGCGGTGGTGGCCGGCGCCGACCTGCTGTGCCTGGGCCGGGACACTGACTTCGAGATGTACCTGGCGGTGCGCGCGGCGCTGGCTTCCGCGGTCGCGGACGGCGAACTGGCCGGGTCCCGGCTCGAGGAAGCCGCGGACCGGGTCGCGGCGCTGCGGGCCCGGATGAACGCCCGCCCAGTCGTTAGCGCTTCCCCCGATGGCATCGGGCTGACCGCGGCGCGCCGGGCGATCCGGATGTCCGGCCTGCGGCCTGGAGCCCTGGGCCCAGAGGACCCGGTGATCATCGAGGTCGAGCCGCGGGAGAACGTGGCCGCCGGCCAGTTCGGCTGGGGCCTCGGCCCGTGGGCGCCGGTCCGCCGGGTGAGAGCGGGCGACCCCGTCGACCTGTCCGACGCGGCCGGACGGCCGCTCGTCGTCGTCGTCCGCGACGCCGTGCACTACCAGGCCCTGCTGCGCGAGGTGCTCGCCGCCCGGCCGGACACGATCCTGGTGGAGATGGGCGTCCCGCTCTGGACGCCGCCGGCCGGGACCGCCTACCTCGCCACCTACGGCGCTTCCCGGGCCAGCGCCCAGGCCGCGGCCGAACTCCTCGGCCTGGCGTTAATCGGGCGCGGGCGGGCCTAGCTGGGTGAGGAGGTTCTTGTCCCAGGTGAGGATCTCGTACATCTTGAAGTGATACACGTGCGCCGGAGCGCCGAAGGCGGCGCGCGCCTGCGCGGTGCTCATCCAGTCCAGCGCCGCAGGCTTGTTGAGCAGGACGACGAAGCTGGCGCTGTGGGTCTTCTGGTCGTACCAGTCCGTGTCGTACTCGTGCGGACCGGGGGCCAGCCGCCCGGGCTCGGTGACCACCGGCCGGATCGCGACGTTGTTGCCGCTGGCCAGCGTGGTCGAGTTGGCCAGGCCGTATTCGGCCAGGCCGTAGGTGAGGCCGTGGCCGCGCAGCCAGGCCTGCAGGTCCTGCCCGACTCCCGGCACCGACGGCCTCGTCGCCGCGTAGCCCAGGGCGCCGAGGTAGCCGGCCAGCACGACCGCGAGCGCGCCGGCCAGCCCGGCGTACCAGCGGTGTGCGCGCGGCCTGCCGCGGTCCGCGAGCCCGCGCACCAGCATCGGGCCCAGGATCCGGCCCGCGAGCACCGCGCCCGCCGGGAGGATCCCGGCCATCTCCCGCACGCTCCAGTAGGCGGAGGGCTTGCCGCTGACCAGGTAGGCGCCGACGTTGAGGACGATGCTGACGGACAGCACCTGGACGATGAGGTCATCGGCGCGGAAGAAGCGGCGGAACGCCAGCCACAGGGCCCAGATGGCCAGCGCGACGCCCGCCAGGTGGAGGATGGCGAAGGCCAGGTTCCAGCCGTGCGGCGGGCCCTGGAAGTTGGCGCCGTAGAGCCCGAGAACGCCGTCGGTGGCCAGCCGGACGTGGGTGGGCAGCTGGCTGACTGAGGCCAAGCCGGTGCCGACCGGCAGGACCGTGTATCCGCCCAGGGCGTGCACCAGCTTGACGACGATACTGGTCGCCGGATAGGAGAGCACGGCGGCCAGCGCCAGCGAGAGCTCGAACCAGGCGGTGCGCAGGCCCTCGTGCCGCCAGGCCAGCCGCGGCATGTCGCGCCAGGCCATGGTGCCGCGCCAGGCACGCAGCGCGCGGGCGGCGCACACCAGGACCAGCGGCAGTACCCCGATCAGCAGCACGATCTTGTCGGCTATCCCGATCCAGGTCAGCAAGATCCCGATCAGGACCGGGGCGTACCAGCGGCGCGGGACCCGGTCTAGCACGAGCCAGGTCGCCAGCATCGGGACCTGGGTGCCGATGTGGTCGGGCTGGAACAGCACGATGAACACGCCGGCGCCCGGTTCCGGTGCGATCAGGATCCCGGCCGCGATCAGCATCCGGGCCAGGGCTTCCCGGCCGGTGGCCCGGCCCTTGGCCAGCACCGCGGCCAGCGGCACCAGCAGCGCGTAGGACAGCGCCGCCGCCACGTGCAGCACGTCCGCGTTCAGCCCGCGGATCGCCTCCACGATCATGTATTCGGGCAGTTCCGTGGTGTAGAACGACACGTCCGTCACGGTCCAGCCGCGCAGCAGCAGGTTGCCGTGCAGCAAATCCCAGGCCTGCAGCGCATTGGAAGCCCCGTCGGACTCCACCCGCTGGGTCCGGGATACGTACAGGTACACGAACTGCAAGACGATGACCGACACCGCGAACAGCGCCGCCCCCCGTACCCACGCCAGCCGCCGGTCCGGGGCCGGCCGCTCGCCGGCCGCCACGGCAGTTTCCGCGGGCGCGCTGGTAACGGCTCCCGGCTGACCTGCCTCCGGCATCGTACGCTCCCAGCTCCGATTGTGTGGCCCGCGGTAAGGCTAGTGGCCCCGGCCGACAACTACTGCATTGTAGGGGGGTAAATCCCGGGCAGGGGCGCTATCCAGCCGCGCGCCGCCGGCCTGGCGGATCGCGGTCCAGACCTTCTCCGGGGTCAGCGGCATGTCCAGGTGCCGCACCCCGTAGGGCGCCAGCGCGTCCATGACGGCGTTGACGACCGCGGGCGTGACGCCGATCGTGCCGCTCTCCCCCATGCCCTTGACGCCGAGCGGGTTGGCCGGGGACGGGGTTTCCAGCCGGTATGACTCGGTGGCCGGCACCTGCGTCGCCGAGGGAACGGCATAATCCATGAGCGACGCGGTCAGCGGCTGCCCGTCCGCGTCGTACTGGACCGCCTCGAACAGCGCCTGGCCGACCCCCTGGGCGACGCCGCCGTGCACCTGCCCCTCGACCAGCAGCGGGTTGATCACCCGCCCGCAGTCGTCCACGGCGATGACCCGGCTAATCCGGACCCGGCCGGTATCGGGGTCGATCTCGACCCCGCACACATAGCAACCGAACGCGTATGTCTCGCCGTTCACGTCCGCCCCGCGGGTCGCGGTCAGGCCGCCCATCCGCCGGGCCGCCTGCGCCAGGGGCATCGGCGCGTCCACCCGGCGCGCCATGGCCAGCACCGCCTCGCAGGCCCCGAACACCGCGGTCCCGCCGGTCACGGTGCTGCGCGAGCCGAATGTCCCGTACCCGAACGGCGCCAGGTCCGTGTCGCCGAAGACCACCGTGACATCCTCGAAAGGCACCCCGAGAAGCTCGGCCGCGAGCTGCCCGAAGGCCGTCTGGTGGCCCTGCCCGTGCCCGCTGGTGCCCACCGCGACGGTGACCTTGCCCGACGGTTCGACCGTGACCGTCGCCTGGTCCGGCCGGTCACCGGGCATGATCCCGCCCGGCTCGACGAAACAGCACATGCCGACGCCGGCCAGCCGGCCCTCGGCTCGTGCCGCGGCCTGCAGGCGGCGCAGCTCCCGGTAGCCTTCCAGCGCCCTGTCCAGCGTGCCCTGGTAGTCGCCGCTGTCGTAGACCAGCCCGGTGCAGGTCCGGAACGGGAAGCTGCTGGACGGGATGAAGTTGCGGCGGCGCAGCTGGACGGGATCGAGTCCGGTCTCCAGCGCGACCACGTCCACCAGCCGCTCGGTGAAGTACGCCGCCTCCGGCCGCCCGGCCCCGCGGTACGGCCCTACCGGGGTCGCGTTCGTGAGCACGCCGACCAGCTCCACGTCGATCGCGCCGATGTCGTAGCACTGGCCGAGCAGGGGGGCCATCCGCCTGAAGACGATGGTGCCGGCGTTCGGCGTCAGGTACGCGCCCAGGCCCGCGTGCACGGTGCCGCGGATCGCGGTGATCGCGCCCGCGGCGGTGACCGCCATCTCCAGATCGGCGACCTGGTCCCGGCCGTGGGTCGTGGCCAGGAACGACTCGCCGCGCTCCTCGATCCACTTCACCGGCCGGCCCAGCCGGCGGGCGGCGGCGATCACCGCCACCTGGTCCGGGTACAGCGGGCCCTTCGCGCCGAAGCCGCCGCCCATGTCGCCGGCCACGACCCTGATCTGCTCCTCGGGCAGGCTGAACATCCGGGCGAGCCACTGGAGGACCTCGTGCGGCCGCTGGGTGCTGATCCTGACGTCGAGCCTGCCGTCGATCAGCTGCACGAGGACGCCGCGCGGCTCGAGGGCCACCGGCGCCACCCGCTGGCTCACCATCCGCTGCCGCACCCGGTAAGCCGCGTCAGCGAACGCCTTGGCCGCGTCGCCCCCGGCCAGCCGCTCACGGAAACAGACGTTGCCGGTCGTCCCGTGCAGGACCGGCGCGTCTGGTGCCGCGGCCGCCTCCGGCTCGGTGACCGCGGGCAGCACCTCGTAGTCCACCGACACGAGCTCGGCCGCGTCGGCGGCCCCGGCCGCGGTATCGGCCACCACCAGCGCCACCGGCTCCCCCGCCCACCGGACCCGGTCGCCGGCCTTCCGCAGCAGCGGCAGCCCCGGCGCGTCCAGCCCGCGCGGTCCCGGCAGCGGCCCGACGTCCGCCACGTCGTCCGCGGTGAACACCCCGGCGACCCCGGGCGCCGCCAGCGCCGCGGACGCGTCCAGTGCGGTGATCACCCCGTGCGCGACCGGGCTGCGCAGCACGAAGGCGTGCAGCAGCCCCGGTACCGCGACGTCGTCGACGTACGTCCCGCGCCCGGCCAGCAGCGCAGCGTCTTCTACTCGCCGCCGGGGCGCGCCGAGGTGCAGCTTTCTCCCATCGCTCATGCTTGCGCTCGCATTACTGCCCTCCGGAGGGCGCGGCGGATCAGGACCTCGGCGAGGTGCAGCCGGAACGCCCCGCTGGCGTGGATGTCATCGAGCGGCCTGGGCGCGTCGTCGCCGACCCGGGCGGCCGCCGCATCCAGCACCGTGTCCGTCAGCTCCCGGCCGGTCAGCGCCGCCTCGGTCGCGCGGGCCCGGAACACCCGGCCCGCGACCCCGGTCACCGCGACC
>Ga0126381_100002512_pt1 | contig 19833 bp, 21 predicted proteins | sample PanSoiMetPlot_28_FD_96465 | JGI IMG/M metagenome (GOLD analysis project Ga0126381, IMG submission 96465) | Tropical forest soil microbial communities from Panama - MetaG Plot_28 | ecosystem: Environmental > Terrestrial > Soil > Tropical forest > Bulk soil | place: Panama | collected 2016-02-17
CGCGGTGCTGTGGTTTCGGCCTCTTGGCGACGTGGAGTACGGGCGCAGGATGGTACGCCTTTTGGTGGCGTTGCATTGGTTGCTCGACGACGTCGACGGTCGGGGGACAGACGACAAAGTAGTTTCCGAAGTCGCCACCGACGCATGCCGGTCGAGATTGTCGTGGCCGGAACGGCGAGGACGAGGGCCCCAAAGCTCAAGAACGGTTTCATTGTGCGGTCCGAAAGCCCTGCCGACACTTTTTTCCTTCAAATCTCCCGACCTCTCAAGCGTGCCCCCGAGGGATGCTCGGGCGGTTAGTGTGCCGATCCTCCTCAGTGCAGACGCTGGTGGACGAGGCGATGGTCTTCATTGTCTTCGCTCCTCGGCGGAATTGAGGGCGTTGAGCACTGTGTCGGTGGCCTCTTTATGCGACACGAGCATCTCCTTTGTGGCTCCCTCTTGATGCTTGGAGAGTGCAACCATGATGGCCGCCTGGTTGGCGAGGATTTGGCCCACTACCAATTGCAGCATTCCTTCGCTCATAGGTAAGCCTTCCAATGTTTTTCCCACTCGCTGGTGCCGATCGGCTCCTGCTTCTGCACATAGTCAATCGGCAGCCCCTTGATCCGTTCCTCAAGGCTCGGTCCTTTGAGCCAAGGCTGGGCCAAGCGGGCGTACCGGGTTTCATTCGCCGCGCGGTCGACTGACTCGGTATCGATATCCCCAGCCTTCATCGGATCGTGTTGCAGCCTTTTAATTGTCCGGATCGAGGTCTTGCGCGTGCAATCACCGCGTCGCCAATCGGACCGACGGCGAGAGGCGAGCGGGATTTGATCGCTACGTACTGGGGGTCGTTCGTTGACCCACAATGGAACTTAACGGCCGGTCTTGGCTTCGGGTGTGTCGCCCCAAAACGCGTTAAGCGCCAATACGAAGATCGCGGCCCCGCAGCCCAGGGTCCAGCTAGCGGCAACTGCAACCGGGCCAAGCGCTGGCCCATATGGAAACCCAACAGCGTTGCTGATGAGAGCGACGACGATGAGCATGGAGACAGCGACAATAGGCACCCAGCGACCGCGCGGCAGCGGCCCTGCCACCATCGCACCGCGACGCATCGGATAGGTCGCGCCATAGCACAACAACACCATCGCGATGATTGCGCTTGACACGCGCCAGACTGTGTTCGCACCGAAGCCGCAAACCGCCAACAACGGCGGCAACATGCAAAATGCGGCCGAGAAGAGCCCGGACTCCAGATAGAGTCGGGTCAGAACGATGTGGAATCCCGATATATCTTTGCCGGTCGTTTGGCGAAGGGCGATAACGATCGCGCAGAAGCCGGCAAATGTCGTTGCCAGAGTCGCGAGCGTGTACAGATATGCGGATCCGGGCAATTCCATAATTTCTACCCCTTGTCGATTGACCCTTACGTAAGTCTAACCGGGTTGCGCTGATCGAGGAGACCTGCTTGCCGCAGCGCATGAGTCCGGTTTGGCCCATCCGGGCCTTACCGCATGTTCGCTTCTCCGCCGCTTACGGAAGCAGCCCGGGGCCACTGCCCCGCTTCGGCAGCAACTGATTGCGCCCCAGGCAGCCGGTGACTCGAGCCTTCAAACAACGCGCGGGAACGGAAGCTTGATGTTCAAGGCCTTCGCCGCGGCACCGCTGACCGCCCAGTCAAAAGCGTTGTCTGGAGCGTTCTTGACGGGAGGTCTCTTTGCTTCGGCACCGCTCCACAGAATATGAGCGACGTGCTCCGCTGCGAGCTCACCACATATGCGCTGCGGGACGCCGTAGCCGCCCAGTGCGCTCGGAAGGTTTGGCTTTACCCAATCTGTTACTGGGAAAAAGGCCGGAAGATTCTTCTGTCCCTGGACTATATCTATGATTGAGGGCGCGGCGCTGAAAAACACGTCAACTGGAAGGACAAGAATGCCGAGCTGGGGTGGCCGCCCTAGATTCCTCTTGGGCAGCCGGAGAAGCGCCTTCTGAAGTTCCTGAAAAGAATTCACTGCTATTGGAGTGACTGTGATTTTCCTCTTCCTGGCTGCCGCCTTCACAAGCTGCCAAGCGCGCTCTGCGGGCCTATAGCCCGGCCGATGCAGAACACGCACCTCGTTGAGAGTGGGAACGGTTGCCAAAAAGCGCTCGAAGCACTCTCCCGCGGTCTGGCTTCGCCTGGGGGAAACCCCGGTTACATGGGACGCGCGATGGAACCCCTCGGCCTTGTGGTCAGAGACAGAGGGAAAGACGATCGGCACCGACTTGTCTGCAGCGCCCGCCCTCACCACCGTAGTCGACATTGCGAAAATGACGCCATGTGGAGTTTCCGTATCCGCCGCCCTAAAGGCATCGCCTGCGCCGGCACCAGCCTCGAGATCCGAATGCTCGCGCTCCCTGTAGTTGATCTCGAAATCCGAACCGAGATGGTGATTGAGGCTGCTCAATCCCTCGACAAGACCCTGGATGTATGGGCGCACCTCGGTGAGGTCGCCCTTCGAACGGATCAGCATGTCCCGCATCGGTCCAACAGCCACGGCCAGGATTCGCCTCATCTGCCTCTCCCCTATTGTAGTTCGGACTCAGGTTCGATCGCCTTGCTCGAGCTCGCTTCGCCCGACACCAAGCGGCTTGCTTACGTGACGAGTTCAGTGCTCGTCCAGGATGCCGATAGCACCACCACACTTTTCAAGCCGTCAGAAAGTTGCCTGCCGACGGCACGATCAGGCGGTGAGAATGAAGAGGACTTCGGCGCGTCCTGTCGGGCGGCTCCAACGGTAAATCTACACTGCCTCTCGGTGCAAATGAAGCGGGATGCAGACGACGGCTGCGCCATCAGCCGCCCGCGCTCGTTGGAAGGGACATTGTGCTCCTCGATTGCCGCTTTGATCGCCGATTCAGCGTCTGGCTGATTGTGTACGATGCCGACGAACTTCTGCCCGAAAACGAATCCACGTCCACGGTTGAGTCAGCGCGGGCACGGTAAGCCGAAAGCAGGTAGCTAACTTGTTAGCGCGGGGTTGGCCAGTCGGTTAGTTGGATTTCTTCCGGACCAACGAATATCCCGGAGCAACATAGATGGTCCGCTCCAGAGTGCTCCCGAGGACCGAATTGGCGGCGGCGAGGTCGGCAATGGTTCCGGTAACCGTGGCTGTCGAGCCGGCCAAAAGAGGAAGCGTTGATTTTTGATCTATCTGCTGATTCACCACACGCTGCTGGGCCACCAGTTTTTCGATGTAGTGAGTAAAACCCTTCTGTTGAGCGTCTGCGAGTCGGAGCCGCTCATTCAAAGCTGAGATTTCTGCTTTTTGGCTGGCTATTTCGCGCCGATATGCCCACGTAAAAATTGCAAACATGACGAGGATAATAACTACCGCACCGCCGAGTGCGATGTGCGGGGCCCCTACGATGATGGGCCATTCTTGGCTCCAGAAATCAAAGTTCACAGCCCCCTCCCATCGAGGATGGCGGGAGTTTTATCATGGCGACTTGCAAGGCGCAGCTATTCGGTAGCCGAATTCCGTGGTCCCGGCCGCGCGGTTAGGGTCGCCGATCTTGACCTAGATCAAGAATGCAACCGATGACGGCCCTAGAGGCTTGGCTAATGTCCAAGCAGGCGAAAATTGCCTTTTTGATCTTGGTGGCTCTTCTGGCCATCGAATTGGTACCGATGATCGCTTTCCTCACATTCGGTCTCGAACCGGTGATGGTCCTCTTGGAGGATGCCGGCCTCATCCTAGGGGTATTTGCCCTTCCGGCCGCATTGGCGGCTTTGCTGATCGCTTATTTGCGCGGACTGGCTATGAGTCAGATCGACAATCGTTGATTAGGATTTTCGAAAGAAGTGTGCGGTATTTTACCACTGTGCTCGCCAAGTTGCATTGAACTGGTTCTCGGATGAGCATGGAGCCGCCAGGCATGCCCTCCCGGCTGCTTGGCGGCTCTTTTCTTCTTTAGCCGTCTCGTGGTCCCGGCCGCCCAGTCACCGACAAGTGTCCGGCTTCACCCGTCCAGTGAGCTTTGGACTTGTCGGCGATGGCCTTGTAGAGCTGCGCAGCGTTGACGAACTCGTCCACGGTGGAAGGGCTGGGGCTGCTCGAGGGGATCGAAGAATAGCTCGGGTTCAAGCGAGCTTTGGCGGCCGACCTCATCCTCGCGATAGAGACGCGGTGGCCATCGCCGATATGGAAGATTAGCTGACGCGGCTTCATATTTGTTTGGTTGCGGAAGACGACCCAGTGCCTCAGCGCGTGGGGGCGGGGGGCTTGCCGGGCAAAATCGAAACTTTGCGTAGGATGGCCTGCTGAGTCGCTTGCAACGTGGCGATGTCACCGGCCATTTGCTGAACCTTGGCGCTAAGTTGGTCCACGCTTTGCCGCACAGAAGGCGTAGCCGGCTCGGCCGGCGTGGCTTGCTCGGCAACGACCTGCACGAGCGGTGCAGAGGGCGGCGCCAACCAGCCGAGCACCGGCGACGAGTCCGCCATGATCTGACGGGCCACATTACCATAGGATTGCCAAGCCAATGTGGTGGCGACACCGCTGCAGAACGTGATCACGTAGCGGAACTTGATCAAGTACCGGACCAGAGCACGAAAGCTTGGCCTGCTGAGGGAAGGCCATTTCTTCCTCGATGGGGGCCACGCATTCTTCCGGCCGAGGCTGTCACTGACAACCTCCGCCAACTCCCGGTCTAGCGTATCGAGTTGTATCCTGTGAAGCGTTGAAGCCATCTGGCTACCTCCCTGCGCCCTCTTTTTGTAGTTTTGCTACAGCTGACCATTGCGCTGTGACTGGAGCAAGGCGGGGGCGGAGCAACCGTGGGGCGAAGATTGGACGCGCTCGATGAGCCGCCGGCACATTTACGCCGCGAGCCTCTTGCCCAATTCATGTGCTGTTTTTGCCCCGCAAATGCTTGAGCAGTTCGACATTGCGCGTATCCATATACGGCGTGACATCGGTCGGTCAGTTTATTCGCTGCAGTGGTCGGGTTGCCGAAGGGTGACAAGGCTCGCGAACAGCGCGGCGACCGCGACCAGAGCCACCATTGTCGCGTGGATGGCGATCATTGATCCTCGCTACTTGAACAACGTCATCGCTTCGTCTGCCAGCACGCCGCCGATGATCGAGATTGGAGCAAATGGCGCCTTGGCCGCGACCTCGGCGCTCGACAGCATGATCTGATCGATCTTGGTCGCGAGCTGCGTCACCGACGCGGCAAACACCATGTCGCCGTCAGAGGTGAAACTCTGCCTGGAGAGAAACCATCAAGCCGCGCGTCTCGGCGGCTCAATAGGAGGCGTGCCATCCTGCATCGCGCCCTTGATCATCTGGCGCAGCTCCGGTGTGTCCTGATGCTTATGGATGGTAACAGCATGCTGGACCGCCGCTTCCAGCAATTCGACCTCGCTGTCGGCGCTCAGAGCAATCGTGCAGTTCATTTCACTCGGGAATGCCCGGCAGTCGATGAACTTGCGTCCCATAGTTTCCTCCTCGTCGCTTAAATTGAATCGAGAGCGGGCCGGCAGCACCGTCGCGGTCGCGGTCGGATACTAACAATTGCCAGCCGACGGCATGCGTGCTGCCAGCAAGAGGGACACTCAGCACGTCCAGTCAAGGCAGCTCGGGACTATACGTCGGCTCGGCGGCCACGGGAAGAGCGTGCCTTGACGCATCTGCCTCCGCAGTCCTGTTGACTTCCGCTACTGGTCACCGAATGCCTTGCGCCGCTGTGACCCGCAGCATGGAAGGGAGCGCAACAGCGCCCCTGCCATGCGCAGAAACATTATGCGAGGAAGCTTTGCGGTGCAGCGCCCGGATTCCAAAGGAGCGCTGATTCATCGGTCAACATTTGTCGTCGCTGGTCCCGCGCCGAGTCTTCGTTCAGCAGTCGGGAGTGAATGGTTCACGCCTTCGGCGGCAGGATCGCGAGCGCTTCGACCTCGAGCAGATATTCCGGATTGGCGAGCCGTGAAACCTGCAGCAGCGTGGACGCCGGTAAGGTTGCCTTGTTGCCAAAATAGGACGCGCGGACCTCGCGATAGGCTGGCCCATCCCGGTCGATATCGAGCATGTAGGTGGTGAGTTTGACCACGTGCTCGAACCCACCGCCGACGGAAGTTAGCGCAGTTTTGATGTTCTCCATCACCTGAATCGCCTGGCCGCGGATCCCGCCCGGCACGAGCTTGCCATTCGCATCTTGCCCAGTTTGGCCAGCAAGGAAAACGATGCGGTGAGGTCCATTGACCTCCACCAGCTGGGAGTAGGCGGCGGGGGACGCCATGCCCTGTGGATTGGCGTGGCGCACGGGAGGCGTTTGGGCGACGGATGGGGCCGCCGTAACAGCTCCAGCCGTCGCAACAAGCGTCACCGTGGCTGCGACTATTTCGCGACGGGATGTGACCGGCGCGTCGTTACCGGCCTGCGGGGAAGGCATGCACTCGGCGGTCATTTTCGGCTCCCATTTAAATCACTGGGACGTCTCTCCTTCCTACAAGGAGAGACGTCCTAACAGCGTAGTCGAGTTCAGACGCAGAAGCGAGCCCCGGGAAGCTGACTCGTAGGCGTGATCGTCCGGCTCGTTGGCTCCCGGCGTGTTCCCCAGCTCGGCCAAGTGCGACTTAGTGTTGCCCCGCACCTTGAGGAAGCCACTGAGGAACGCCTCGCTCGCCCCGTACTCTCCGTCCGTCAGCCAGCCTGCGAAACAGCTCGTAGCGTAGCCAGGCGCGGTAGGTGTTCACCACGTCGGTCTCGCAGTACTCTGCGATCTCCTGAATGCGGCCTTGCGGTCGTACTTCTCGACCTCGCCGCCCGTCATCCCGTTCGGTCTTCCCGGCAGTCCCATCACCCGGCTTAGCTCGTGCAGCGTCGCCTCTCTGAGAGCTGAATGAGGAGAGCACGTTGCAGAGATCGACTGCGTCGTCTGTACCGGTCGAAGTACGGTTCTCGTCATGTTGATCGTCATATTGCTCGCAAAATCGTCATATTGCTCGCAGAGGAGCCGATTTGGGTTCAAACTTGATTGAAATGTAGGGCAAAGGAAGTGAAAACATGAAGACAAGATTTTTCACAGCCGTCACCACCTCGATCCTCCTCGCGGCGGCGGTGGCGCCGGCCTTCGCCAAGACCAAGTCGGAATGCACCAAAGAATGGCAGGCCAACAAGGTCGCCATGCAGGTAGCCCATAAGACTGAAAGGGCCTATGTTGCGGAATGCCGTGGAACGGCGGCCGCCGCCACCCCGGCCACAAAGGAGAAAGACTACGGCGGCAGCGAGCATGGGAGATACTGACTTTGAGCTGCCAACAAGGCCTGGTTGCCATGAGCAGAAAGCTGGCGTTGGTCGTGCTGATAGTCGCCATTACCTTCGTTGTTTCGGTGGCGTCTTCCTTGGCTGGCATGGGCGGCGATAGCGGTGACCATATGGGAGGTGGAGGCGTCGTGCGGTGCAGCCTGGACGGCATCAATCCCGCTCACCACCCCGAGATATTCGGCAACCCTGCTGCTGCAGCCTCATACGGGTTCGTTCGATCGCGGGACGGCACGTGGCACGTGGCGCCTAATTGCCGAAGATAGTTGTACACGGCGCCTGCGCGGCCGGCCGGCTGTAATATGCCGCGTCACCTCGACATAGCTGCGGGGGCGCAGCCGCTTCTTTTGCCATGCCAAGTACTGATCCGCGATGGCCTTGAAGGTCAGGGCCGCATTGGCCTTCCCTACCGCTTTATCTGCCGCAGGATCACCGCCTAGGCGGACTTTAGCGTGAAGGTCTGCCGCTATGTCTCTCGCCTTCTCGGCTCTCAGCGCGCTTGCGTTGCCCAATACGAGGCGCCGCTGCTTCGTTCCGAGCTTGTACTGAAGGACCCATATCCGCCGTCACGAATCCGCAAGCCGAAGCCAGGGACAGCATCATCGAAAACGAGATGATCAGCCTTGCCGTCCGGTAGCGTCAACGCCCCAACATTCCGGGCCGTGAACTTCATCTGGGAAGACTCTGGAAATATACGGCGGCCCGTTTCTGTCCTCTTATGCCGCAAGCGATTGATGAAGCGTACCAATTCTTGCGCGATTTTAAGCCACACGGGCTTCCCAAACAGGGTCTTGTCCACAGATGCCGCATCCTATATCACATGGAAGGATTGATTGCTTCCCGTGACGAGGCACGCGGCACGGACGGTGCATTGCAGATCATCTACTGCAGGAGCGGACAACGCCATCCGGGTCGACAGCGGCGGCGTCATATGCCTTCATCCGTCTTTCCACCGTCTTCGCGTGTTTTGCCTGCAACACAGCGAGCACGGCGCGATAGAGCTTCGCTGGTCCCCGGATTTCGCTCTGCTCGTTCTGGGCTACACCCCTTCCGCAGCTGCATCCTGATGTCGTATTTTGCGTCCTATAAGTCGCTGCGCAAAAAAGCTAGGGAGATACGCATGCGCTTACCTTCGCTCCGAGTTGCCCATCACCGTCACCTCGCCCTCCTGAGCACCGCGCTCGTCGCCTTCGCTGCCCCCGCGAGCGCCCGCGTTACGCAGGTGGTGATCAAGACCGTGGAGTCGCCCGCCTTCGGCGGTGCGACCTTCGGCACGGTCGGGGCGTATGAGCGGATCAGCGGGCAGATCGTTGGCGAGGTCGATCCCAAGGATCGGCGCAATGCGGTGATCGTTGACATCGATCTTGCACCCAAGAATCCGAACGGCACCGTGAGCTACGCGACCGACTTCCAGATTTTGCGCCCCATCGACCGCACCAGGCAGAACCACCGGCTGCTGTTCGAGATCACCAATCGCGGGCGCACCAATGCGGTGGAGATGTTCAACGACAGCAAGACCGTGAACGACGTGACCACGGCGGGCGATCCCGGCAACGGCTTCCTGATGCGGCAGGGCTATGTGCTGATCGAGACCGGATGGGACGTGCCGCCGCCTTCGGCCAAGCTCTTCACCATCACGGTCCCGGTCGCCAAGAATTCTGACGGCTCGACCATCACGGGGCCGGCCACGGAAGAGTTCGTCATCGACAAGGGGCAGACGCCGGCGGCCGAAAAGCTCAACTATCCGGCGGCGAGCGGCGACAAGGCGCAGGCCAGCCTCACGGTGCGCAAGAACTATGCGGATGCGCCCATTCCGGTGCGGGCCTCCGATTGGGATTTCGTCGACGGCAAGCTCGCTTCGGTGAAGCTCGCCTCGGGCAATTTCGGTGGGCCGGAGTCGTTCGGGCCGACAGCACTCTATGAGCTCACATATGTGGCGCGCGATCCGACCGTGGTTGGGCTCGGCTTTGCGGCGCTGCGCGATATCGCAAGCTATGTCCGCAACACCAAGGCCGACAGTGCGCAGGCGCCGAGCCTCGGCGGCGACATCCAGTTCATCTACACGTTTTGCTCCTCGCAGCCCTGCCGCACCATGCATGATTTCGTGCAGCTCGGCTTCAACGAGGCCGAAGGGGCGCCCGGCACCAAAGCGTTCGACGGCGTGCTCAACTGGAAGGGCGGCGGTAGCGGCATCTTCATGAACTACCGCTTCGGCCAGCCGGTGCGCACCCACCGCCAGCACATCGCGCGCTGGACGCCGGAATATCAGTTCCCGTTCGCCAACCAGGAGCTCACCGACAGCGTCACTGGCAAGAGCGACTCGCGGCAGCGGCGCTGCGAGGCGAGCGAGACCTGCCCGAAGATTTTCGAGACCAATTCCTCGAATGAATATTGGGCCAAGGCGAGCTCGATGCTGCTCACCGACTCGGAAGGGCGCGATCTGCCTCCCGTTGAGAATGTACGCAACTATCTGCTCGCGAGCCACCCGCACGGGCCCGGCAACGGACGTGGCATCTGCGCGCAACCGCGCAACCCGCTCAAGCCGAACGCGGCGCTGCGCGCGCTGCTCACCGATCTCGACGCCTGGGTGACCAAGGGCGAGGCACCGCCGCCCGACCGCGTGCCGCGCGTCGCCGACGGCACGCTCGCGCCGCCGCTGCCGCAGGCCGGCATGGGGTTTCCGCAAATTCCGGGCGTGGTCTACAACGGCGTGCATCACACGGGCGACCTGCTCGACTTCGGAAAGGATTTCGACAAGGGAATGCTGTCGATCCTGCCGCCGCGGCTCCTCGGCACACCCTATCCGGTGTTCGTGCCCAAGACCGATGCGGACGGAAACGACATCGCCGGCGTGCGCATGCCGGAGGTCGCGGTGCCGGTCGCGACCTATACGGGCTGGGCGCTGCGGGCCGACGGGCTCGACGGGTGTGATGCGGCGGGGCAGAAGCTCGCGTTCGCCAAGACCAAGGCGGAGCGGATGGCGTCGGGTGATGCGCGGCTCTCGCTCGAGGAGCGTTATGCGGATCACCCGACCTATGTGAGCCTGGTGCGGCGCGCGGCCGAGGAGCTCAAGGCGCAGCGCTTCATGCTGGACGAAGATGTGACGGCAACGGTCGAGGCGGCGGAAGCCGCGGCAGTGCCGTAGGGCTCTGCTCCTCCTCGCCTTGAAATGGGGGAGGACGGCGAGCCAAGGCCACGTGAGGTTTCCGCCGCGCGCGCACCCTTTCAGGGGAGGTTAAGAGACTGATTTGCGCATCCGGATCTCGATTCGCCTTCGCTCGCGGACGTCGCCCTTGTTGTCCCAGCGGGTGATACGGCCGTCGGTGTTGATGAGCTGGGCGGCGGAAAGCGGGAGGATACGGAAGTTCTTGAGCCGCTGGTCGGCGGAGAGGCGCTCGACCACCGAAAGCGCGCGCGCCAGGCCGAGGCCCGCATTGTCGGCCCATTGCAGGACGCCGGCGCTCGAGCCGGTCGTGACGGTCGCGAGGCTGCGGTCGAGGTTGGAGTAGCGGCTGTTCACCGGCTGCTCGTCGGTGTGGCCGATCACCTCGATCACGTCGACGTCGTAGGATTCGGCGATCTCCAAAAGCTTGTCGACCACCACGGTGCGCAGCTCCTGCGCGAAGCTCGGGGTGAGCTCGGCGCTCCCGGTCGCGAAGAAATAGCCGCCGGCCTCGCTCAGGTTGATGATCGGCGGCCAGTTGTGGCCCTTCTTCTCGGCCACCTCCGGCGGCTTCGCCTTGCTCGCTTCGACGCCCTTGTCGAGGAGCGCGGCGAGCTCCTGCGGCGAGAGCTTGTCGAGATCACGCTCGGCGAGCATAGCCTCGATGGCTGTGGCGAACGCGGCGTTCCTGGCGGCCTTGTCGGGATCGAGACCCCGCGCCATCAGTTCGCGCAGGCGCACGAGATTGGCCTGCTCAAGCGCCGACAGCGACACCCCCTGGCTCTCCATTTGGGAGACCGCGTCGTTCCTCTCGACGAGCTTGCGCCAGAACTCGTCGATCTCGCTCTGCGAGCCGAGCTTGGCGGCACGCGCTATGAGCTCGGCCAGGAGCTGGTTGCGCTTGATGATGTCGACGAGCTTCTGGTTCGCCGCCGCGGTGGTCTCGACGCGATTGAGCCGCGCCAGCGCATCGTCGCGCTTGGCGCGCTCGGTGGTGAGCGCGACGCCGACCGCAATAAGCAGGCAGAACACCAGCAGCAGCATGATCTCGGCCATGGTCAGGCCGAGTACCAAGCCCTGCCGATAGGACGACGTCTGGCGGCCGATGGCTGTGTCCGTCATTTAGCGATGGCCTCCTACTCCTGTCTTGCGCGGCGCGCGCAGATCCTCGACGATGTCGGCGATGGTCTCGGCCGCCATCACCAGCGTGCGGGCACGCGCCTCCAGCGCCGGCAGCGTCTCGGTCAGGCGCTCCGCGCGCGCCGCAGCGTCCGCGCCCGACTTTACGAGGACGTCAGTGAAGTTGCGCATGGTCTGGTCGGTACGCTCGAGCATGTAGCCCAGGCCCTCCGTATAGGCCTGCCCGCTCGTCTTGATCTCCTTGAGCACCTCGGCGGTCGCCTTGATCATGGAGCCGGCCCATTCGAGCGCCGCGCGGTTGGCGGCCGCGGTCGCAGCGAAATCCTGCCGCATCTCGGCGACCAGGTCGACGGATTGCTGCGCCCCGCTGTGGGCAAGTGCCAGCGCCTCCCCGACGGTCGCGGCGCGCGCGTCCGACTGGCCGGCGATCCGCTCGACCGCCTGCATGAGCGCCGCGATCACCGGCTCGAGCTGCATCTCGAAGACGCGATCCGGCGTCTGCATCGCCTGCAGTCGCCCCACCACGAGATCGAGCGCCTCCGCGATAGCGCCGACGCGCTCGGAGAGCCTTTCGCTCTGCGCCGAGAGCTGCGAGGAGCTCGCGGTCAGCGCCGCCCCGGTGCTCGACGCGACGTCCCGCGTCGCCTGACTCAATTGCAGCGCCGCCGCCTCGACCGGTACCGAGAGCTTGTCGGTGACCGATTCCACGCTCGTCACCAGCTTGGCGACGATGTCGTCGAAGCGTTCGGTCATCAGGCTGAAGGAATCGGCCGCTGATTGCTGCGCGGTGCGGCGGAAATAGCCGAGCTCGACCACGCTCGCGTCGAGCTCGCGGCGCAGCCGCCGCGCCGCCTCGGCGAGCTCAAGCCGCATGGTCCGCTCGATCTCGACCGGATCGCGGCGCATTTGGTTGAAGATCACGCGCAGCCCGATGCCGGCAATGGTCGAGCCGATGGCGATGCCGAAATTCTGCACGATTTCCTCGGCGGCGCGCGTCGCGGAGAACTGATAGAGCGAGACCCCCAGGCTCGTCAGCGTGAACAGGAAGCCCATGTAGTAGAGATTGTCGCCCGACTGGTCATCGCGCAGATTGAGGCTTCGAGAAAAGCTTATGAGCAGCGCATAGCCGATCATGATGCCGATCGGCACGAAGGTGACGAACAGCGCCGGAATGCTGTGCAGCTTGGCCACGATGATGAAGGCGCTGCCGACCGCCACGACGACCATGAACGCAACGGCGCTGGCGGCCGGCGAGAAGTCTGTGCTTTCGTGGTAGTTGCGCGCCACGTCAGTGCTCCATGCCCGTGTCATTCGGTGTCATCGCCCGCGAAAGCGGGCGACCCAGTACTCGGGAGATTCTCCGCGTAACACCGCAGTAGATCAAACAAAGCCCACCGCAGTACTGGGTGCCCCGCTGTCGCGGCGCATGACACGCGGGGTGGGGATAGAGGCAAGAGGTCACTGCACCAACCCGCACTAACCCACCCCTTGCAGTTTGTTGGCCTGCTTCAGGCGGCCGTTGTTGTCGCGGATCCAGTCGGCCCAGAAGCGAATGTGGTCGGCGGAGTTGATCGGCTTTCCGGTCTTGCGCTGGATGTAGTAGATGTTGACGTCGGCGCCGTGCAGGTCGGTCTGCACCTTCTTGTATTCGCGCGAGGCCTTGTAGCGGTCGAAGGAGAGGTCGCCGGTATATTGCGAATAATCCGGACCGTGCTGAAGCATGTCAGAGATGACCGTCAGCGATTTCGGAATCTCTTCATTGGTCCGCCCGGTGAAGCGCTCGACGGCGATCCGCTGGATGGTCTCCATGATCGGCGACGTCTTGCCGGGCAATGGCTTGAAGCCGGTGCCGAGGGCCTCATCGAGCGGCCCGCGGAAACCCTCGAGCCAGCGCTGTCGGGCGAGCCGCGGATTGGCGGTGTATTCGGACAGCCCCGAGCCGTCGCCCGGATTGCACTTGGAGAAGATCGCTCGCCCGCCCGGCAGCTTAGCGTCGAGCAGGCGGATCTCCAGAAGCTCGTAGGACGAGAGCGTCTCGGCCATATCGACTAGCACCGTTCTGATCTCTTTCTTGGCGACATCAGGAATCTCGTCGGTCGAATCGAGCAGCACCACCGCGACCGAGTGCGGGCCATCGACCGGGCAGAGCGTCGTCTTGTCGAGCGTGGGCGGGCGCGACACCGTCGCATACACGTAGGCGCCAGCGGCGAGCCCCCCCAGCGCCAGCAAAGCCAATGCGCCTCCGAGCGCGTGCTTGCGCAGCTCGCCCGGATCGCCGCTACGCCGCCTTGGCGCTCGCCGCAACAACGTTCCTCTCCTCAACGATGGTGTCGATCTCGCGATAGGTCGCGAACGCCCGCTCGAACTCGGAATGGATGGCCGTAACCTGCTCGGCGAGCACGTTCTGTGCTTCCGCGATCGCCCGCCGCAAGTCTTCGCGTGCGGCAGTGTTCAGGAGCTCCTCCTCGATCGGAAACTTGTCGAGCGAATAGGCCGTCGCGAAACGGGCGGGCGGCGGCGTCTTGCGCAGGCCCTTGTTGGCCTCGCGATAGACCGAGAGCAGCGCATTGGCGGCACGCTCCAGATGCGCCTGATGCGCCGCGAACAGACGCACCATGCGGGCGCGGCTCTCCAGGATCGAGTCGTGCTCGGCGCGGCGGATCGCCAGATCGCGGCTCGCCTCCTCCAATATCTCGATGGCGCGGTCGCGGATGTCGAGTAGGCGCTCGATCAGCTCATTCTTATGCCGGATATAGGCGTCGTGCGCGCCGGCGCGGCGCTTCTCGAGCGCGGCATAGCCTGGATAGGGATCGAAGATCAGGAAGGAATCCGCAAACGCGATGAGCGAGCATAGCACACCGAGGCCGAACAGCAGCCACGACTTGAAATCGGTCAGGCCGAGCGGGATCGTCTGCAGGCGCCTGAGCACTTCCTGCCCGGCATCGGTGATGAGCTCCGCCGACACCTCACGATAGTGGGCGAGCGAGAGATTAACGGCGACGAGCAGCACCAGATAGACGGCGAGCGCCACGAAGCCGAAGAGCTTACGGATCGGGTTGACGTGATTGATCTCGCGCACGCCGACGACCGCGATCAGGAAGGCGACCCCGATATTGAGGATGGCGAAGGTGAGTGCCTCCGAGGCGCCGCCCAGGTAGCCGAGCTCGCTGCCCTTGGCCAGAAAGAAGCCGTTGAGGAAAACCTCGAACACGAACAGCACCAGCAAGATGCCGACCTTGACGGTGAGATTGCCGCCCGAAGCCCAGCGCGCGGTGCGGTTGAGGTGATGGCGGCGACGAAAAACCTCCGCCTCAAGCTCGAGGTCGTTGAGATGGCGACGCAGGCCGTGCAGCTCGTCGCGCCCCTGCGCGGCCTCGGCGCGGAACTCGCTCACCGCGGCGGGCGCAGCCTGGCGGATCGCGCCGAAGCGACCCTCGAAGTCGAGGCCGGTCAGGCGCTCCTTGTAGCTACGGACCTCGTCCACGTAAGTGCCGTGGCCGGCGTTCTTCTCCGCCTCCACGCGCTCCACCACGGCATGCTCGATGTCGTCGAGCGTACCGGAATCCGACGCCGGCTCCTCGCGAGCGCCGCGCTCGGCGCCCGATTGGGCGAGGTGCAGGTCGGCGGACAGCTTGTCGATATTCAGGGCCGGGAAGACATCCAGCGACACGCGGTAGTCGTGCTGCTCCCGCCTGAGCCCATTCGCCAGGCGACTGAGCGCGGACTTCGGTCTACTAACTTCCATCTTCCCAAACCGGCCGAGCTCCGGCCTCCAGTTACGCGGGTTTCCTTGCGGTACTGCGGCGATTCCTTCGACTGTAGAATTAGGTCGGCCGCACCATAAGTCCAGTCAAACCGGGGCGCCATGGCGCCCCATCCACCGGGTTGGGCAAGGCCCGTGAATCGGCCCAAATCCTAGCAAGGTCAATGCCTTGTGTTAAGGTCTGCGCACCGCTTCGCAAGGACGCGGCGCGCGTGGGTTTGAGGGCAGACTCAAGGGCACGCCTTGGCGGCTACTTGGCTACCAGGGCGCGGGCGAGCCTCAGCGGGCCTTGCTTATAATATCCTGCACGCGCTTGCGCTGCTCGGGCGTGATGTCGCTCACGACATCTTGTGCATTCTTGCGGGTCGTCGCCGCATCGAGATAGTCGATGTAGCGCTGGCTTTTCTCGCCTTCGGCGAGGAGCACGGGGTCGGAGAGCGTCGCCTTGACCGCCGCCTGCAGGTAGGCAAGCCGTGCCGGCGGCATGGCGGGCGGCACCAAGAGGATGCGGCCCAGATCCTCGAGCTTGCTGCGGAAGTCGAAGAGCCATTGCTGACCCGCGGTCAACGTGAGCGTCTCGAAGATCGTAGGGCTGTCGGGAAAGAAGCGCGAGCGCCGGCGGCCCATGGCGGCTATGACGCGCTGCTGGCCGCTCGACACATAATTGTTCGCCGAGGTGTCGGAGACATAAATCGCATCCATCTCGCCTTGGGTCACCGCAAGCGCCGCCTGGTTGCTGCCCGCGTAGCCGAGCACGACGTGGCAATCGAGCCCGAGCGCGGCGCACGTGAAGGCGGCGCCGTCGGAGAGACCGTCGACCGGGCCGCCCGCCGCCCAGTTGAGCTTCCGGCCGAGCTTGAGCGCATCCTGCGGGGTGCGGATCGGGAAATTGGGACCGACGAGCCACATCCAGGGCGAGGCGCTGACGGTGCCGAGATAGCCGAATTGCGCGAGGTCGAAACGCACGCCGGGCTGCTCGGTGAGCTCCCCGAGCGCCGCGCCCGTGCCGTTGACGAGCATCATCGCCAGCCCGTCCGGCGGCGCCGTCGAGAGGCGGTTGAGGGCGACGAAGCCGCCGGCGCCCGGCTGGTTCTCGACCACCACGCTCGCGCCGAGGGTGCGTGTGAGGTAGGGCGCGATCATGCGCGCATACACGTCGTAGCCGCCGCCCGGGCCGTAGCCCACCACTAGCCGCACGGTCTTGCCGCTGAAGAATGCGCGCTCCGCGTCCTGCGCGTGCGCCGGTGCCGCGAGGGCGAGCGCCGCGCACAGCAGCGCTGATCGAGCAGCTCGTTGCATGGGAGGTCTCCGATAGCTTTGCACAAATTTAGTCTCGCGATGGCTCCCTTACCATCGGAAGCATTGGTGATCGCGTGCGATTGATCGGCACAATTCTTGCTTGAAATTTGGGCACTCACAGGCTGTTGCGAGAGGGGGAACCATGCATCCGAAGCCTCATCTGCGAACGCTGATACCGCTGCTGCTGACATTGGGCCTGGCGGCCTGCGGCAACAGCGGGGCGCCGGGCGAGAAGGGCGACCCGGGGCCGTCCGGCCCAGCGGGCCCCCAGGGGGATCGGGGACCGCCCGGACCGCCGGGCGCATCGGGGTCGATGCACATCGTCCGTACCAGCTGCGATGCGAGCGGCTGCACCGCGCAGTGCGCCGACGACGAGGTGCTGCTCACCGCCTATTGCGGGGCGACGCGCAACGCGGCCACCTATCCGACCGAGCGCTCCGCCACCTGCCGGGCGCGCAACCTGGCCAACAGCCCCCTGATCGCAGCTTGCGCCAAGGTGACGCAGTAGGGCGAGCACCGCGGGCGCACCGAAGGCCCTCCCTCTCCCGTAGGGAGAGGGTCAGGGAGAGGGCCTCTGAGATTGAGTTGATTGACGGCGTGTGCCCCAATCGCGGGACCGGGCCCCCTTCCCATCCTTCTCTCCTCCGGGGATAAGGAGTCGCTTGCAGCCTGCTCGCAGCATCAAATTCCTGCTGCGAACGCTGGTCAATCATCGATGAATGATATACCCCAAGCGGCGGCGCCGATCGTGCACGCTCGGATGAACAACAAAAGGGAGGACTCCATGAAACCCGTGCGTACAACGCTGGCACTCATCATATTGCTCGCGCTCCACTGCGCACCCTCTCGAGCGCAGGACCTCTCCGGCCGGCCGATCCGCCTGCTGGTCGGGCTCGCAGCAGGCGGCGCGACCGACGTGATGGCGCGCGTGGTCGCGCAGAAGATGGCCGAGGACCTGCACACGCCGGTCTTGGTCGAGAACAAGGCCGGCGGCAACTTCATTCCGGCACTGCGCGAGCTCACCAGCGCGCCGCCCGACGGGCACACGCTGTTCTTCATCTCGACCAGCACGCTGATCGCGCAGCCGCTCTATCCTAACTATCCCTTCGATCTCACCAAGCTCACGCCGATCACCGAAGTGGCGACCGGCCCGCTGATCCTGGTGGTGCGCAAGGACTTGCCGGTCAGGAACCTGCGCGAGCTCGTAGCCTACGCCAAGGAACATCCCGGCAAGCTCAGCTTCGGGGCGGGCGGCGGCAGCGGCAGCTCGCTCTATTTCGCGACCGAGCTGCTCAAGCTGAAGACCGGCATCACCGCGGCCACGATCCCCTATCGGGGCGCCGGCCCCGCCCTCAATGATCTCCTGGGTGGACATATCGACGGTATGTTCGACGCCATGCCGGTGATGTCGAACCAGGTGAAGGCGGGCGCGGTGACGGGCATCGCGGTGACCAGCACGACGCGCTCGGCGGCGCTGCCGGACGTACCGACCGTGATGGAATCGGGCGTCCCCGAGTATGAGATCGCCGGCTGGTTCGGGATGCTCGCGCCCGCCGGCACCCCGCCCGCGATCGCGCAGCGCCTGCGCGAGGAGGTCGCCAAGGCGGTCGCATCGCCCGACGTGATCGCGCAGCTCGACGGCCAAGGCATGCTGCCGCTCGCCTCGCCGCCGCAGGCGTGGGCAGATTACCTCAAGAGCGAGCTCGATCGCTACGCCAAGATCATCAAGGACGCGAACATCAAGCCGGATACCGAATAAGCAATTCAATAACCGGCTAGCACTGCGGCAGGCGCCCGCCGTTTGCGGCCAGACGTCTCTTTCAAGAGGAACGCTCATGCCTGCCCGCGGTCCCTGGATCGACCATTTCGGCGACAATTTCCTGTGGTCGAACGCAACCCTCATCGTCAAGGGCATGGCCCCTTACGGCGTAGTCGCGCTCGAAGAGATGGACCGGGCCTGCGAGCGGCTGCGGGCGCGCCAGCACGAGCCGCAGGCCTGGTGGGAGGAATGGGGCGCGCTCGCCGCCGAGATCGAGCGCAAGGCCGATGCGGCGCATGCCGAGGGCCGCAAGGCCACCGCCGGCGACTATTATCTGCGCGCCGGCAACTACTACTACAATGCAGAGCGCTTCATCCTGCCAGGCGAGGAGAAGCGCGAATGGGGACGCAAGGCCTATCGCTGCTATCATGCCGGCATCAGGCTGCGGCATTACAACATCGAGTTCGTCGAGGTTCCGTATGAGGGCACGACCCTGCCGGCCTTGTTCATGAAGGCTCCGGTCGCTGGGCCAGTCCCGACGGTCGTGATCGTCAACGGCATGGACAACGCGAAGGAGATGAGCATCTTCTTCGCCGGGCTTGAATTCGCCCGCCGCGGCTTTCACACGCTCGCCATGGATGGTCCTGGCCAGGGCGAAAGCCTGCGCATGCGCGGCATCCACAGCCGCTACGATTATGAGGTGCCGGGCGGCGCCGCCTTCGACTATGTGGCGGGCCGGCGCGAGGTCGACGCCAACCGCGTCGCGATCATGGGCTACAGCTTCGGCGGCTACTATTCCTCGCGCATTGCCGCCTTCGAGAAGCGCTACAAGGCCTGCATCGCCCTCTCTGCGCTGCACTGGGATTTGGCCGCCTGGCAGCAGCGCATTCTCGACAAGAACCGCAGTGACCCGAAGTCGGTCGCACAGTCGAACTTCCAGTTCCAATGGGTAGTGAGCGCGGCGACACCCGAGGAGGCGATCGAGATCGCCAAGAAATTCTCGCTCAAGGATGTGGCCAAGAACATCACATGCCCGTTCCTGGTGACCCACGGCGGCAACGACCGCGTCGTGCCATGCGAGAACGCGCAGAAACTGTTCGATGCGGTCGGCTCGACGCGCAAGACGATCAAGATTTTCTCGGCGGAGGAAGGCGGCGCGGAGCATGCGCACGTGGACAACCGCCAGGTCGGCACCGATTTCGCGGCGGATTGGTTAGAGGCCAACCTCTAGCCAACACTCGAGTGTCGTCGTCCGCGCAAGCGGACGATCCAGTACTGCGCAAGCTCACGGCAAAACAAAAGTCGTCAACGCTTACTGGGTGCCCGCCTTCGCGGGCATGACACCGGATGGTGCGGCGTCCCAGCCGGATTGGCACAGGCGCTCTGCGCCCGCACTCGTGACGAAAGCGATGAACGCGGC
>Ga0126381_100002513_pt1 | contig 19830 bp, 17 predicted proteins | sample PanSoiMetPlot_28_FD_96465 | JGI IMG/M metagenome (GOLD analysis project Ga0126381, IMG submission 96465) | Tropical forest soil microbial communities from Panama - MetaG Plot_28 | ecosystem: Environmental > Terrestrial > Soil > Tropical forest > Bulk soil | place: Panama | collected 2016-02-17
ATGGAAATCGGCGCTTGATGGAAGAGGTAAGGATTCTTTGGGAAAGACGCTTAGGAATTCGTGAATCGCGTTAGGGCTTCCAGGTCGTGCTGAATCCGAGTGATTTGTACACTTGGAACGGGTTGTGGCAGATGACGTTGAAGGTCTTGCACACGTCGGGAATGCGGCGGTTTTGTCGCTGCTTGGTGGGAGCGCTGACCTCGACCGTCACCACGCAGCGTTCTGCGGTGTTCGCGACAGCATACGCGATGAGAAACGGATCTTGCCCGATCTCGATGAGTTCATTGTCCGTAAGGTCCGGCGCGTACCCCCGCGTGACAACTTGCTGGACGATGGCAGGATCAACGGCTTCGTCCAAGCGCAGCACATCCTTGTGCGTCTTCACCCAGTCGAGGAGCGGGTCATCATTCTTGCTCCCCGCAAGGACCTCGTCGAGGATCTCAACCGGGAGCCTGATCTTTCCGGTCGTGGCCTGATGACCGACCCACTCCCAGAACTCCGGTATCCGGTCCAAGGGGTAGTACGTGTTGCTCGCGGTAATGAGGACATTCGCGTCAAAGAGGCAGCACGAATAATGTATTCGCGTTTTAGCGCGCACCTCGCAGTGAGAGCAGTGGTTCAACGCTGCGCGGCTTCACGCCAAGCACTCTACTGGCCTTCGTGTACGTAATCGTCCCCTCATCGAGTGAACGCCTCACGAGCCCGAGGAGCGCTGTCCCTACTCGGTGCCGTCGTACGATGTAGTAATTTGGACCTCCCTCAGCCTGTTTGTTCTTCTGTGCCTCGCGCTCCTTGTGAGCTTCCCACTCTTGCCGAAACTGGTGATCGAGCGCTGTCCATTGGGTTTTGCTGATGATGCCGTTGCGATAGACCTTATAGGCGACCATCGCCCGGCTCACACGATGAGCGATGGCGAACGAGGTGATGTCGGCAGCGACTGCCGCCATGCTCTTCTTCGCGATGGGAGCAAGTTCTTGTATCTCCGCTGCGGGGAGGAGAAATGCGCCGGCGACATCATTGCAGTATTGCTCGATGCTTTGTTCGGTGTCCGTACCACTGATGCCGGTCGTTCCAAGCCAGAGGTGCGTGAGTTCGTGGATGGCAGTAAACGACCACGCGATCCTCGCATCGAGATCGTTAATGATGATGACTGGCGCAATGTTGTCCGCGAGGGCGAAACCTCGGAAAATATTCACCGGAATGTTCGTATGGTAGCTGCCCAGGTTCGTATGGTAGCTGCCCAGGTTGCCGAGAAGAAGTACGTAGACCCCGGCGCTCTCGATGCGTTCGCGCAGATACGCAAATGCCTCGTCAGGGTTCTTCGCTTCGCGATACCGAGTGAGACTAAACCCTACGCGCTCGGCGAGGAGCTCGGCGAGTTTGGATGCGGGAACGTCCATTGCGACCGAACCGATGTAGTCCAAGGGTGCGGCTTGCGCGTCTTCCAGCATCGACCGGATCAGACTCTGTCGTGCCTTGATATCCCGCACCAGCGCGTCTAGCTCAGCGTTGAACTGATTTTGCCCCGAAGGTAGTGTGCGGAAGTCTTGGCCACGGTCGCCTGCCCTGGGTGGTTCCGCAAGATAGAAGACAAGGAGGGGTCGGCGATACACCTTCGCCATCTTCACCAAGAGTGGGCGAGTGGGCTCTTCTTCGCCAGCTTCCATGCTGGCGAGGCGTTCCGTCTTCGTCCGCCCGCGAGCGTCGTTCATGTCGAGGGCTACTGCCGCATCCTCAAGCGACAGTCCTGCGGTCTTGCGCGCCCATGTCAGGATTGTTGGCTGGATTGCACTCATAACCAAATCCACAACTCTTTATCTCTATTACACACTCTCCGGAATCGAGCCAGTATAACGCGCGTGTGTGAGGTTGGATAGCTGCGATTGTCGTTGGTGGTTGAATGATACGCGATGCGCTGGCGTTGGCGTGCAAGCCCTCGTAAGACGCCGCCCGCACATCGCGGCACTTCGATTTCGATCTGATAGGATCGAGACTTAATCACAGGCTTTCGCCCTGTGGATAGATAAGAAGATTCCACGCGCTCCGATGAAACCTTCAGACAGGCAACCGACTGGTATCCCCGGACTAGACGAAATTCTCGGAGGCGGCCTCCCTCCCCATCGCCTTTATGTGGTGGAGGGCGATCCCGGCAGCGGGAAAACAACGCTAGCGTTGCAGTTCCTCCTCGAAGGCGCTCGCCTGGGACAGAAATGCCTGTACATTACGCTCTCTGAAACAGCGGAAGAGTTGCACGATGTCGCGGCGTCGCATGGATGGTCCCTCGAAGGGATCCATATCCTCGAGCTAGACACCATCGCCGAACGGCTGGCCGAGGAAGCGAATTACACCGTTTTCCATGCCTCTGACGTCGAGCTCGGGGAAACGCTGAAACGAATACGCGCGGAAGTCGAACGCATTAATCCTGCCCGCGTCGCCCTCGATTCCGTATCGGAATTGAAAATTTTGTCCCAAACTTCCGTGCGTTATCGCCGCGAAATCCTGGCGCTCAAGCAATTTTTCGCGGGTAGAAAATGCACCGTTCTCATCCTGGATGATCTGACCACGCGCGAAGGCGAGCAGCAGCTTCAAAGCATCGCGCACGGCGTCGTCCGCATGGAGCGCGAGCCCCGCGAATACGGAACAACGCGCCGCCAGATCCATGTAGCGAAAATGCGCGCGGTTCAGTTCACCGACGGCCGTCACGATTTCATCATCAAGCGGGGAGGCATCGAACTATATCCCCGCCTCTCAACGGCGCTCGGCTCCTCAGCGTCAAATTCCCCTGTCAATCAACACAATCCCGCTGCCAGCGGCAGCGCCGAGCTGGATGAGTTGCTTGGCGGCGGTCTCGATCGCGGCACGAGCGCGCTCCTTCTTGGACCCGCCGGAGCCGGCAAGACCACCATCTGCTCGCAATACCTCATCGCAGCTCTCGAGCGCGGTGAACAGGTCGCTTGTTATCTGTTCGAAGAGAGCATCGAAACGTTCCTTAAGCGCGCCGCCGGATTGGCGATCGACTTCGAGCCGCATCTGCAATCCGGGCGCTTTGAGTTGGTGCACGTGGAACTCGCCGAGTTATCGCCCGGCGAATTCTCCTCGCGCATCAAGGAACAGGTGGAAGGCCGCGGGACCCGTCTCATCGTCATCGACAGTCTCAATGGATATCTCAACGGCATGCCCAGTGAGCGTTTCCTGCTCATCCACATACATGAACTTCTCACGTATCTTGGGCAGAAAGGTGTCGCCACGATTTTGACGCTCGCCCAGCACGGCGTCGTGGGTGGAACAATGCATGCGCCTGTCGACCTCAGTTTTCTGGCCGATACGGTGATCCTGCTTCGTTATTTCGAGGCGGGCGGCCTGGTCCGCCAAGCCCTTTCCGTCGTGAAGAAGCGCCGCGGCGGCCATGAACGCTCAATCCGCGAGATGAGAATAACATCAAACGGATTGCGCGTCGGCGAAGTGCTCAAAAACTTTCGCGGGGTCCTCACAGGAGTGCCACAATACCGCGGTGAGGATGACAAATTGCTCGGAGACAAGACTGAGCAGTAAATGTTTCGAAGAAGCGCCAGCGAGATGCGAGTTCTTATTCTGGCCCCTGTTGGCCGGGATGCGGCCCTCCTAGCACAAGCTCTCGGAGCGCTTGATCAGGAGACGGCGATTGTCCCCGACGCAAACGCTTTGGTAAAAGAAGTGTCTCAGGGCAGCGTTGGAGTGTCAATCGTCGCCGATGAAGCGATCTCGCCTCATCATATTCATAAGCTTACGTCGTGGTTATCCAATGAGCCCCCGTGGTCCGATCCGCCGTTTATTGTTCTCACACCGCCCGGGCGGAATATACAATACGGCCATCAGCGGGCGCAGGAATTCTCGACGCTAGGGAATTTTACTCTCATCGAGCGGCCCATGCGATTGGAAACCATTCAAAGCGCCGTCCGAGCCGCTCTGCGCGATCGCATGAAGCAATATGAAATCCGCAGCCGGCAGGAGGCATTGCTCCGCGCCAACGCGGATTTGGAGCAATTTGCCCACTCTGCGAGTCACGACTTGAAAGAGCCTCTTAGGAACATCCGCATTTTCAGTGAACTGCTGGAGAGAGAGTACGGAAACTTGTTGGATCAGCGCGGCGCGGAGTTCCTGGAGAGGGTGAGGGGAAGCGCCCTGCGCATGGATCGCCTCCTTGCCGACTTGCTCGATTACGCCCAGGTATCCAACATTCCGGACGCGCTGCCCGAAGCAATCCCTGCGCGGAACGCCCTCGACGCATCACTGGGAAATCTCGCCGCGGCAATCCAGGAAACAAGAGCGGACATTCTTGTCGGCGACCTCCCTTCCGTACGGATGCGCGAGAGCCATCTTCAACAGTTGTTTCAAAACCTCGTGGGAAATGCTTTAAAATATCGCCGGGAAACTTGTTTCCCGCGAATTTCTGTGACGGCGAAGCGATCCGGAGAATTTTGGCTTTTCTGCGTTGCCGATAACGGCATTGGAATTGCACCGGAACATTGGGAGAAAATATTTGGAATCTTTCAGCGCGTCCAAACAAACGGTCCATATGCCGGTACTGGCATGGGACTCGCCATTTGCCAGCGAATCGTCGAGCGCTACCGGGGGCGAATCTGGGTCGAATCGGACGAGCAAGGTTCCAAATTCTTATTTACTATTCCAGCGTGACCGCGCATCCGACCCCAAGCGGCGCGCCGTCGTAGTTGCAGAGGACAATTCCGGAGATGTCTTTCTTGTAAAAGAAGCAGTCGCGGAGGCGAAACTTGACGTTGACCTCTATTTTTTAATTGACGGCGAGGAAGCATTGCGGTTTTTCGCCCAAGTCGACGAACAGGCCGTTCGAGTGCCTGACCTCTTGCTTTTGGATTTAAACTTACCTGGCGCGAATGGCTTCCAGGTTCTGTCCTCTCTTCGCGGCAGCAAGCGGTGCGCCGGGATGCGAGTTGTAGTTATGACTTCCTCCTCGGCGCGCGCCGACCAGGAAAAAAGCGCATCGTTTGGGATTGATCTTTTTTTCACCAAGCCGGGCACATATGATGAGTTTTTGACGCTTGGCGATATCATCAGAAAACTTATCTAGCTTTTTGCGCAATACGCTGTTTCCGGGACTCGCTTTACCAAAACGCGACTACGTAGTAACTGTCTTCGCCGTTAGAGAGAAGAACCGCGCAGTGCGAAGCCGCTGAGAAGCGCTAAACGAGTAAGTGAGGCCGGCAGGTTCGGGTGTCACCACGGCGGCAATCGCAAAATTTTGGAGCGCTCCTAAGCCACCGTTCGTAAGAATTTCTTGTGCCGTACCAACAAGCAATTCTTCGTGGCCCATCCCGAACCATTGTCTATTTGTGCATTCTGTGTCTAAAAATGCACTACGAAATCGCCTGAATATTCCGTGCATGGCCTAGCGAATTTGTAACGCAGCCCGCCTAATCGCCACTATTTGGTGAAAGGCCGATTTATGAAAAAGAATGACAATGACACGGTTTTTGGCTTTTGTCTCGCCGTGTTCTTGATGGCGGCGACGACTTTCGTTATTCCCATGGCTGCACTGGCTCAGTGTGCGAGCGTGGGGGAGGAAGGTCGCTGGAGAAATCTGGACGACAAGGGCGATCCCATCTATCTCGATGTCAAAATGCTCGGTTGTGGAGATGAGGTACTCAACGATTCACAGCCGGAAAGCACTCACTATACGATGCGCGCCTGGAATAAAGTTGTGGCTGGCGGATTTCACGCGCGCCCAATCAAATACGCGAATTATCGGCTGTTTCAGGGACGCAAGTGGCTTTACGCCCCACTCCCTAATATTCCCTACATGGACCATACGTGGGTAGAAGCAGTCCAGCGAGACGGGAAACCGCAGTTGCACGTGCTCATCAGGCACGAGCCTCTGGACAAGCGGCCTTCATACAGCTCAGAGTACTGGTTCATTCGCTCAAAGTAAAAAGACCACTTCAGGTTGGCCGTTTTTTGGAATATCGCCGGTGACCGACAGACGGACCAGCTTTAGTTGGGAGACGGGTTATACCGCGCGCGGTGTGGCGTCCGCCGCGCTATTGATTCACTTTGCGATCGTTCTTAGGCTTAACGTTATAAGGCTGCGCCGGCAACCCGCCCAAAGTAATAACCGTTTTCCCATCTCCACGAGTCAGCCCCGCCGCCCAAGCGTGCTTCGACCCATCCTTAGCCAAAAATGCATTCACCGTAACTTCCTCATGCATCTCCTCCATGGCCTTATACACAGAAGTATCGAACCCATTCTTCCGCAGGACGTTCGGCGGAGGAAGCTCAACCGCCCAGTTCACGATACGCCCCTTGTCATTCTTCACGTCCAGATAAATCCAGCCATGAGGATTGTCCGGAGACACCTTGGTCACCTTGCCCATCAAGCTGATGGGCTTCTCATCGTCGTACTCGGCTTGAAACGAATGATGTGCGGCAGCCGGAATCCAAGCGCAAATCAATAAAAGCAATCCAAATTTCTTCATCGCCATCCTCTTATAGAGCCTCTCGCACTACGCGGAACCCCACGTCCCCGACCTTCAAATCCGTCCCGTAATAGTAATATCGCGACGACACGCGCAAATATGGCGCAAAGTTATCCCATCCGCCGCCGCGAAAAACCGGCAGCCCCTCGGATCCGCCGCCATTAATTAACAGCCGTCCCTTCGCGTCATATCCCTTTGGCGGCCGATCGCCTCCACGCCCACCACCCCGTCCGCCTCCGCCGAATCCACCGCCTCCGCCGCGCCCGCCTTGCGGCCCTTTAGGATCCACGCTCACTTCGGGCAGCGGAGCATAGTCATAGTAAGCCGCCCGATCATCCACCCATTCCCGTACATTGCCCAACATGTCATAGAGCCCCCAGGCATTCGGTTTCTTCAATCCCACGGGGTGCGATTCATCGTCCGAATTATCTGCGAACCAGGCGTAGTCCTTAAGCGAGGCCAGCGGCGGTGCGGGCCCCCCGGCGCGAGCGCAATACTCCCACTCGGCTTCGGTAGGCAGCCGGTATTTGTACCCGTCGTTCCGCGTATTGAGCTTGTCGAGGAACCGGTGGATATCATCCTTGTCCACACTATCCACTGGATTCCGGGGCCCCTTCGTCTGGCTCGGATTCGAGCCCGCCCCCATAACCGCCTCCCACTGCGCCTGCGTCACTTCGTACTTGCCGATTTCGAATCCCTTGGTCAGCCGCACGCGATGGCGTGGCACTTCGTCCTCAAGGCACTCCTTGTCACCCTCATCGCATCCCATGACAAATTCTCCAGGAGCGATCTTCACGAATTCAATCTGGGCGGGGCTGGCCCCAGTCGATGGCTTGGGAGCTTGAGCTGACGCGATCAACGCCGCCAAAAATAGGACGATCCAGCGCATTGGTAGAAGTATACTGCTCAGCAAACGCTGGAATATCATGAAGTAGGAATGAATTCCATCGACGAAATCATTGAGCTCTACAAGCGCGACGTCGATGTAACTCTCCTGGAAGAAAACCTCCGCCACACTCCCGAAGAGCGCATCCGCGCCCTCGAAGAATTCAACCGGTTTCTCGAAGAGCTGCGCGATGGTGTCAAGAAATCTGCGACGGCTCCCCAAGCGTGACAAAATTCGGAGAGCTTCTGCGAGTCCTCAGCGATGAGCTCGCGTAGATTTCATTCTCGTCGGTGGGGCCGCGGCCGCGGCGCACGTCAAAAACTAAATTCCCCCTCGAATCAACCACTTCACAATTCAACTCTGTCCAATTCACCCCATCCACACAATATCCTGTGCCTGAGAGTTCGCGCGCTCAAGCCATTGGAGGGCCGAATCGACTCGCTCGTATTGTTCTAGACTCCAGCGCGAGACTCTGTGTGCTAGTGGCCGACGCCGGTTCGCAACCGGTCTCCCGCCGTTGGGGGTTAATGAAACGGCAACCAAGAGGGCCCTCTTAAACCAAACAGCCGGCAGGAAAACACGATGCGATAATATGGAGTCCCAGAGGCTCACACCAGAGCCTCATAAACAACGATGCAGCCAGAAGCAGCTCTACAACTTGCCACGAAACAACTTAAATTGGTCCGCGAAGAAATCGGACGGATCATTGTGGGCCAGCAGGACGTCGTCGATGGCGTGCTGATTTGCCTCCTCGCCGGCGGTCACGTGCTGCTCGAAGGAGTCCCTGGGCTCGGCAAAACCACCCTGCTTCGCACGCTCTCGCGCGTACTCCATCTCAAGTATTCCCGCATCCAGTTCACACCCGATCTCATGCCCGCTGACATCGTCGGCAGCATGATTATCGATACCGAAGACGGCGCTAAGACTCTGCGCTTTTCCCCCGGCCCGATCTTCGCGCACCTTGTGCTCGCCGACGAAATCAACCGCGCAACGCCGAAAACGCAAAGCGCCCTGCTCGAAGCCATGCAGGAGCACACCGTCACCGTGGGCGCCACCACGCATACTCTGGAACAGCCCTTCCTCGTTATGGCCACCCAGAACCCGATCGAAATGGAAGGCACCTACCCGCTGCCTGAAGCCCAACTCGACCGCTTCCTGATGAAGATCCTGGTGAAGTACCCCTCCCGCGAGGACCTCGGAGCCATCGTCGAGCGCACCATCCAGAAAGACGAAATCCAAGTTCAGCCCGTGCTCGCGCAGGACGAAATCCTCGGCCTTCGTGACGTTTGCCATCATGTGCTCGTCGCGCCTCATGTCCGCGAGCACGCCATCAACCTCGTCATGGCCACGCAGCCCGAAGGCCCGATGGCGCATGAGGCTTCCCGCAAATATGTCCGTTACGGATCGTCGCCCCGGGGCGCCCAGGCCTTGGTCGAATGCGGCCGAGTCCACGCGCTGCTCAAAGGCCGCCTGCATCTCGCGGTCGAAGATATCGACGCCATCGCACCTGCCGTCCTACGCCATCGCATCATCTTGAATTTCGACGCCCACGCCGAAGGCCAGAACCCGGAGACCATCCTCAGCCAGATCATTCCCAGCGTGAACCGAGGCGCCGCCGCGGTGCGTTAGCACCAGACGAGAAGTACCCTTTTAATGCCCGCCCCGCTGATCGATCACGACCTCCTGGAAAAAATTGAGCGTCTCAGCGTTCGCTGGCAAAAATCCTTGCCCGGCCTGGTTGGCGGCCACGCGACTTCCCGATTCGCTGGAGCAGGACAAGAATTTCTGGACCACCGCAATTTCCATCACGGCGACGACCTCCGCGCCGTCAACTGGCGAGCTTACCTCCGCCTCGAAAAGCTCTTCTTAAAGATGTTCCAGCTCGAGCCGCGCATCCCCGTGCGAGTCCTGCTCGACATTAGCGATTCGATGACTACAGGGGGGACCACTGTTGGAGCAGCCAAAGGCGCCACTCCCAAGTTCGACTATGCCCGCCAACTCGCCGGAGTCATCTGTTACGTTGGCCTTGTCCGCCTGGATTCGATCTGTTTGCAGCCCTTTTCTAACAAGCTCCACGACGCCTTCACAGCATCCGGCGGCCGCCACCGCTTTCAGCCTGCATCGAATTTCCTGTCCGACCTCAAATCCGCGGGGCGCACCAACTTCTTGGACGTCTCGAAGGCGTTTATCTCGAAATACCCGCAGCGCGGCCTCGTTATGGTCATTTCCGATTTCCTGGATGACGCCGACTGCGAAAAACCGCTTCAATACCTGAGCGACTTCGGCCACGAAGTGATCCTCGTTCAGGTCTACGCCGAAGAAGACCGCGACCCGCCGTGGGAAGGCGAAATGGAGCTGGAGGACGCGGAAACTGGTCAGAAGATTGAACTTGCCTTCGATTCCGAAGCCCGCGCCCGCTATACAGCCGAGTTCGACGAGTACTCCCAAAACCTCCAGCGGGCCGCGCTGCGCAACCGCGGACGCTATCTAAACGTCTCCACATCCGTCCCTTTAGAGCAGGCGATCTTCGGTTCGTTGTTGCACAGCGGAGCGCTGGAATAGTGGTGGAGCGTTGGAATATGATGGAGCGCTCTAATAAATGTTCTTTCTGAATCTAGGCCTCGGCGAGCTACTGGCGATCGCCGGCGTAGTGTCCGCAGGCATAGTCGCGCTCTACCTTCTCGACCGCTCCAAACGAAAACAGCGCGTCCCCACCCTCCGCTTCTGGATGAGCGCCGACGTTCGCACGGAACTCAGCCACCGCCGCCGCATCCAACAGCCCTGGAGCCTGCTGCTCCAAATCATCAGCATCCTGTTACTTCTTACCGCCATTGCCGGACCGCAGTTCGGCCTGCTCGAAGGCAATGGCCGCGATCACGTGATTGTGCTCGACACTTCAGCCTGGATGGGTTCCCGCGGAGCCCGGCAAGGCACAGCCCTTATGGATGAAGCCCGCAACGCCGCGCTCGCATATCTAAAGACCGTCCCCTCGCGCGATCGGGTAATGCTCGTAAAGGCCGATGCCCTTTCCACACCGGCCACCACGTTTGAATCGAACCACGGCGCCGTAGAACAAGCCATCCGCGACTCGCACCCTGGACGCTCCGCCCTGAACCTCACGCAAGCGATCGCCTACGCGCAAAGCGCCCAACGAATCCAGGCCCATCGAGCCGGTGAAATTGTCTATGCCGGTCCCGGCAAAGTGGACGAAGAAAGCGCCTCGCTCACCCCGCCCGCGAATTTCCGAGTGCTTTCTACCAGCGCACCGCAGGAAAACGTCGGCCTGCGCAAGATCGGGCTCCGGCGTTCCCCAACAATGCCCGACACCTGGGAAATCTTCGTGGCGGTCAAGAACTACGGCGTCCGACCGCATGACGTCGACCTCGGCCTGCAATTTGCCAAGTCGCCTGCCGGTTCGCAGCACATCTCTTTAAAGCCCGGCGCCGAAGAGCAAGTCAACTTCAATTACGCGACAAAAGTCGGCGGCTATCTCGAGGCGCGCCTGAATATCCGCGACGCTCTCCCCGATGATGACCGCGCGCTCATCGAACTCCCGAGCGAAACCTCGCTCAACGTTCAGGTCTACACCAAACAGCCCGAACTGCTACGCCCCCTGATCGCCTCGAATTCACACATCGCCGCCACGTTCGACCCACCCGAAAAATACGACCCCGCGGTAAAAGCCGATGTCGTAATCCTCGACGCCTTCGCGCCGCCCACACCGCCGGCAACCAACTCCATCTGGATTGAGCCGCCCGCCAAAGGCTCCCCCGTGGAAGTAACCGGCGAGAAGAAGAACGTGCGAATCGAACGCTGGCGCACGGAGACCCCTCTCGGCTCAGGACTGCGCACCGCAGAGGCGGCTCTTGAAACCGCCGAGACTTTCGCCGCGAAGCCGACGGATATCGTAGTAGCCGATTCCGCCACGGGCCCTTTGATCATTGCTCGCCAAGGCGCCCGCCCCGGCGAGCACAAGGAAGCCGTCCTGGGATTCAATCCCGGCCGCGGCGCAATGAAATATCAGCTTGCGACTCCGTTATTAGTGGCGAATCTGATCCGCTGGATGGCCCCCGGAGCCTTTCGCCGCTGGGAAGTGCAAGCAGGAACCGTAGGCGCCGTGGATGTTCCCGTGGAAAAGGGAACCGATCCCGCATCGGTCAAAGTCCTGGATGAAGACAACCGTCCGCTCCCATTCACCATCAACGGCAACACCCTCCAATTCTTCGCCGGATCCTCGGGCGCGGTAAGAGTGCAAATGGGGGACCGCGAGTTGGTGTATTCCCTCACCCTCCCCGAACTAGCCGACGCAACATGGAAGATCCCGCCAGGAACTCACACTGGCGTCCCTCGCAGCTTCGCAAGCAGTTCATCGAGCCCGGAAATCTGGCCCTGGCTGGCGCTTCTGGGCGGCCTCGGGCTCTTAATCGACTGGCTGATCTACGGCCGCAAACGAGCCTTTAGGATTCGCCCAGCCAACATAGTCGCCCCCCTTTCCTCCCGGATCAATAGTTGGAGGAAGGCGTCATGAAGAGCCATGTAGTGCAGATTGGCAATCTGCGGCGGATTGGCAATCCGCGCTCTCAAACTCTCTTGAACGCTACAAGCAGGCGGGTTACCAACCCGCCGCAGATTGCCAATCTGCACTACATGAGGCCCCACCCATGACCTTCGACCGCACCTGGGTCCTCTTCATAGCCTGGCTCCCCCTAGCCTGGGTAGCCTTCGAATGGCGCCGCACCAGCCGCCACTCGGCTTTAATCTTAAAGGCCCTATCACTAACAGCAATCCTAATCGCTTTAGCCGAACCTCGCTTGGCCACGCACGAAACCAAGACAGCCGTAGCCATCCTGATAGACACGTCCCAATCGGTTTCCCAGTCCGACCTCGACCGAGCGTCCAAGCTAGCCAATCAAATGTCCGACGCGAAGGGCCGAAACTGGATGCAAGTTCTCCCCTTCGCCCGCACGACACGCGCCCTGAACGTAGGCGAACAACGAAGCGGCGTAAAGCTGCAACTCACCTCCGGCGACTCTGGCCGAGCCACCGACATCGAATCCGCTATCCGCGACGCCGCGGCGTCTCTTCCGTCGGGCCTGGTTCCGCGTATGGCCCTCATCTCAGACGGCTTGGAAAACAAAGGCAGCCTGGTGAGAGCCGCATGGCAAGCCCAACAACTCGGCATTCCCATCGACACGTTCGCCATGTCCGGCCGTCCTAAGCCGGCGCTGAACCTCGAATCCATCAGTCTCCCCACCGTCGCATTCACCGGCGAGCAATTCCCCATCGACGTCGTAGTTTCCACGCCGAAATCCGTCCCGGCCGAAATCGAATTAGGAGCCGACGGCAAAACGCTGGGCAATACCCAAGTCAATCTGGAAGCAGGCGCCAACCCGGTCCGCCTGCACGCGAGCCTCAACACGTCCGGCGCGCTCGACCTCTCAGTCGCCGTCCGAGCCCAAGGCCTTGGCGAAGTGCATTTCGATCAAGCCGTCCGCCTGCGCCGCCCGCGCCTGCTCTACGTCAGCACGGATTCTGAAGAACAGGATTCGCATCTCCCTGCGACTCTCAACGCCGCGCAATTCGACATTCAGCGCGCCAAAGATCTCAACAACCAAAAGCTCACGAACTTCGAACAAGTCATCCTCAGCAACATCGATCTTGAAGCGTTGCCCCCCGCGCAAAAAGAACAAATCGAAAACTACGTGAAGGATGGCGGCGGCCTCCTCGTGCTCGCAGGTGAGCACAGCATGTACCAGGAAAACAAAACCGTCGAGGACGCGCTCGACCGCACGCTTCCCGCGAAGCTCGCTCCGCCACGCTCGCCCGAAGGCACCGCTGTCGTGCTGATTATTGACAAGTCGTCGTCGATGGAAGGCAAGAAGATCGAGCTGGCGCGCCAGGCCGCAACGGGCGTCGTGGAAAACCTTCGGCCCATCGACATGATCGGCGTGCTGATCTTCGACAACAGCTTTGAGTGGGCCGTGCCCATGCGCCGCGCCGAAGACAAAGTCTCGCTCAAGCGCTTAATCGCTGGGATCATGCCCGACGGTGGCACGCAGATCGCGCCCGCGCTGGCCGAAGCCTACAAGCGCATCCTCCCTACGAACGCCACCTATAAACACATCGTGCTCCTGACCGACGGCATTTCCGAAGAAGGCGACAGCCTCGACCTCGCGCGAGAAGCCATGGTTAAGCACGTGACCATTTCGACCGTCGGCCTGGGCCAGGACGTGAACCGTTCTTACCTCACTAAAATTTCTCAAAACGCGGGCGGCAAATCGTACTTCCTTACTGAGCCCAATGGCCTCGAACAAATCCTCCTACGAGACGTCATGGAGCATACAGGCTCAACCGCAGTCGAAAAGGTGCTGAATGCTGAAGTGGTCGAAAACGCCGACATCCTCAAAGACATCGACATCGCCAAAGCTCCCAACCTGAAAGGCTACGTGCGATTCATCCCCAAGCCTTCCGCCGAAACGATTCTCAACATCGATCGCAAGGAAGCGCTCTTGACGCGTTGGCAGTACGGCCTCGGCCGGGCCGCCGTGTGGGCCTCGGACGCAAAGCCCCGATGGGCTGCGGACTGGCTCGCATGGCCCGGCTTCGACAAATTCTGGACCAACTTGAGCCGCGACCTTCTCCCCCACGCGCAAGCCGGCGAGGCAACTGCGGAGTACGATAACGCGAGCGGCAACCTCATCGTCGACTACCGCCTCGGCAAAGGAGCCGTCGAGCCCGAGAAGCTTCCGAAGATTTTCGCCATCGGCCCCGCAGGCTTTGAGAAACCCGTCGCGGTCCGCAAGATAGCCGCTGGAACGTTCCGAGGCGAAGTGCCGATAGGCTCGCAGGAGGGGCTCTTCCGCGTCCGGCCCGTCGAAGACTCGACAGCCTTCCCCGAAGTCGGCCTCTACCGCCCCGAATCCGAACTCTCCAACTACGGATCCAATGAGGCAATTCTCAAGCAAGTGGCCGAGTTCACCGGCGGCCGCTTCCAACCCGACTCGAAAGCTGTTTTCGATGCCGGCTCGCGAAGCGTCGGATCGACCATGTCGTTGTGGCCCGGGTTCCTCGCGCTGGCTGTGATCCTCAGCCTCGCCGAGTTAGTGATGCGCAAGTGGAAAGGCATTTTCCAGCCCTGACGCGTGCCCCGCGTCGGAATAACTTGTATTCTGAACCAGGAGGGCGAGATGAAATCCCCGGCGCTTTACCGAATAGGGTCTCTCGTTACAGCCCTGGTTGCATTCTGCTCCACTTTGGCTGTCGGGCAATCTACCGCGTTTGAAGTTGCGTCCGTGAAGGTTCACAAAGGTGGAGGCGGAACGACGCGCGAGATCGAACACGGCAGCATGCGTTACTTGAACATTACTCTCGGTGAGTTCATTTACATGGCCTACGGCGTTAAACGATATCAGATAGATGGTCCGGCCTGGGCTGTGAACAATGCAAGTTCGGATCGCTACGATATCGTGGCCAAAGCATCCACGAACGCCTCCGCGGAGCAAGTGCGCGAGATGATCGGACCATTATTGGAAGAGCGCTTCAAGCTCCGCTTTCACCGGGAGGAACGGGATCTTCCCGTTTATGCGTTGGTGATTGCAAAGGGTGGACCGCATTTCAAGGAGGGAGACGGCGGGGAAACCAGCGTCCATCCAGACGGCAAAGGCGGGATGTCGTTCACAAACTACCCTATGGAAGCCCTCTGCTATCTGCTTTCAAACATGCCGCCTGTCGGCCGCGCCGTTCTCGATCGGACTGGACTTCAAGGCAAGTACACGTTCGAGGCAAATCTGATGAATGCTTCCCCGAGTGGGGACAAGAAAGCCATTCTGGGCGGCAACGGTGATCCCGTTGAAGCGCCGGTATTCTCAAATTTACAAAGCGAACTCGGACTCAAGCTCGACGCAACGAGGTCGAGAATTGAAATGATCGTCATCGACCACGTTGAGAAGACGCCAACGGACGACTAGTAGTTTGACTTCCCTGCATCACCAAAGCTAGACTCATTTACGTTCGGTCTTGTTCGCCGATCCTCGGCATCGTCCCCCGCCTGAAACGCGCCACGCTCCTCGCGATTCCCTCAAGAGGCTTTCATGATCAAGAAATGGTGCATTTCTGCTTTCGCCGTCCTTACTCTCGCGATAGCCGTCCGAGCGCAGCGCGGATACGGCGGCCCCGCGCGGATGTGGTGGGACGGCGGGCTCGATACGATCTTCGCGCGCGAGGACGAGTTTGAAAATGCGACCGGCTTCCTCGCAGTCCTAAACGTCACGCCCGTGATTCGCACGAAAGGCCATCCGTTTTTCGAACCTTTGGGAACAAATGGCCGGGCCTGCGTCACGTGCCATCAACCTGCGAATTCCATGAGCGTTGCCGCGGCGACGGTTCGCGAGCGGTGGACGGCAACCGAAGGCAAAGATCCGCTCTTCGCGGCAGTGGATGGCTCGAACTGTCCGGATCTTCCGCAGGCCGATGCGAAGTCCCACTCGCTGCTGCTCGACCGAGGGCTGTTCCGCATCCCGATTTCCTGGCCTCCGAAGAACGTCGAGCCAGACTTTCAGATCGAAGTCGTGCGGGATCCAACAGGCTGCAACCTGAGCGCGAAGTACGGCTTCAAGAGCACGAATACCATCTCTGTCTTTCGCCGTCCGCGCATCACGGCGAATCTGCGCTACGTTGTGTCGGGCGAAGCAGGACAAGTCTTCATGGCCGACGGACGCGAACCTACTTTGCGAAGCCAGGCGATCTCGGCCATCCTCGGCCACCAGGAAGCCTCCGCTCAACCTGCGGACAAACAGTTGCTTCAGATCGTCGACTTCGAAACGCAGATCTATGCGGCGCAGGTCGCGGACAAGCGCGGAGGGTTGTTGACCGATCCGGATAGTCCGCTGCTGCTGGGTCCGGAGAATCTCTTGGAAGGCAGATTCGGATCATTGGATGGCGGAGCGGCGACGGCGGAGAAAGTCTTCGAACGCTGGCGCGATTCGGAATCCGTTCCGCGCGAATTTATTCAGCGTGACTTTCGCGATGCCGCGGGACGAGGAGCTTCGATCTTCTACGGCAAGTCTTTTGGTGCTCCCGGAGGTGTGATGCGCACTTGCGCTAGCTGCCATGCTTCAGGAACGGAGCGATGGATCAACATCGGCTCGACCGAACAAGAAGAAGATAAGGCGCTGCCGCTCTTCAAAATTACGTGCTCCACGGGCCGCGTTGTCTATGTCAATGATCCAGGGCGGGCGCTGATTTCGGGCAAATGCGCCGATGCGGGAGCCATCGTGCTTCAGCAGTTCCGCGGCCTCTCCGCGCGGGCGCCTTACTTCGCGAACGGTTCGGCGGCGACTCTATCGGATGTGGTCGAGTTTTACGACAAGCGCTTTAAGATCGGGCTGAGCAGTCAGGAGAAGAATGATCTGGCGCTCTTCCTGAGCTTGCTCTAGGCTTGTTTCTCAAGCCTAAGAGTGAGGGATATAGTGAAAATAGGTGCGCACGGTTCTTCTCGTTTTCGCTAGTTTGCCGCTGCTGGCCCAACTGCCGGTTTGTCCGAATACACCTGCTTATTCGACTTGCGATCTTGCTTTCGACCTTGAAGGGCAGCAAAATCCAGCCGATGTTTCGCTTGCGGCGGAGTTTCGTTCTCCAAAGCATCGTACTTACCTGCTGCACGCGTTTTCGGACGGCGGGCCACGAATGATCATTCGGTTCTCGCCCAATGAGCCGGGTGAGTGGGCGTACAAACTAACGAGCAATGTCGCCAAATGGAATGATCAGGAAGCCAAGTTTACTGCTTCGTCCTCGGACTCTCCGGGCTTTATTCATGCGGCGAATGTGCACCACTTCCAAGCAGATAACGGCAAGCCGCACCTATGGATGTCAACGCCTATCGATAAGTTCGCACAGATGCCGCGCAATGAATTCGACGGTATTCTCACGGCGCGGAAGAAGGACGGATTGACTCATCTTCGAATCACGCTCGAAGCGAACACCGATTTGCGCGAAGCAGCAGAGCGCGTGAAAGCGATGAACGCAGAGGGTATTATCGCGGACATTGTGCTCGCCGCGATTCCGAAGGATGCTCGCGAGCGTGACAAGTACGTGATGGATATTGCGAATCGCTTTTCTGCATTTAACGTCGCTTGGATGGGGATTCCGTCATTCGAACAAACTCCGCAGGCTCGACCGATGCTCAAAGCGGTGAATGACATTCTTTCGCGCTATGATCCGTATCAACATCCGCGCACTACAATGGCGGATGCTTCGTCGGCTCCGATGGCGGGTGACGGATGGATGGATTTCATCAGCTACGGAACGGTCGACCCGAACGTCGGCGCGGTGGAGCATCAGTTCTATCAGCGTCCGCAAGTGAACACCGCGATTAAATCGCGCCAGGATTTATGGAACGCCACGATGAATGGCCAATACCCAGGGTCGGGGTCCGGCGCTTATATGGCCGCATGGCAGCGCATTATGGCCGACAATCGCTACTGGGAATTCGAGCCCTACTTCGATGTTGAAGGCGGCCGCGCGGTGGCGCTGGAAGACACGGAATACCTGGTGTACCTGGAGAAGCCCGGGCCGGTGGACGTCGCGGTCGAGAAGCATAAGTATCAGGTGTTCTGGATCAACCCCGAGACAGGCGACCAGACTAAGGGGAAGGATTTCAACGCGGAACACTTCACGGGTGAGCCTCCGGACAAGTCACACGATTGGGTGCTGCTGCTTTCGCGCGAAGGCCACAAGGAAGGGCTCGCGTCGTATCGATTCGAATCACGCAAAGTACCGGTGCAAGAGGTCGAGACGAATCCGGAGAAGATTCCGTTCTCGATTGAGAGCCCTGCGGAGGGTGACATCTCGCCAAAGCGGCCTCCGTTCTACACGTTGCACATTAAGCGCGATACGAAGGCGACAAAGAACGTTCTGGTCGAGTGGACCGGCGAAGTGACTATCGCGGGGCAAGGCTATCGCGTCATCGGCCGCGGCAAGGAAGGCACGATGCAGATCCCATCCAACATTTATGACCGGCTGCCCGCTTCACTGGCGGTTCGGGTGCTGATTTTGAACGCGTACGGGAAGGCTTACGAACTCGATAGCGTGCTCAGGCTGGTTGAGTGAAGATTCTCGCTCTCGATACTACGTCGGATTTCGGAAGCATTGCGCTAGTGGATGGCGCGGAATTGATCGAACAGGTCGCGCTTCATCAGCCTGACGGTTTCGCGCACGCGATCTTCCAAGAAATCGAAGCGCTGCTTCCGCGCCACGGGCTCACGATTCACGACATTGATATCTTCGCGAGCGCATCGGGGCCGGGGTCGTTCACGGGTGTGCGCGTAGGGCTTACTGCGGTAAAGGGTTTGGCGGAAGCTACGGCGCGCAAGGTTGTGGCGGTATCTAATTTGCAGGCGCTCGCATGGTTCGGGACTCGGCCACTACGCGCGACGCTGATCGATGCCCGACGCAGCGAGATATATGGCGCTGTTTACAACGACGATCTGCGGATCGTGCTACCGGAAGTCGTGCAGAAATTCGATGCCTGGATGCAGGCGCTCCCCGAAGGCGATCTAGAAATCGTGACGCAGGGGTTCGATCCAGCGGGCGCTGCTGTTCCGGTTGTTCATGCTCCGCGGGAACTAGCTCATGCAATAGGCGTGATTGCCGCCGGAAAGACTGCTGTCGATCCGATAGAGATCGATGCCAATTACGTGCGTCGCTCTGACGCTGAACTGTTTTGGAAGGATTCTTGAGGCTCGAAGAGTTTGACTACGCATTGCCGGAAGAACTGATCGCGCAGGAGCCGCTTGCGGATCGCGCGGGGGCACGCATGCTGGTGGTAAACCGGCAGGCAGGAACATTCGAAGATCACATGTTCGCCGACTTTCCCTCGTTCATTCGCGCAGGTGATTGTTTGGTGATCAACGACACTCGGGTGTTTCCTTCGCGGTTATACGGTCATCGCGAAGGCGCGACTGGACGGGTCGAAATCTTTCTTACGAAATCGGTCTCGGCGGATGGATTAACGTGGGAAGCGCTGGTGCGGCCAGGGAAGAAGATGCGCTCCGGCGCGCGGGTGATTGTTTCAGAAGACTTGACTGCGGAGATTTTGGGGCGCAGTGAATTCGGGGAGCGTACGGTTCGGCTTCATCCCAAGGGTGATCTCTTCACGGTGCTCGAAAAGGCCGGGCATGTACCGCTGCCACCTTATATTCGGCGGCCCGATACGAGCGCGGATCGTGAGCGGTATCAGACGGTATTCGCTCGGGAACGAGGCTCTGCGGCCGCCCCGACAGCAGGCCTGCATTTCACACCAGAAATTCTCGCGGCGGCGAAGGCGGCGGGCGCTGTGATTGCGCCAGTAACCCTTCACGTTGGGCTCGGAACCTTTCAGCCGCTGCGGACGGAAGTGGTGGAAGAGGCGCATCTGCACGAAGAAACGTTTTGCGTGCCACCGGAAACGGTTCGCGCAAT
>Ga0126381_100002514_pt1 | contig 19823 bp, 17 predicted proteins | sample PanSoiMetPlot_28_FD_96465 | JGI IMG/M metagenome (GOLD analysis project Ga0126381, IMG submission 96465) | Tropical forest soil microbial communities from Panama - MetaG Plot_28 | ecosystem: Environmental > Terrestrial > Soil > Tropical forest > Bulk soil | place: Panama | collected 2016-02-17
GAAGCGCGTCGAAGACGCGCTATGCCCGACAATGACAACTGGGGCAGGCCCGCCCCTCATCCCAACCCTCGTCCCCGTTCGCTTCGCGCACGGGGCGAGGGAGCGCCGGGCGAAAACCGGCGCCCCATTGCGGCCGCCCTTACGCCACGGCAGTCGGCCTCATCGCCGCCATATCCGCGACCATTTTCCATGACAAGTTCGCCCTGACGTCGAGAAACAGGCCCAGCGGCTGGAAGGGTTTTGCTGACGAAATTGCCGCGATTCTCTCGCGGCGGCTTTACGGACGGGACGGGGGGATCGCCATAACTGGGCCGGCTTCCATGATTGGCAGAGCGATCGCCACGGCCCTGCACGGGCTTGCGCGGGCGTTGCCCGCCCTCTTTCTTTGCACTGCGCCGGCGCTGGCGCAGTTCAGTTTTCCGTTCTCCGCTCCTCCCAGCGCTATCCCTCCCAATTCGCCCGCTCCCAATGCGGCGCCTCCGGCCGCGCTGGGCGGACGCAGCCAAGCCTGTCTGCGGCTCGAAAGCCAGCTTGCCGCCATCGATCGCGGCACCGGCATCGATCCCGCCAAAGCAGAGCAGATCAAGCGCTACGAGGAGGCCGCGGCAAAGCAGCAGGCCGAGCTCGATCGCCTGGGCCAGCAGTCGCAGCGGCTCGGTTGCCAGGGCGCCGGCTTCTTCGCCCTCTTCAGCGGCCAATCACCCCAGTGCGGTCCCCTCAACAACCAGATCCAGCAGATGCGGGCGAACCTCGACCGCTCGCTCACCGACATCCAGCGGCTGCAGGGCAACAGCGGTGAGCGGGAGGCGCAGCGCCGCGGGATCCTGGTGGCGCTGGGGCAGAACGATTGCGGACCGCAGTATCGACAATACGTCACCGCCGGCCCGGGCGGCTTTTTCGACAACCTGTTCGGCGGAGTTGCGCCTGCGCCGAACGCTCCGCTCGCGGGCACGTACCGGACGCTGTGCGTGCGCAGCTGCGACGGCTATTACTTCCCGATCTCCTATTCCACGGTGCCCGCCAAATTCGCCGAGGACGAACAGCTTTGCCGACGGCTGTGCCCCGCCGCCGAGGTGAGCCTGTACAGCCATCGCAATCCGGGCGAGGACGTCTCGCGCGCGGTGTCGATCAGCGGCAGGCTGTACACGGAGCTGCCCACGGCGTTCAGCTATCGCAAGCAGCTGAGCCCAACTTGCAACTGCCGCCTCCCTGGCCAGTCATGGGCCGAGGCGCTGCGGCAAGTGAGCGATCAGACGATCGAACGCGGCGATATCGTCGTCACCGAGGAACGGGCGAAGCAGCTGTCGCAGCCGCGCTTCGATGCGCAGGGCAAGCCAGTCAGCCCGAGCCAGACTCCCGCTCGGCCGAAGTCCGCAGACGGAATAAGCAATGCGCCGCTCCCGCCCGCCGGCGTCGAACAAAGCCCCGCGCCCGCTCGGACCGACGAGAAGGTCGAGCAGGCGCCGGGCAAGCGCAAAGTGCGCTCGGTCGGGCCGACCTTCTACCCGGTGCGATGAGGCGCGAACTCAGGGACGGTCGATTACCGACGACGCGGTTTTCCAGCTACAGCTTTTTGATGCCGGCGCGGGCGATGATGTCCGCAAACATCGGGACTTCCCTGGCGATGCGCGCCATGTGCTCCTTGCCCGGCATGGCAGTCACCTCAAATCCGGACTCGGTGAGCTTCGCGCGGATGTCCGGCCGCCGCAGGATCTCGAGCGCGACCTGCTGGAGGCGCGCGACGATGTCCGGCGGCGTCTTCGCCGGCGCCATCAGCGCGGTATAGGTCTCGAATACGAAGTCGGGATATCCCGCTTCCAGCATCGTGGGAATCTCGGGAAGGTCATGCCAGCGCGTGCGACCGGTGAGCGCGAGGCCCTTGATGGTGCCCGCCTTGATATGCGGATGCGCGGGCGCCAGCGTTCCGGAACTGAGTTGTACCGTGCCGCCGAGCAAGGCCTTGAGCGCGTCGCCGCCTCCCGTAAAGACGACGGTTGCCATCCCCTGCAGGCCCTCGCGCAGCTTGAGCACTTCCACTTGGAGTTGCGGCGTGGTGCCAATAGGCGGTGTCGAGACGTTGAACTTGTCGGGATTTGCTTTGGCAAGCGCGACAAACTCCTTCATCGTAGCGGCGCCTAGATCGGGCTTGACCGCAAATACGTGCGGCGTGACGGCGAGCTCACAAATGGCGGTGAAGTCCTTCAACGGATCGTACGGCAGCGTCTGATAGAGGCCGGGATTGACGGCGTAAGCGCTGGTCGACAGCAGGATGGTGTAGCCATCGGGGTCTGCGCGCGCGACCGATCCCATGCCGATATTGCCGCCGGCCCCGCCCTTGTTCTCGACGAATACGCTTGCGCCCATCGGCTCTTGCATAGCGGCGGCCATGATGCGGGCGATGATGTCGGATGGTCCCCCAGGAGTGTTCGCCACCACGATCTTGATCGGACGATCGGGATAGGCCGCCTGCGTCGGGCCTGCCCGCACAAACGCACTGAAGCCAAGCAATCCGGTTGCCGCAACGAAGCGCCGCCGCGTCATCGTTCGCTCTCGCATTATGCGGGTCATTCGATCCTCTTTGTCAGAACGCCGACGAAGGATAGCACGATGCACGCGCTTCAGTCATTCCAGCGGCGCAAGGCAAGGTGTCTGGCTGTCCCAAGGTCATGGAACGCGAGCCGTCAACACCTGCGTTTCTTCTGGATAGGTGACCCCATCGCCGTCAGCATAGCGCTGCAGCTCTTTCGTGACGCTCGCCGCGATTTCCGCGCGGGCGTCAGGATCCGCCGCAGCGATGACCTGCGCGACCGGCGTTCCGGCGAGATGCTCCAGCGTGAATTCAGCGATGTGCGGCATGTAGATATCGAGTCGATTCACTCGCACCTCCACGTCGCAAAAACCCGCCTGCGTCGCGAGGCGCTGCAGGTCCTCTTTGGTTGGGACTTGCCGCGACGCGCAGAAGCGGATGGCCGCGTCGGTCGAGATGGCCTGCTGGAGGGCGGCGACGACGGCAGCATGATAGGGCCCCACACCCATCCACACGCTCAGCGCAAGACGGCCGCTTTGGCCTAGCACGCGGCGCATCTCCCGCAGCGCGAGGGCTTTGTCGGGAAAGAACTGGAGGCCCTGCTGACACAGAACTACATCGAAGCTCGCATCGTCGAACCCAAGATCAAGCGCGCTGCGCTCGAGCCATTCGATCGGTGCCCCAACGGGGGCAGGGAGCGATCGTGCGACGCGGATCATTCCCGGGTTGAGATCGACACCAACGACGCGTCCGGCGGGACCGACACGCTGCGCCGCGATACGGGTGACGACGCCGGTCCCACAAGCTACATCCAAGACGCGCTCGCCCGCCGCCGGGGACGCGGCGTCGACCAGCAGCGGCGCCCACGGGCCGAGGATATAGCGAGCTGGGCAGCGCTCGTAGCGTTCGGCAGCCCCGTCGCTCAGTTGGAATTGCTCGTTCGCAGCCAAATCTTTTCGCCCCGCTCGCCCTAGGCCTTGGCCACCGTGAGCGAGTAGCGCTGGTCAGCAGCGAGGCATTCCGCTTCCGGCAGTCCCAGTTCCTTGCGCACGATATTCGTGCCGAGCACCATCGAGACCATCTTATAGCCGGCATGCCGGCGGCCCATACCCTCGCGCCCCATGCCGCAGTCGGAGGAAATGATCAGCCGCTCCGGCGGAATGTGCTTGAGCGCCTCGCGGATGAGAGCGGCGATCTGGTCTGGCCGCTCGACCTGCAGCGTGTGATGGTCGATCACGCCGATGACCACCTTCTTGTCCTTGATCGCTTCGCCGATCGCCTTGAGATCGCCGGTGCCGGACGAGCGCGTCTCGAACGTGAGCGCGTCGGCGTCCACCTGGTTGAGGGCCTTGAGCGTGGGCTGGTAGCTCTGCACGTCGGCGAAAATGCGCTGCTGGGACGGATTGCCCCAGCAGGTGTGGCACCACACTTCGGTCTTGGCGCGCAGCCCCTTCACGGTGTTGTTAAAAACCTTCACCAGGTCGCCGGTGTCGAGCTTGCCGAAGGTCTTGCCGCGCGCCGGCACCATGTGGATCTGCGGCTCCTCCAGCTGGATGACGGGACAGTCGGCATCGGCCAGCTCGTTGAGCTCTTCGTTGAGCGCGTTGCTGATCGCCCACGTCCGCTCGACCGGGTCCTTGTAACAGTCGTCCTCGACGGAAGCCGCGATCAGCTCGGGCAGGATCGTGCCGAACTTGATCGGCTTCTTGGTCATGCGCTGCGCCGTCTTCCACATCGCCGTGTACTGCAACCTGCCGCGCCCTACCGGCCCGACGATTCTGGGGAACACGCGCGCCTCAAGAAAGTCGTGCAGAATATGCCCGCGCGGATAGGCGACGGCGCCGATCTTGTAGGCGGTGGGCTGCGGCACTTCGGCAAAGCCGTCCATGTGGGTGAGCGGATAGCTTTGCCAGCTCATGCCGCCGACCTCCTCGTCGTAGTGCGCGTCGCCGTCGGTAAGGATGTCGAGACCCGCGATTTCTTGCGCCCGCAGAAAGCACGAGACCGCGTCCTCGTACTGCTCGCGGTAGCGGGAATTGACCATCGCTTCGAGGAAGCTCTTGCGTCCCAGCACCGCGGTGTACCAGGCCGGCCGCGGCAGCGAGCCGATGATCGAGGTTGGCAGAGCGACACCCACCGATGCTTTGTACATCGTTTCCTCTCTTGTGCTCTCGCCCGGCTCACAGATCGTAAGCTTCGCTCTTCAGGACTGCGTTTTTCGCGAGCTCGCGGTCAGGCTCCGGCAGCGGCGCACCGGAATCGCGGAAGCGGTTGACGATCGGGTAGCGGCGGTCGCGGCCGAAATTCTTCAGCGTCACCTTGACGCCGGGCGCCGCTTGCCGGCGCTTGTACTCGGCAAGATGCAGCATGCGCTCGACCTTCATGACTGTCTCGCGGTCGAAGCCTTCCGCCACGATCTTGGCGATCGGCTCCTCGCGCTCGACCAGACGTTCGAGGATTTGATCGAGCACATCGTAAGGCGGCAGCGTGTCCTGGTCGGTCTGGTTCTCGCGCAGCTCCGCGCTGGGCGCACGCGCGAGAATGCTGTCGGGGATCACCGTGCCGTCGGGACCTCGCGCGCCATAGGGCTTCCAGGCGTTGCGCAGCCGCGCGAGCCGATAGACCTCGGTCTTGTAGAGATCCTTGATCGGATTGAAACCGCCGTTCATGTCGCCATAGAGCGTGGCGTAGCCGACCGACATTTCCGATTTATTGCCGGTTGTCACCACGATCAGTCCAAGCTTGTTAGACAGGGCCATCAGAATGGTGCCGCGCGTGCGCGATTGCAGGTTCTCCTCGGTGACGTCGCGCGGCTTGCCGGCGAAGACCGGCGCAAGCGCTTTTTCCAACCCCAGCACCGCGCTTTCGATCGGCACCACGTCGTATCGAGTGCCGAGCGCGTTCGCGACCTGCGCCGCATCATCCAGCGACTGCTGCGCCGTGTAACGATAAGGCAGCATGACGCAATGCACGCGGTTGGCTCCCAGCGCGTCGACCGCCAAGGTCGCGACCAGAGATGAATCGATGCCGCCCGAAAGCCCGAGCACCACGCCCTTGCACCCGATCTTGTCGATATAGTCGCGCAGTCCCAGCATGCAGGCAAAATAGTCTGCCTTGTCGCCTTCTTCGGCCGTGACGATGCGCCCATCGACGCAGCGCCAGCCATTGCCGCTGCGCTCCCATCGCATCGTCTCGACGATTTCGCGAAAGGTCGGGAGCTGGAAGGCGAGCCCGCGATCGGCGTGGAGCGCAAACGAAGCGCCGTCGAACACGAGCTCGTCCTGGCCGCCGATCTGGTTGACATAGATGAGCGGCACGCCGCTCTCGGTCACGCGGGCCACCGCGATGTTGAGACGCAGCTCGTCCTTGTCACGCGAGTAAGGCGATCCGTTTGGTACGATTATCAGCTCGGCGCCGGTCTCGGCCAGGCATTCGACCACGTTTTCGTAGTCGCCCCATTCCGTCCAGATGTCCTCGCAGATGGGCAGGCCGATGCGAACGCCGCGGAAATTGACGGGACCGGGCGGCGGCCCAGATGCGAACAGGCGCCGCTCGTCGAACACGCCGTAATTCGGAAGGTTCACCTTCAGCCGCACGGCGGCAATGACGCCGCGGTCGAGCAGGCAATAGGCGTTGTAGAGCTTGCCTTGATCCAGCCAGGGCGTGCCGATCAGCAGCGCGGGACCGCCTGCGGCAGTTTCGCGCGCAAGCTCTTCGACTTTGGCGCGGCATGCCGCCTGAAAGGCAGGCTTGAGCACGAGGTCCTCGGGCGGATAGCCCGAGAGAAAAAGTTCCGGCAGTGCCACAATATCGGCACCCGCACGGGCAGCTTCGGCGCGCGCGCGGCGCGCTTTCTCGGCATTGCCGGCGATGTCGCCGACGATCGGATTGAGTTGGCCGATGGCGATGGCCAGACGGTCGCTGGGCCGCGCATTCATGGCCTAGGTCTAGCGCGTCGCGCCCTCGCGCGGCAATCGCCGCAGGGGGTCAGATCAACCCGAGCCGCTCGGCAAGCGCGAGCAGCCAGGCAACCGCAGCAATGAGCAGCACAAGGCCGACCGCGGCTGAGCCCATGTCCTTGACCCGACCGATCTGCGGGTCGATCGCAAGATTGACGCGGTCGGCGAGCTTTTCGATCGCGGTGTTCAACAACTCAACGACGAGCACGAGAGCCACGACGGCGATGAGCGCGAGGCGCTTCCAAGCTTGCTCGGCAACAAGGAAGGCGACCGGTACCGCCAGGACGATCGCAATCAGCTCCAGGCGAAACGCTTCTTCGCTGCGTGCGGCGGCGCGCAGGCCGTGCCAGGTATTGATGGTGGCGCGCAGCAACCGCTCCATGGAGCGAGTTTAGCGGCGATTTAGCGAAATGGAATCAGCGCGAGAAACGAGCTTACGAAATTTTGCTGTCGTCCCGGCCTCAGCGAAGCAGAGAGAGCCGGGACCCACGATCACGGACCCGTCGATGGGCCTGTGGTTATGGGTCCCCGCAACGGGGTCGCCGCGACGCAAGCGTCGCGGGGTGTCCCGCGCGGGGACGACGGGGCGAGAGAAGCGTCGCGGTTTGTGTAGTGCGACGCTGCTACGGCTCCGCGGTCCGGATGGCGGCAGGACCGCCACTGACCTTGATCGATCCGGCCGGCTTGAGTTCCTTGCCGTCGAAGTTGAACACCATGATCTCTTTCTCGACCATGCACTGAGCCAAGAGGGTGCGGCCGTCCTTGCTCCAGGCGAGGCCCTGACACCAGTGGCCGACCTTGGCCTCGGTCAGCGGGACCAATTCGTTGCCTTTGACGCTCAGCACCTTCACCAAACCGTAGTCGTTAAAGAACGGACTGTTTTTCGGCTTGTTGGATCCGTTCCCCACGTTCAAAACGACAAAAGCGCCGTCGGGAGACAACGCGATTCCTTCCGGCGTTTGACCGACGGTGACGGTATGAACGACGCGCGCGGGCTTGGCCTCGATGTCAATGAGACTCACCGTATCAGCGTCGCCGCTGCTGGTTCCGATATTGGCGACGACCGCGACCTTGCCGTTCGGGTGGATGGCGAGCCCGTAGGGCCGCAGCCCCGCTGAGATCTCGCGCTTGGTGTCCTCGACCTTGGTGCCGTCGATCGAAAGCACGGAAATCTTGTTGTCGCCGTCGCGGGTGACCAGCGCGGTTTTGCCGTCTGGTGTAATGGCGACATGGCTTGGACCCGATTTGTCATCGCCCAGATTGATTTTCCCGACTGGCGTGAGCGCATGCCCCGCAACGGAAAAGACTGAAACCGTTCCTTCCGAACGGTTAGCAACCAGCGCGAGCGTCCCGGCGCGATTGATCGATACCCCCGCCGCGCCCTTGCCTGCCTGCAGCTGCGCCGAGATTTTGGGCGGCGAGGCCTTGAGATCGATGACCGTGAGCTTATCGTCGGGGACGGTTTTCTTCGGGTCGCTCGGATCGACCTTGGTTGCGCTGGTCACCAACGCGAAACTCTCGTCGCGCGCGAGCGCTACGCTCAAGGGCGGCCCAACGACGCTCGCCGGTGCCTGAAGCTCGGCGACCACCTTAGGTGGCGTCGCACCGAGGTCGATGACGGTCACCGTATCCGGCGGCGGGTTGGCCGGCACCGAATTCACGCCGTCGACGAGGACGGCCTTGCCGTCATTCGCGGAAAGAGCAAGCTGCCCGCTCGCGCCCGACGATACCGAGATCAGCGCGGCGAGCGACAGCGCGCCGAGCCCAACCACATGGCAATGCATGCGAACTTCCCACTGGGCGGGATTGTCAGGATATTGCGAACGCGCGCGGCACCCGCCCGCATTCCATCATAACAAATGAGGGGACAATAAAAGTCCACCCGTTCGGCCGAGGGTGGGCGAGACAAATCGTCGTCGTTCCGATCAAAGCCCGGCAACGGCCGGCAACGGTCGCGCCCGAGCGGTGCGCTCCGCTTTGAGGAGGTCGGCGAGGAGAAATGCAAGATCGATCGATTGCTCGGCATTGAGCCGCGGGTCGCAGACCGTGTGATAGCGATCCTTGAAATCCGCGTCCGTGATCATGCGCGCTCCGCCGGTGCACTCGGCGACATTCTGGCCGGTCATCTCCAGATGCACGCCGCCGCCATGCGTCCCCTCGGCCCGGTGAACCGCAAAGAAGGTCTTCACTTCCGAAAGGATGCGGTCAAACGGCCGGGTCTTGTAGCCGGTTTCCGAGGTGATGGTATTGCCGTGCATGGGATCGCACGACCACACCACGATCTTTCCTTCGCGCTGAACCGCGCGGATCATGGCCGGTAGCTGATCCCCAACCTTATCCGCCCCCAGCCGCGTGATCAGCGTGAGCCGGCCCGGCTCGTTTTCCGGATTGAGAATGTCAATCAAGCGCAGCAGCTCGTCCACCTTGCTCGAGGGGCCGCACTTGAGACCAAGCGGATTCATGATGCCCCGGCAAAACTCGACGTGCGCGTGATCCGGCTGGCGGGTGCGGTCGCCGACCCAAAGCATGTGGGCCGAGGTACAACAGAAAGTGCCGGGATGGGTCGAATCCTCGCGCGTCATCGCCTGTTCGTAGCCGAGCAAGAGCGCCTCATGGCTGGTGTAGAACTCGGTGCTCTTGAGCTCAGGGTGGCTTTCGAGATCGAGGCCGCAAGCTTGCATGAAGCCGAGGGCCTCGCTGATGCGGTCGGCGAGCTCCTCATAGTAATACGACTGCGGCGAGTCCTTGACGAATCCGAGCGTCCACTGCCGGACATTGGCGAGGTTGGCGTAGCCACCGTGCACAAACGCGCGCAATAGGTTGAGAGTGGCGGCCGAATGCCGGTAAGCCTCGATCTGGCGCTCCGGATCCGGCCGACGCAAAACGTCATCAAACTCGACGCTGTTGATGATGTCGCCACGGTAGCTCGGCAGTTCCTTTCCTTCGCGCTTCTCCATCGGCGACGTGCGTGGCTTTGCGAACTGCCCAGCAATACGGCCGACTTTCACCACCGGCACGGCGGCGGCATAGGTGAGCACCACCGCCATCTGCAGGAATACGCGCAGGAAGTCGCGGATATTGTTGGCGCTGACGTTGTTGGCGCTGTGCTCGGTGAAAGCTTCGGCGCAATCGCCACCCTGCAGGAGGAATCCCTCTCCCGCCGCGACGCGCCCGAGCGCCTTTTTCAGGCTGCGGGCTTCACCCGCAAACACGAGCGGCGGAAATGTCGCAAGGCGGTGTTCCACGGAGGCGAGCGCCTGTTGATCCGGATACTCGGGAACCTGCGCTATGGGCTTTTGCCGCCAACTCTCGCGCGTCCAACGCTCGGGCATGATCGCCCTCCACAACACTTAAGCCCTGGTGCGGGCGAGATTTTCCACCTCGGGCGAGCTTATACACGACGGCCGGCGTGCCAAGCCACATGGAATCGCGATTCCTGCCGCGCACCGCCCGAGCGACAAGATCCTATTCGGCCGCCTCCCGGCGGCGGGTCAGCGCCTTCTCCCGCAGCGTCACGAGCTCTTCGGCAACGGTCGGGTGCACCGCCATCACGGCGTCGACATCGGCTTTTGTGGCCTTCATCTTCACCGCGATTCCGACGAGCTGGATCATCTCGCCGGCCTCGGGTCCGACAATGTGGCAGCCCACGACCCGGTCGGTGGTGGCATCGACCACAAGCTTAAAGAAGGCGCGGGCGTCGCGGGCCGCGAGCGTCATCTTCAACGGACGAAATGAAGCTTTGTACACATCGACTTTCGTCAGCCGCTCGCAGGCCTGCGCCTCGGTCAGGCCGATAGCGCCCACCTCAGGTTCGGAGAACACGGCGGTCGGCACATCGGTGTGATCGACCGCGGTCGGCTTGCCGCCGAACACCGTGTCGGCGAAGGCGTGGCCTTCGCGGATGGCGACCGGCGTCAGGTTCACGCGGTTCGTGACATCGCCGATCGCGTAGATGTGCGGTACGGAGGTCTGCGAGTACTTGTCAACGGCGATGCCGCGCTTCTCGCTCAACCTCACCCCCGTCGCCTCCACACCGAAACCGGAAACATTAGGCCAGCGGCCAACCGCGAACATCACCTTGTCGACTTCGACCGAGCTGTCGTCGGAAAGCGTCGCGGTGAAGGTGGCTTGCGTCCGGCGCACCGCGCGTACCGTCGTGCCGCAAAGAATCCTCACGCCCCGCTTGGTCATCTCCGAATTGAGGTGGGCGCGCAGGTCGTCGTCGAAGCCGCGCAAGATGTTTTCGCCGCGGTAGATCAGCGTAACCTCGGACCCGAGCCCATTGAAAATGGCGGCGAACTCGACGGCGATATAGCCGCCGCCCTGAATCAGGATGCGCGGCGGCAATTCTTCCAGATGAAACGCCTCATTCGAGGAGATGACGTGTTCGAGGCCCGGGATCGCCGGCCCCATCCATGGCGCAGCGCCGGTTGCGATCAGAATATGGCCCGTCCGGATTTGTTCTCCGGTCGCGACGAGACGCACCGTATGTGCGTCTTCCAGTACGGCACGGCTCTTGACGACTTTAACGCCGGCACGCTCGAGCGTCGTGGTATAGGCCAGTTCAAGCCGCGCAATCTCCCGGTCCTTGTTGGCGATAAGGCTCCGCCAGTCGAACACGGGTTCGCTGAGGGTCCATCCGTAGCCTGCCGCGTCTTCGAAATCGTCGGCAAAGCGCGAGGCGTAGACGAGCAGTTTTTTCGGGACGCAGCCGCGAATGACGCAGGTGCCGCCGACGCGATACTCCTCGGCGACCAATACGCGTGCTCCGTAACCAGCAGCGATCCGCGCGGCGCGCACACCGCCCGAGCCTGCTCCGATCACGAGCAGATCGAGGTCACGGTCGGCCATGCGGTCGGTTCCAAACCGTCGGGTCGCGCTGCATCAGATGCTATCCGGATGCATCAGCTCCGGCCTTCAGTTCCGGGCGATCCATCCTTCCTGGCAGATAGTTTTGGCAAACGAAGGATTGCTCCTTCCAAGCCCAGCAAGACCTCAGAGCTATGCAAGGGTTGAACCATTCAACCCGCAATGCCTTAGATGTTGTGACCTCGCTTTTTCATTTCGCCACGCATCTTGGCGATAACCTCTTGCGACAGAGCTTCGGCCCAGGTCTGCGCAGTCTTCATGCTCTGATCGAGGATAGCGGGCTCCTCGGTCAATAACTTGCGGCCGAGCGGCGACTTATAGAAGGAAAGCGTGTCCTTGAGCTCCTGCTCGGTGAAGCGGGAGGCGTAGAGTTTGGCTACCTCGTTGAGAATCTCCGCGCGACGTGGGGCATATTCCGCGTGCAGTTTGGCCGCGACCTCATTCAAATCCTTGCTCAGCATCGGGTTCGTTTGCAGCAAGACGGTCTTGGTCCGCTCGATCACCCCCGAGACCAAGGGGCTGTAGAGTGTGTCCGCACCCTTAGCTGTGATGACTTCCTTGGCCGTCGCAACCGCGGCCGCCGACGGTTGTTGTGCGGCGGCGGCGCCCACGCCCAGGATGAAAGCTAGCCCGAGCGCAAGCAACCAGTTACAGGCCGCCCTGGCGGCTGGAGAAGTAAACATCAAACCCTCCTCTTGCGGTGACACCGGCTCAGCCCCGCTCGACCACGCGCACGCCGCTCGAGCCGGCGATTATGGCCGCACCTGCGAGCCCGATGAACAGACCATGCTCGACCACCCCGGCAATCCCGTCGAGACGCTCGGCGAGCGATCTTGGATCGGGGATCCGCCCGAATGCGGCGTCCAGGATCCAGTGCCCTCCGTCCGTGACGAAAGCATGGCCGTCCTTGGCGCGGCGCAGCAACGCGGGGCCTGCGCAACCGGCGGCCGCGGCCGCGGCTTCGACCGCTCGCCGCGTCGCGGCCAATCCGAATGGCACCACCTCGACCGGCAGCGGGAAATGGCCAAGCGAGGATACCCACTTCGATTCGTCGGCAATGACGATCATTCGCGCGGAGGCCGAGGCGACGATCTTTTCGCGCAGCAGCGCGCCTCCCCCGCCCTTAATCAGACTCAGATCGGGCGCGATCTCGTCGGCACCATCGACGGTGAGGTCAAGTTGCGGCGTCTCGTCGAGGCTGGTGAGCGCAATCCCTAGCCGCTCGGCATCACTGCGAGTTGCCTCCGATGTGGGCACTGCAATCACGTCGAGCCCGGCACACACTCGCTGCGCCAGAAGCTCGACAAAATGCTTGGCAGTCGAGCCGGTGCCAAGCCCAAGCCGAATCCCAGGATGCACGAATTCGAGGGCACGGGCCGCGGCTGCGCGTTTTTGGGCCTCCAGGTCCATCGTGATCATCGCAGCGAAAACGGCTTATCTAACGCCCCTCGATGGGGCAGCATAGCCCGTTTCGCCGGCGAAATACGCACCAAGCCAAGCCTTACTATTGCGCGATTCGGCGGCTAGCTATCTTCGGTGATGGGGGCTCCGACAGTTGTCTTCGATCTCGACGGCACACTGGTTGACAGTGCGCCCGATCTTGTCGCCACGCTCAATACCGTGTTCGCCCAGGAAGGCCTGCCGCCGGTGCCTTACTATACCGCGCGGAACTTGGTGGGCGGCGGCGCGCGATCGATGATCGAACGCTCTCTCAGAGCCGAAGGGCGTCGACTCGCGACAGCCGAAATCGATCGGCTCGTGAAGGAATTTATCGAGTATTACGCATCGCATATCGCCGATCGCTCCCGGCCCTTCCCAAGCCTCGAAGACGCGCTCGACGCGCTCGGCGCCGCCGGTTGTCGGCTTGCGGTGTGCACCAACAAGCTCGAATGGCTATCCGTCCGACTGCTCGGCGCGCTCGGGTTATCGAACCGCTTCGTCGCCGTTTGTGGCGCGGATACCTTCGGCTTGCGAAAGCCCAATCCAGACTTCTTGCGGCGGACCATCGCGCGTGCCCGCGGTGAGCTTGCCCATGCAGTCATGGTCGGGGATTCGATCAGCGACATCGCGACTGCGCGGGCGGCGCGAGTTCCAATCGTCGCGGTCGACTATGGCTATACGGAAACGCCGGTCGCCGAACTGGGACCCGACCGGGTGATTAGCGTGCTGACCGAACTGCCGAGCGCCGTGTTCGACCTCTTGCACGCCGGCAGTCCCACCCCGGCAGAACAATGTTAATGGTATTTTACCTTATCCGCGCCACACTTTAGGGCGCTTTAGGGCGCTAACCCTAGGCGACCAGAAGGGCCCTCTAGCGGCCGTCGCGTTCCTATGGTCGGGTTCCCGGGGAGAGGCGGCCGTTGCCGCCGAGGGGTGGGATCATGAGGCGAGTTATTGTCCTCACGGCGTGTGGCCTGATGCTGGCCGCGTGTTCTGCAGCAATGCCGAGCCTGGATTTCCTCAAATCCGCTCCGCAGTCGGAGACGCTGGCCATTGAATCGGTACCGCCAGGGGCAGAAGCGAAAACCTCTCTGGGTCAGAGCTGCCGCACGCCGTGCCAGCTCGCGGTCCAGCCCGGCAGCGAGTTCTCGGTGACCTTTGCATTGAGCGGCTACCAGACGCAGACCGTGTCCGTGCGACCCGAGGCGGACGGCGCAAGTGCTACTCCGCAGCTCTCCCCCAATCCGGTTCACGTCGCTCTGCAGCGGTCGGCGCCGCCGAAGACGCCGGTGGCAAAGAAAAAGGCGCCCGTTGCCACCGCCTCGCGCCCGGCAGCACCGCCCCCGATGGCCTCCGCCGCGCCGCCGAGCGCACCATCGGCCGCGCCCGCGCTTGCCCCGGCGGCCTCGGCACCAGCGGAATCGGCACCCTCCGCAACTGACTATCCGTGGGCATCGCGCTAGCTGCAGTGGCGCTGCACTGCCGCCGGATTTACGTCCGGTCACAACGCTAGACGCTCTGGCCGATATCCGTCAGAATTCCCATATGAAACGGCGAAACGCCGTCCATTGGCGCTGCCCAGACAGTCGGCATGGGCTCGCCATTGACGCTGGCGCAGCGTAGGACCATTGCCGCATCCAATGAGCCGCGAAGTGCAAAGTCTGCCCTTCGACCGTGGAGCAGAACCGCTCCAGACGCTGGTCGACCCCTTCGGACGAGCGATCACGTATCTGCGCGTCTCCGTGACGGATCGCTGCGACTTTCGGTGCGTCTACTGCATGTCGGAGCACATGACATTCCTACCCAAGGCCGACCTGCTCTCGCTCGAAGAACTCGACCGGCTGTGCAGCGCGTTTATCGCGCGCGGCGTCAAGAAACTAAGGCTCACCGGCGGCGAACCGCTGGTGCGACGCGGCATCATGGCGCTCTTCGCTTCGCTCTCGCGCCATCTATCGAGCGGAGCACTCGACGAGCTCACGCTCACCACCAACGGCTCGCAGCTTCCGAAATATGCGAGCGAACTCGCCGGGCACGGCGTGCGGCGTATCAACGTCTCGCTCGACACCCTCGATGCCGACAAGTTCCGCGCCATCACCCGCTGGGGTGAGCTCGATAAGGTCTTGGCCGGAATCGACGCAGCGCAGGCCGCCGGGCTCAAAGTCAAGATCAACGCGGTTGCTTTGAAGGGCGTGAACGATGACGAGTTCCCGGCGCTGCTGCAATGGGCGCACGGGCGCGGTATGGAACTCACCCTCATCGAGGTGATGCCGCTTGGCGACGTCGGTGCCGGGCGCCTCGACCAATACCTTCCACTGTCGATCGTGCGCGCACGCTTGGCCGAACGCTTCACGTTCGAAGATATTGACTATCGCAGCGGCGGGCCTGCGCGCTACGTCAAGGTCGCCGAGACCGGCGGGCGGCTCGGTTTCATCACGCCCTTGACGCACAACTTTTGCGAATCGTGCAATCGGGTGCGAGTGACCTGTACGGGCACGCTCTATATGTGTCTCGGCCAGGAAGATGCCGCCGATCTGCGCACGCCCCTGCGCGCATCCGAGGGCAATGATCTCCTCGACGCGGCGATCGCCGAGGCGATCTCGCGCAAGCCCAAGGGGCACGATTTCATCATCGACCGGCGCCATCAACGGCCGGCGCTCGCCCGACACATGAGCGTCACTGGCGGATAACCGCATCCCTTGGCGAAGACCGCAGCGACCTCCCTCGCCTCCTTCTCATCCGTTTTACCGATTGACGTGCGCGCGAGGCTTTAGGAAGGTTCCCCTGCTTCGCCGCTCCAGCGCGGCCGGGCCAAAGCTAAGCGGTCCCCTGGCTTCCGTGGGATCATGACAACGGGGACGGTCGCGTGGAGGGTTTGCTCAAGCTGAGCCGGGGTATCGACTACATCAACGACCGGTTTGGCGAGGCCGCCAACTGGCTCGTGCTCTTTGCCTGCCTGATCAGCGCCGGCAACGCAGCGTCCCGCTATCTGTTCAGTGCAAGCTCCAACGCCTGGCTTGAAGTGCAATGGTACATGTTCGCGGGCATGGTGCTGCTGGGCGGCCCCTACACGCTCAAACTGAACGAACACGTACGAGTCGATCTCCTGTATTCGGCCCTCTCCGAACAAGCGCGCATCTGGATCGATATCATTGGCGCTCTGCTCTTTCTTCTGCCGATCTGCGTGATCCTTATCTACTTCACATGGCCGTGGTTTTTGGACTCCTGGCACATCGGTGAAATGTCGTCGAACGCCGGTGGCCTGATCCGCTGGCCCGTCAAGCTCATCCTTCCGGTCGGCTTCGCACTGATGGCGCTGCAGGGCATCTCCGAACTGATCAAGCGCATCGAGGCGCTCATTCATCATCACCGGCTGCAGTTCGAGTACGAGAAGCCGGTCCAATGATTCATTTCGTGCGGGAGAACATGGCGCCCCTGATGTTCGGGGGCATGGTGCTCTTCATGCTGATCGGCTATCCGGCAGCATTCTCGCTCGCCGCGACCGGCCTCTTCTTCGGTTTCATCGGCATCGAGCTTGGTCTCATCAGCCCGGATTTCCTCGGCAATCTCACGTACCAACTGTTTGGCATCGTCTCCAACGATTTGCTGCTCGCGATTCCGTTCTTCACCTTCATGGGTGCGATCTTGGAGCGGTGCGGCCTAGCCGAGGATCTGCTCGATTCGATCGGCCAGTTGTTCGGCCCGGTGCGCGGCGGCTTGTCCTATGCAGTGATCTTCGTCGGCGCCATCCTCGGCGCCATTACCGGCACGGTAGCGGCCTCGGTCATCGCCATGGGCGTCATCTCGATGACGCCGATGTTGAAGTACGGCTATTCGACGCGACACACCATGGGCGTCATCGCGGCATCAGGCACGATAACCCAGCTCATTCCGCCCTCGCTCGTGCTGGTGGTGCTCGCGGATCAACTCGGCCGCTCGGTGGGCGACATGTATGCCGGCGCCATCGGTCCGAGCATCATCCAGCTCGCGCTGTTTTGCGCCTGGGTCTTTATCGTCAGCGTATTGTGGCCAAAGCACGTACCGGCTCTGCCGATCGAGGCGCGCACGCTGCACGGCTGGGCGCTCTGGAAAAAGTGCCTGCGCGGCATAGTCCCCTCGCTCGGACTGATCTTCCTGGTTCTGGGGACTATTTTCATGGGACTGGCCACGCCGACCGAAGCCGGAGCGTTGGGCGTGGTGGGCGCAATCGCGCTTGCCGCCTCTTACGGCACGCTGACCTGGTCGCTCCTTTATCAGGGAATGTCGACCACCATGCGCATCACCGCCATGGTGGTCTACATCCTGATCGGGGCGCGCACCTTCAGTCTTGTGTTCCAAGGCGTGGGTGGAAAGGTGTGGATCGAGGATCTGTTGACGTCACTCCCGGGTGGACAGATCGGATTCCTGATCTTCGTCAATGCCTTCGTATTCGTGATCGCCTTCTTCCTCGATTTCTTCGAAATCGCATTCATCATCATTCCGCTCTTGGCGCCTGTCGCCGACAGGCTCGGCATCGATCTTGTCTGGTTCGGCGTGTTGATCTGCGCCAATATTCAAACGAGCTTCATGCATCCGCCATTCGGCTTCGCCTTGTTTTATCTACGCGGCATCGCACCACGGTCGATCAAAACCTCGGAGATTTATTGGGGCGCCATTCCCTGGGTGTTCTTGCAAGTCATTCTGGTGATCATCGTCATATTTTGGCCGGGCTCCGTGAGCTACTGGATCGACCGCAGCTCCCGGATCGATCCCTCCAAGATCAAAATCGAAATTCCCCAACTCGATCTGCCCCCGCCTCTCGATTTTGGTCCGCCGCCCCAGCCGCAATAAGCCGGTCATCAAAACTCTCGCCCACCGTTGGCACTGAGCGGGCGTATCGAGGTGAAATCACGCATGTCCGGTTTGGGAGGCAAAGCGGACATTGGCTAGCTCGGGGTTAATGTCCGCTCCTAACCCCAAAGGTGACATAGGCGGGCCAATTTTGCTGTGACGCACAACGCCGCCCTTTGGTAGGCTTTGCCCTCGACGGGCATTGCATGAGACGCGCAACTTCATCGCACTCCTCGGCAGCGCGGCGGCGTGGCCGGGACCGCAGCCACACCACCTTTCACCGAACAAAAATTTCCGCGTGGTCGACGGCAATCACCTCGCGCAATCGGTTTGAAGTCTCGCAGGAGGGCGCGTTGCTATCCCACCTCAACCCACCGTTCCGGGCCGAACACATCGGCAGCTTGCTTCGTCCGAAGTCCTTGCTTGACCAGCGTGGCAGGTTCGCTCGCGGCGAAATCAGCCGCGAGGCGCTTGCCGCCGCCGAAGACGCCGCGATCAAGGAGGTGCTGGCGCTGCAGGAGCGTGTCGGGCTGAAGTTCGCGACCGACGGCGAATTCCGCCGCCGCTCCTATCACAGCTTCTTCTATCGCCAGCTCGGCGATCTCAGCATCGACACCGTTCGCGGCGAAGACGCCAAGGGCGGCACCGAGACCGGCACCATCGGCAAGCGTGGCAGCCAACCGGTCGCGCTGATCAGGAGCCGCGTGCAGTGGACCAGCCCAATCAACGTGTCGGACTTCAAGTTCATTGCTGGCAACACCCGGCTCATTCCCAAGATCACCATCCCCGGCCCCTGCGCGCTGCATTTCCGCGGCGGCAACTCCGCCGTTCTCGCCACCGCCTACACGGACCTCGACCAATTCTGGGACGACACCGTGCAAGCGTTCGGCCGCGAGTTGAAGGCGCTCGCCGAAGCGGGCTGCCGTTACGTACAGATCGACGAGACCGCCTTCGCCAAGTTCGGCGACCCCCAGGTGCAGGCCGCGTTGAAGTCGCGCGGAGACGACTGGAGCGCGCTGATCGACAAGTATGTCGCCATCACCAACCGTGTGCTCAAGGATGCACCGCAGGGCATGCGGATCGGCATGCATCTTTGCCGCGGCAACCGCGGCGGCCAGTGGCACTCGGAAGGGAGTTATGACGACGTGGCCGAGCGGTTATTTAACGCGCTCAACATCCAATTCTACTTCCTCGAATACGACACGCCGCGCGCCGGCACGTTCACGCCGCTGCGCCTCGTGCCGCCCCACAAGACCGTGGTGCTCGGCATTGTCTCGACCAAGACGCCGGACATGGAAAGCAAGGATGCGCTGACGAAGCGCATCGAGGACGCGGCCCGGCAGCTCGATCTCAACTGCCTCGGGGTCAGCCCGCAATGCGGCTTCGCCAGCATCGACACCGGCAATCCGATCACGCCGGACGTGCAAGAGAAAAAGCTCCGCCTCGTGGTCGAGCTCGCACGCGACATTTGGGGCGACGCTTGAGCATCATGACCATGCAACGAACGTCTGCGGTTCTGACGGCGCGGCTGGCAATGCTCTCGCCCGCGGCGATGGCCCAGGATGACGCATGGCCAACCCAGACCGTGCGGCTGATCGCGCCCTCGGGCCCCGGCGGCAATCCGGACGTGTTCGCCCGCTTGCTTGCGGAGAAATTCAGCAGCAGGTTCGCCAAGCCGTTCATTGTCGAGAACATGCCGGGCGCCGGTGGCATCCTCGCCGCCAACATGGTGGCCAAGGCGTCGCCCGACGGGCACGTGCTGATGTTCGGCGATTCCGGCAATATGGCGATCAACCCGGCGCTCAATCCAAATCTCGGCTATGACCCGATCAAGGATTTCGCACCGGTTACGGCGCTGGTCAGTCTGCCGACCATCATGTCCGCCAATCCCAACGTGCCGGCCAGCACGCTCGACGAGTTCATCGCGCTGGCCAAGACGCGGCCGGGCAAAATGAGCTACGGCTCGGCGGGCGCTGGCTCGATCCATCACCTCACCATGGCGATCTTTGCCGAGCAAACCGGCATCGAACTCCTGCACGTGCCCTATCGCGGCGGCTCAGCGATGGTGAACGGACTCCTGACCGGCGAGATCCAGGTCGGATGGTCCGGCATACCCAACGTCATTGAGCTCATCGCGTCCGGCAAGCTGCGGGGCTATTGCGTTAGCGTGCTGCAGCGCTCGCCCTCCACCCCCGCGATGC